>Ga0316205_10000047_pt1 | contig 309044 bp, 317 predicted proteins | sample 3monthpyrite_MG_FD_204941 | JGI IMG/M metagenome (GOLD analysis project Ga0316205, IMG submission 204941) | Microbial mat bacterial communities from mineral coupon in-situ incubated in ocean water Damariscotta River, Maine, United States -... | ecosystem: Environmental > Aquatic > Marine >...
CGCAGGGCTTCTAGCTTAAACTCTTTTGTATACGTATTATAGAGCTTACGATTTGTTGTCATTGGGACACTCCTTTGAGAGGCTAAAGCCTCTGATTAAAAGTATCCGTTAAACTGGGTGAGGTTCAGACCGCGCTTTCTGCGCTCTGTCCCCTTAACCCATACCACCAAGAGCTGACAGTGTAGTGAACTTACTCCACCCACAAAAAAGCCGGAACTAAGTCCGGCTTTTTCAGGTAAGCACTGAAGATTAATCTTAACGCTTAGAACCTTTATCAGCATGAGCAGCGTCAACTAGCTCCATAGACTTATCCCTGAAAGTCTCACGGTAACCGTCTAATACTGAGCCAGCATCTGGAGTGAAGTACTGCTGAGCATTAAAACCATTCTTATGCTCATCTTCGATGAATTTATTCTGCATTTCGATCAACTCTTTGATCAGTGCATTTCTATCAGCCATGGTGTCATCCTCAAATTCTTTTATGTGCGGCTATCCACTTGCGTGGGCCCAAATCGTGGACGTATTATAGACGCATTTCCAGTAAAGTGCCTCTATCCCATAAGGAATAGAGACGATAATTTCAGCTTAGTAGCCACCCTTACGAGTAGACATTGGGCAACCGCCAATTTTTAAACCCTGCTTAGATGGCATGAGAGGGAACATTTCGTACATAAGCTTTGAAGTTACTTTTTCGCCCCAAATTTTACCCATCGCTTTCATAATGCCACGCTCATTAGGCTCGTTACCGGCCAGAGTTTCTTCACGAACGTACTTTACGATATCCCAATGACGATCAGTTGCTTCAATGCCTTCCTCAGCAAACAGCTCAGCTGCTATTTCTTCATTCCAGTCATTTGCATCGACCAGGTAACCTTTGTCAGTTCTTTCGATAGAATCAAGTGCTGCCATGATTTTGCCTCAATCTCAATTAAATAGTTAATAAATGTATGAAAATTCTAGGCTGCGTACTCTATGACAAAATCATAAAAAAGTCACTTATCCCATTAGATATATATACCCATAAATCCACCTGAAATGCCTTACCAGAAAGGGTTACAGTAGCATTTATTAGCAACAGAACTACTCAGTACCATCAAAATGCGTATTTTCAGACATGTCACCCACCGCATTAATACCTTTGTGCGCTATAAACAGACCAAAGCCAGCCTTTCTACCTTCACCAATACCATTTTGCTGCAGTAACACAGCCTCATCAGGATCCAGATCAGCCGCCATAATGCTCATGGTTTTCACCGGTCCACTGCGCATATTGAAGGTATGCCCCATACCACATAGCGCTTTGCGTAGCGTAATACCCATGCCAGTCATTTCATCTGAAACCCTCGATACAAACTCATCTTCCGTTTCTGTATCGCCAACAATTACATAGCGTGAAAACAGCGTACCCAGGGGAGTAAATTTCTTTATGTGACAATCACCAAAAGTGAACTCATTTCCACCTAATACGATTGTTTTACCGATTAATTCTTCAGCATCTGCAAAACGAGTCTTGGGTAGTCGAATTTGAGTCCGTGAACGCTTCGACAAGTAAATACATGCATCTCCACAATCATCTTCGGGGCGCTGCCAGCCATTCCCAGTGGACGCACCATGCACCATGTGGATACCCGCAAACTCCTCATCTGCCATCCACGGGAGAATTTCCAAAACGGCATCCGACAGCTGTTGCGCATGATCGAGAGGCACCTGCTTGCTGATCACTTTAAACGATAGATCGGCATAGGTATCCGGTACTTTAAAGGGCTGAGCTTTTTTATTTTCTTGCCATAACATCGGCTTAAATCTCTTAATTTTCAATATTTATCTATCTGAAAAGGTGGCGCATTAAATCTCACAATAGACCCATCGATCATCTATTGGGAAAAGTAAACGCCATTTCTATCTGGTTTTGCCAGTCTTTCGGGGCATCACTAAATGGCGGCTTAATATCCACATCTAGATGAATTTCACCTTCACGCGCCTTTAACCTAACGGCCTCAAGCACACCTTGAAAGTCTTCCAGGCTATGATCCTGAGTTAAAATATCACTTAGGTATATCATTATGCTATCTCTACGTAAAAACCAATACCGACCCATTGTTCAAGCGCTAAAGCCGTCATTAATAACTCCGAACTCGATCATAGCTCCGCGCTCGATAAAGCAAACGCTTTTGCTCCGCTAATTCGGCATCTATAAAGGCGGTGCGAGTATGCAGTGCGTTATTGGCAATTATACCCTCACCCGCCTGCAATCTATAGCTAATAACATAAGGGTTATTCGTATTCAGCAGTTCGTTCATGCACGCCACGGCTTCGTTTGTCACACTGTCATTTTTCCATTCAATGTTACGTGTGCGTGCTGAATAACGCATATGGAGACGACCACTTAAAGAATCAAGTGAGAAAACAGGCCCGCCTTGCGCACCGCGTATCTCTATCCCATTCTCTACATTAGGAGGAATGGTCAACACATCTGACTGCATGAAGGCCGATATATAGTCAGGGCTCTCATCACGCAACTGAATATAGGCCATCTCGTGATCCAGCATTAAATTTTCACCACCGCTTTGTGCAGGACGAACACAGTGCAGCACCATGCCACGTATTGTTTGCGATTCCTTATTGTAATAACCATCGGTATGCCAGGTTAGTTTCTTATCGGTATAAGGTATATAACCCGTATGACGCCCCGTATCTTTAACTTGTATAGATGAAATATTGTCTTCATCTGAGCATAAGTTGCCATCTAAACGCTGCAAACCTAAAGACAAGCCCATGTTTCTAACAAAAGACTTATTACCATGGGATGGATCAACCAGGCGATATAAACAATAATTAAACTGCTGACAGTTAGATGCGATGCGCACGACCTCTTCACCACTCACTGCCGATGCAGGCAACTCGACAAGCTTTGTATGCTGAGACAAATCGTATGCGCGCAGTTTTTGCAGACGCCACTGCTGGTAGCCAGATAGATCGTCAAGATTCAATGGATTAAAAATCAAACTAGCCCCTGCCTAATTTCGATAGCTTCATACGTAATAGTGTATCCGAATATGTGTACCTAAAAGCAATATCTCTTAATAGGGTGACTCGAACAATCCAGTTAAGCCCACTACAGACAAATACCCCACACACCTCACTTTGAGCCTGCAAACCGAAAAAGGTAAAAAAAATTTTATATATGGATTAACAGCGCCATAAATACTGTGCTATATTATTGACCCCAATTTTTATGCGCTGCGTAGAGTTAGAACTTAACTACAAGCTCAAAAACTCTATCTCTTATGGGATAGAAAGAATAACTAATACCCTCCCAAGGGATAGATGTTCTGGATGAGCAAGTCGCCCTAGACTATGCCACATTAAAATCTGGGTTGTTTTTTTTACTCCTGGCCTAACGGCTAAAGTATTAAGAACTCACAAAGAATTTTTAACGTATGACCTCGGTCATATAACATTTTATATGAGGGTCAAGGCAGTAGCCCCCCTTGGATAATAAACTGTCGTCCCTACTACGGAGATCGCCATGGCAGCAAAAAAGATCTATGAAACACCGATGCTTGACGAATTGGAGAAAGGTCCCTGGCCTAGCTTCATCACTGGTATAAAGGCTCTACGTGACAATCACGAGAATGAGTTTATTGCCAATGTAACTAGTTCATTACTAGGTCAGTTAGAACACTCATACGAAACCCGTAAGGGTTACTGGAAAGGCGGAACCGTATCTGTATTCGGTTACGGCGGTGGTGTTATTCCACGTTTCTCTGAAGTAGCACAAGCATTCCCTGAATCTAAAGAGTTCCATACGATTCGTGTACAGCCTACCCCAGGCAACTACTACACAACTGATATGTTGAACCAACTTGGCGATAGCTGGGAAAGACACGGTTCTGGTCTACAAACATTCCATGGTCAGACTGGTAACATCATGTTTATCGGTACTACAACACCGGGTACACAGACATTCTTCGACGATATCAACGACTACGGTTGGGATATGGGTGGAGCGGGTCCATGTGTACGTACTGCTATGTCTTGTGTTGGTGCTGCTCGTTGCGAAATGTCTAACACTAATGAGCATGCAGCTCAGCGCTGGTTGGTAAACAACTTCACTGATGACGTTCACCGTCCTGCACTACCTTACAAGTTCAAGTTCAAGATTTCTGGTTGTCCTAATGACTGCCAGAATGCTATCGAGCGTGCTGACTTTGCAGTTATCGGTACATGGCGTGATGATATGCGTGTTGACCAGGCTGAGTTCAAGAAATATGTTGAAACTAAAGGCCGTCAATACATCATCGATAACGTAATTACTCGTTGCCCAACTCAGGCTCTTGGCCTGAACGATGACGATACAATTGCTGTTGATAACCGTAACTGTGTTCGCTGCATGCACTGCATCAACGTTATGCCTAAAGCATTACGTACGGGTACAGACAAGGGCGTTACGATTCTTATCGGTGGTAAGCGTACACTGAAAATCGGTGACCTTATGGGTACCGTTGTTGTTCCATTCAGAAAGCTTGATACTCGTGAAGATTACGAAGAAATGGTTGAGCTAGCTGAAGAAATCATCGATTTCTGGGCAGAAAATGGTCTTGAGCACGAACGTTGTGGTGAAATGATCGAGCGTATCGGCCTGGTTAACTTCCTGGAAGGTATCGACGTTGATGTTGATCCGAACATGGTTAGCTCTACACGCCAAAGCTCTTACGTTCGTATGGACGGATGGGATGATGAAGCTATCAAATGGTTTGAGCGTAAAGCTGAAGCATAATAGTTAGATCCCTTTTAGATTGAATCGCCGCAGCAATGCGGCGATTTTTAAAGTTAACAAATTTAATATTTGAGGAACTCAACATGGCAATGGCAGATATGCGTTCGCCCATCGAGTCTGGATGTCCAGACGGTTTCCAGTACATGCATCCTACGATGCGTCGTAACTTTGGTCTGTGGAAATACCACACTGACCCACGTCCTGGTGTTTTGTGTCACGTTGCTGAAAGCGGTGAGAAAATTTTCACTGTTAAAGCCGGTACTCAACGTATCCTGGACATTTTCAGTCTACGTGAATTAACTGCAATCGGTGACGAATTTGCAGACGGTTACATCCGTTTCACTATCCGTTCTAACATTGAATACAATGTTGCTGACGAAGCTAAAGTAGAGCCTTTAATTAAAGCGCTTGAAGATAAAGGCTACGTAGTTGGTGGTACTAAGAACTCTGTTACTTCTCTGTCTCATACACAGGGCTGGTTACATTGTGACATCCCTGGCACTGACGCATCTGGCGTTGTTAAATCAATGATGGATGAGTTAATCGACGAATTCAAACAGTGGAACATGCCTAACCGTGTTCATATCACGACTTCTTGCTGCCAGATTAACTGTGGTGGTCAGGGTGATATCGCGATTAACGTACAGCACACTAAGCCACCTAAGATTGACCACGCACAAGTATCCAATGTTTGTGAGCGTCCATCGGTAGTTGCGCGTTGCCCAGTAGCGGCGATTCGCCCTGCAATGGTTGACGGCAAGCCTTCATTAGAAGTTGATGAGAAGAAATGTATCTGTTGTGGTGCATGTTTCCCTCCTTGTCCTCCAATGATGATCAACGATGCTGAGCACTCTAAGTTAGCAGTATGGGTGGGTGGTAATCACTCAAATGCGCGTGGCAAGCCTACTTTCCAGAAGCTTGTTGCATCGGCTATTCCTAACAACCCACCTCGCTGGCCTGAAGCTGCAGCGATCGTTAAGCTTATTCTTAAGTGTTACAAAGAAGACGCTCGCGACTGGGAACGTGTTGGTGAATGGGTTGAGCGTATCGGCTGGCCTCGTTTCTTCGAACTAACAGGCCTGCCTTTCACTAAGTATCACATCGATAACTGGCGTGGTGCTCGTGCGAGCCTGAATGCATCGACTCATATCCGTTTCTAAGAGTGAACAAGATGAAATACAGTATTATGGTTAACGAAGGTCCATATACGCATCAGGCATCTGACACTGCTTTGCAATTTTGCAAAGCCGCGTTAGACGCTGATTGTGAGATCTTCCGTGTATTTTTCTATCATGACGGCGTGAACAACGGTACTCGTTACACTGTTCCACCTCAAGATGATCGAAATATTCAAAAAGAATGGTCAAAGCTGGCTGAAGCGCATGACATTGACTTGGTTATTTGTATCGCTGCAGCGCAACGTCGCGGCATCATGGATGCAGATGAAGCTAAACGTCAAGGTCTTGATGGCGACAATATTGCTCCAGGCTTCCGTATTTCTGGCCTTGGCCAGTTGATTGAAGGCGGCATTATTGCTGACCGTCAATTAGTGTTTGGAGATTAAAATGGCAACTAAGAATTTCATGTTTGTTAACAGAAAAGCACCATACGGTACAGTGTATGCGCTTGAATCTTTAGAAGTTGTTTTAATCGGTGCTGCTTTCGAGCAGAACGTTTCTTTAGCGTTTATTGGTGACGGCGTTTACCAGATTGCTAAGAACCAGAAAACCGATGGCATTGGCATGAAGAACTTCTCACCTACGTATAAAGCGTTAGGCGACTATGAAGTCACTAAACTTTATGTAGAAAAAGAATCTCTAGAAGCACGTGGCCTGACCTTAGATGATCTTATGGATCTGACCTGGGAAGACGAAGATGAGGATTACGCTGAAAAGCCATCTATCATTCTAGTTAGCTCTGCTGAGCTTGCTGCCGTAATGGACGAACAAGAAGTTGTTCTAAGCTTTTAAGGGTAATTCATATGTCAACTTTACACACAGTAAACAAATCACCTTTTGAACGCGATTCTCTGGCTGCATGCATCAGACTTGCTTCTAAAGGCCACGCTATTCTTCTTATTGAAGATGGCGTATTTGGTGCAATGGCGGGTACAGACCATTCTGATATGGTTAAGGCCGCGATAGAAAATGCATCCATTTATGTTTTAGGTCCTGATCTTGCAGCTCGCGGTATGAGCGAAGATCGTGTAATCGATGGTATACAGGTTGTTGATTACAGCGGATTTGTAGATTTAACGAAGCAGCACTCTACGTGCCAGTCTTGGTTATAAATCCTGTTTAATTTTATCGCTACTTGGGAGCATAAAGATGCCATTTGAAGCAAACGGTAAGACGTTCGAAACTGATGAAGAAGGCTACATGGTTGATCTTCTATCTTGGGAGCCTGATTGTGCAACAGTTATGGCTGCACTTGAAGACCAACCTTTAACAGAAGCACACTGGGAAGTTCTTAACTTCTTACGTGAATACTATGACGAATACCAAATCGCTCCAGCAGTACGTGTACTGACTAAGGCGATTGGTAAGAAGCTTGGTAAAGACAAAGGTAACAGCAAGTACTTGTACGAGCTTTTCCCTTACGGCCCTGGTAAGCAAGCATGTAAGTATGCTGGTCTTCCTAAGCCAACGGGTTGCGTATAATACGAAACCTATTGAGGGGGGGATTAGTCTCCCCCTCAACTTCAGATTCCCTTAAACTCAATTTATTTTGAGTTTTTGTTTGTTAAATATATCTAACAAACAGGCGCGTAAGTCGCGCGATAGAAAGTTAACTTAATAAAGACTTTAAACATTAAAATAGAATTTGTTGCGGAGTAGGCCTTAATGTCCACCTTGATTGCAGTACTGTTAACCTTAGCCACACTTGTTATGATTGTTGGCCTGGCACGAAAGGCCCGTCAGTACCACGCAACACCTGCGCCTTTGAAAATTCCTGTTACTCCAGCCCCTAAAACAACTGGCGGTGTGGTTTTACGCATGGCGAAAGAAGTTATCCTATTTGCTTCTTTATTCCGCGCAAGCAAGTGGACCTGGATATTCGGCTGGATTTTCCACGTTTCACTAGCCCTGGCCTTTATTCGTCATCTTCGTTACGTAATTGATCCTGAAGGCCCACTGGGCTTTATGATGCCAGTGATTGGTTTATGGATAGTACAAACTGCAGGTAAGTACGCTGTATTAGGTATGATCTTTGGTTTAACGGGTTTATTAGCTCGTCGTTACTTTGTGGCACGTGTACGCTATATTTCTGCACCTTCTGACTACCTTATGCTACTCCTGATTTTATCTATTGCACTAAGCGGCTTCGTGATGAGCTTTATCACTAACGTTGATATTGTTGCAGTTAAGGTGTTTATGTTAGGTATTCTAAGCTTCAACCTTCAGGAATTACCGGAAGGCACTGCACTCGCTGTTCATCTAGTACTCGTAGCCATTTTAGGTTTTGTATTACCGATTAGTAAATTACTGCATATTCCTGGTGTATTTTATTCTCCAACCCGTAATCAGGTTGATAACCCAAGAGAAAAGCGTCATATCTCAGAGTGGGCTAAAAAGCTGGATGAAACACGTGGGGATTACCCAGAATTGCAAGCTGCTCGTGCGCCTAAAGAGCCAGAGGCTTAAAACAAATTTATCCATACCAGGTCTTGTTTGAGATCGGGTTAAATAAGATTTAACGAATAAATAAGCGCAATGTGCGTATATTAACGAGGAATCCATAGTGGCTGATTACGAAGTTCCTGAAGTCAAAGAGTATGCGGTAGTTCCTTTGCCAAAAGATGGTGTAATGGATCACCTGAAACCTTTTGTGGCAAAACCGGAATTCCAGGAAGCTCTGAACTACGTAGGTAAAAAAGAGCATCTAGACCCAAAAGAAATGCCTAAGTACGTTCTTGTTGATGGCTGGAAAGAAAAAGCTATTGATAAAATGGGTGATCTACTTGGCCGCTACCGTAGTTTACAGGTATTTATGGACTCGTGCGTTAAGTGCGGTGCCTGTACCGATAAATGCCACTACTTCCTGGGTACGGGCGATGCTAAAAACATGCCGGTTGCTCGTCAGGACTTATTACGTAGCGTTTATCGCCGTTACTTTACCTTTGCAGGTAAATACTTCCCTAAATTAGTCGGCGCAAAAGATTTAACTGAAGAAGTCATTGATGACTGGTATAGCTACTTCCATCAATGTTCCGAATGTCGTCGTTGTGCCGTGTTCTGCCCATACGGTATTGATACCGCCGAAGTGACCATGGCTGCCCGTGAAATCATGGCGCACATTGGTAAGGGCATGAAATACTCTAACGAGATTATCGGTAAAGTATTCACCATTGGTAACAACCTTGGTTTACCCGAAAAAGCATTAGCAAACGTACTTGAAGGCCTAGAAGAAGACGTTGAGGACGACATTGAAGTTGCGGTTAAATTTCCACTCGATGTAAAAGGCGCAGACATTCTGCTGGTAACACCATCTGCTGACTTCTTCGCAGAACCCCACATTGATGGTTTAATTGGTTACGCAAAAGTATTCCATGCAACTAACACTAGCTGGACATTAAGTTCTATCGCTTCAGAAGCGGGTAACTTCGGCCTGTTTATCGGTTCTTATGAAAATATGCAGCGTATTTCTATGCGTATTCGTGAAGCCGCTCTTCAGCTTGGTGTTAAGCGAATTGTTTATGGTGAGTGTGGTCACGCATGGCGCGTTGGCTATAGCTTCCTAAACACATTAGCGGGTCCATTTGATTTCCTGGACCAGAACTACCCTATTCCTCAGCACATCTGTGAGTTTACCTTAGATAAACTTGAAAAAGGTGAGCTGAACATCGACAAGTCACGTAACGATGAGATGACACTGACATTCCATGATTCATGTAATGTTGCACGTGGCTCTGGCATGGGCACTGAGCCTGGCGGTCAATTTACAATCCCGCGTGCAGTCATTAAAGCGGTTTGTAATAACTATGTTGATATGGAAAAAGATACTATCCACGACGCAACTTTCTGCTGTGGTGGTGGTGGTGGTCTGTTAACAGACGACCTGATGGAACTGCGCGTTAAAGGTGTGTTACCTCGTGCAACAGCATTGATTAATGCAAAAGAAGAACATGGGGTAACCCATATGGCAGCGATCTGTGCAATTTGTAAGAGCCAGTTCACCAAGGTATTGCCTTACTACGGCTTCACCATGGACCAAATTGTCAGCGTTCACCAGCTAGTTAGCAATGCAATCATCCTGGAAGGCCAGGTCGATCTTGAAGACTAGTTTTTGAACAAAAATTCACTAATTTAAATGATTTAGTGACTGCTTTAACCACCCTTCAGTGAAATGAGCAGTTACAAAATTTTAACTATACGGTTTAGCATATAGGAGAACAGCATGGCCACTTCCAAAGAAGACATGCAAAACAACGAATTGACCTACCGCCGCTACAAAGAGGGCGACACAAAATGGTCAAGCATGAATGACTTGATATTTAATGAAGACACTTCTCATAAATGTCCAACCTATGTGCACCGCACGCCACCTTGTCAGGGTAGCTGCCCCTCAGGTGAGGATATTCGTGGTTGGTTAGATATTGTTCGTGGTATCGAAACTCCACCAGAAGGTATGACTAAAGAAGAGTACGCATTCCAGCGCTCAACTACGGCTAACCCCTTCCCTGCAATGATGGGTCGTGTATGCCCTGCTCCCTGCGAAACGGGTTGTAACCGTAATGACGTTGATGACTTCGTTGGCATTAACTCAGTTGAACAATACATTGGTGACAGCGCTTTTGCTGCTAAATATAAGTTTGGTGGTTTACCTGACTTAGGCGGCAAAAAAGTAGCCATCATCGGTGGTGGTGTTGCTGGCATGTCTGCAGCTTATCACTTACGTAAATTCGGTATTGCTAGCACAATCTTTGATGATCATGCCGACCTTGGTGGCATGATGCGCTACGGTATCCCTGGCTACCGTACTCCACGTGACGTAATGGATCACGAATGTATGCGTATCCTGGACATGGGTGGCATCGAAACAAAGATGAATACACGTGTTGGTAAAGACGTGGCTGTTGCAGACCTTGAAAAAGAATACGATGCTGTACTTTGGGCATTAGGTTGTAAGAAAGGTCGTGGTCTATTTATTGAAGACTGGAAAGATGTACCTAACGCTGTCACCGCTGTTGACTTCCTTGAGCAGTTCAACAAAGGTGAAATGAAGTACACGGGTAAGAAAATTGTATGTGTGGGTGGTGGTGATACCTCTATCGATGTTGTCTCTGTTTCTCGCCGTATCGGCACCTTGAAAGCAATGGGTGATGAGAAGCCAGAAGATTCAGTTGAAGGTCGCATTAAGCACGGCGATATCGCTGATGCAGATAAGATGCCTTGTGAAACCGTTACATTAACGGCTTTATTCAAGCAGGACGAAATGACAGCAGCAGAGCACGAAGTAAATGATGCGCTTATCGAAGGCGTAACTATCATGAACGAAGTAATGCCGGTTGAAATCATTAAAGATGCAAACGGCCGTGCAACTGCACTTAAGTTAGTTGACTCCAAGTTCGAAAACAACGCACCTGTTGCTGTTGAAGGCGGCAAAGAGTACATCGTTGAATGCGATCTAATCGTATCTGCGATCGGTCAGTTCGGTGACCTTGAAGGCGTTGAAGATATGGACAACGGTCGTTCATTAATCGATGCAGACAAGTTCTATCAAGTACCTGGCAAGCCTGGTCACTTCGTAGCGGGCGACATTGTTCGTCCTCACCTGTTAACAACGGCTATCGGTCAGGGTTCAGTTGTTGCTGAAACGATTAAGCAGTTCTTTGAGCAAAAAGAAGTTAAGAAACGCCCTAAAGTTGACGTTCATCACTTCAACATGCTGAGCAAGCTTGATGAAGCACATATGACGCCAGAGGCTTTTGCAGATAAACATTTAGGTGCTGACGATCAACGTGGTACAGATAGCAGCAACTACGCTATTCACAACTACGAAGACCGCTCAATGCAGGAAATTATCTCTACAGATAAAATGTGGTTAGGACATTTTGCTGCAGAAGCTCGTAACCTACGTACAGAAGATGTTCCTTCATCTGACGAAGTACTGGGTCACTTTGCTGAGCGAATGAATGGTCTTGCTGAAGAAAGCGCTGTTGCTGAAGCAAACCGTTGCATGAGCTGTGGTATGTGCTTCGAGTGTGATAACTGTGTTATCTACTGCCCACAAGACGCTGTATTCCGTGTTAGTAAAGATCAGTCTACACTTGGTCGTTACGTTGACACTGATTACACTAAATGTATCGGTTGTCATATCTGTTCTGATGTATGCCCAACAGGTTACATCGACATGGGTATGGGTGAGTAATAATCTCAGCTCTTCCCTGCTAGCAATAAGCTAGCAGGGGCAACCTGAATAGTTACAACATCTTTAACTATTGGAGTTACAAATGCTGCAGATTAAAAATCTCATGCATAAAACCATCATCTCATTTGCGGGAATTGCAACGATTGCATTTTCCGCTTTTGTCGTTGCTGGTGAAAAGCCATCTTTTGCGCCTGAAGTTCCACATCCTACTAATGGATCTACGGAATGTGTACAGCCTGAAGATGAGATGAAAAAAAATCACATGAATTACCTGCTTCATCAACGTGATGAAACCGTGCACGAAGGTATTCGCACCAAGATTTACAGTCTTAAAGAATGCATCAACTGTCACGTTCCTGAAAATACTGAGGTTCGTTTTGGTGATGACAAACATTTTTGCAGCAGCTGCCATAATTATGCTGGTGTAAGTATTGATTGTTTCCAATGCCATATGGACCGCCCTATGGGCAAAAATCCGCACAAAAAGAGTGCTCAGGTAAATACGCCTGTTCAATCTAACGTTGCAGATGCATCCACTACGGGAGCAAGCAATGAATAAAACAGCAACTGTAAATATTTCACGTCGTAGCTTTGTAGAAAAGTCTGCAACGGCAGCGGCGGCACTGACAATTGCACCGGGTGTTTTCTTAAATCAGGTACATGCCAAGCCAGCGGCTGAAACCGTAACTGATGCAAAACGTTGGGGTATTCTAGTTGATACTGCCAAATGTGCATCGGGTTGCACGTCTTGTGTTAGTGCTTGTTTTGAAGAAAATGGCATTGTTTCACATGGTCGTCCTTTAACGGATCAACAATGGATTCGTAAAGTTAAACTAAAAGACAAGCAGACCAATCACGTTGTGTCACTACCGGTGATGTGTCAGCACTGTGAAAAGCCACCTTGCGTGGATGTATGCCCAACAGGTGCATCGTTCAAACGTGATGATGGCATTGTTCTAGTCGATCGTCATATCTGTATCGGTTGTCGTTACTGCATGATGGCTTGCCCATATAAAGCACGTTCATTTGCACATGAAGCTGTAGACCCAATAGTTGATTATCAACCCCGTGGTAAAGGCACCGTTGAGTCTTGCACGATGTGTGTACACCGCGTTGATAATGACGGCACGCCAGCTTGTGTGGAAGCCTGCACAGAAGCAGAGCACGGCGCAATGATTTTTGGTGACCTAAAAGATCCTCAAAGCGAAATATCTAAGGAACTTGTGAAGCGTGGCGGTAAGCAACTGCGTGCAGATCTTGGCTTAAATACAGGTGTTCGCTACCAGGGTATCTAAAAAATGGCTGAATGAGCCCCGCTTATTCAGCCATTTTTGGGTTAATAATTAACGATAACTATTCATTTGAATTGAAGTCATTATGAAAAAAATACACTTACAACCAATTGATGGCAACAGCACCGCTTACTTAGGGCTTATTGCTCTTTTAGGCGCGTTTGTTCTAGGTGCATTAGGTTCAACCTTCTACATGGAACACAATGGCCACTGGGTAACGGGTATGGATAACCAGATCGTTTGGGGTATGCCCCACGTATTTGCTGTTTTCCTGATTGTTGCCGCATCTGGTGCATTAAACGTTGCCTCAATATCATCTGTTTTTCAGAAAAAACTGTATAAGCCATTAGCGCCATTATCAACACTAGTCGCCTTAGCCTTACTATTGGGTGGTTTAATGATACTTGTGCTTGATCTTGGTCGCCCAGATCGTTTGATCGTTGCTATGACTTACTACAACTTCAAGTCTATCTTTGCCTGGAACATGATTCTTTATAACGGCTTCTTCGTTATTGTCGGTGTTTACGCCTGGTTTATGCTTGATCGCACAATGCAAAAATACAGCCGCTACGCAGGTATTGCAGCATTTGTATGGCGCATAGCACTAACCACTGGTACGGGTTCAATCTTTGGTTTCCTGGTGGCACGTACAGGCTACGATATGGCGATGATGGCACCAATGTTCATCATTATGTCATTCTCGTTTGGCTTAGCGATCTTCCTACTGGTACTGATGGCATCATACAACTGGACGGGTCGTGAGTTAGGCGATGTTGTTGTAAATCGCCTACGCAAGCTGTTAGGCGTATTTGTAATGGCTGTACTGTACTTTGTCTTTGTTTATCACATCTCTAACCTGTATGCGACTGAGCACCATGGCTTCGAAGCCTTTGTGTTATTAGGTGATAATGGCGGTGAAACGTACTCTAACATTTTCTGGATTGGTCAAATCCTGGTAGGCAGCTTAATTCCTCTGGCGATGATTTATGCACCAGGTGTTGCTAACTGCCGTAAGACACTAGCAACGGCATGTTTGCTTATCGTATTTGGTGGCCTTGCGCAAATGTACACGATCATTATTGCTGGCCAGGCCTACCCTCTGGACATTTTCCCAGGTATGCAAGTATTAGAAAGCACCTTTAATGACGGGTTGGTTAGCCAGTATTCAGCAAGTCTTCCAGAGTATCTGTTAGGTCTTGGTGGCTTTGCAATGTCTCTAATCGTTATTGCATTTGGTGTGAAAGTACTTGGTTTCTTACCAGAGTCATTAGCAGACTCAGTTGCTGATCCACATGCAAAGGCTGAGTAAGTAATAATTTACTTTACATAGCTTTATACAAACGGCTCGAAGTCTACTTCGAGCCGTTTGTTTTTATGACATACCATATAGAGAGGAGCTTAAAAGAAAACGCAAAAGAATGCTAATGAACACCAATAAAAACGTTACTGTGGTTAGATTAATAGCTGGTTTTATCGACTAAAGCTAAAATTTTCTTTACTGAAAAATTAATTTAATATATCAGCGAAGCTAATTTATTCAAAACCATCTGCGTATTTTTTGTTTATTTACATTTTCTTTTATACAAATTCCATGGCACATTTCCTAATCTCAGCAGCACATAAATCCTCAGGCAAAACAACACTGAGCATTGGCCTGTGTGCGGCATTAGCTGAAACGGGCCTTGCGGTGCAGCCATTCAAAAAAGGCCCCGATTATATTGACCCAATGTGGTTAACACGTGCCAGTGGCCGCCCCTGTCATAATTTAGATTTTTACACCATGCAGCAGGATGAAATCAGTAATACGATTTCACGCTATTCAAAAACCGCTGATATTACGGTTATTGAAGGTAATAAAGGTTTATATGATGGCTTAGATCTCGACGGCAGTAATTCAAATGCCGCACTGGCATCACTAACGAACTCTCCTGTAGTTCTGGTACTTGATGCGCGTGGTATGACCCGCGGTATTGCACCACTTATTTTAGGCTACCAGGCATTCGACCCGAATATTAATATCGCAGGTGTTATTCTTAACCAGTTAGGCGGTAGTCGCCACGAACAAAAACTACATGCTGTGATTGAACACTACACTGATGTAAAAGTCATCGGCTCCGTTTATAAAAACCCGGCCTTATCCATTGAAGAACGGCACTTAGGCTTAATGCCAAGTAATGAGGATGACTCTGCCGATAAAAAAATTCAACAAATCAGGGATATTGTTAAGCAACAGGTCGACTTACACCTGTTACAGGATATCGCAAAAACAGCGCCAGAATTTCCTCCCGCAACCCAAACTATGGATGAAGTTATTCAAGTTAGCTCACCCTTAAAAATTGGTGTGGTAAAAAATGATGCCTTCGGTTTTTATTACCCTGGCGATTTAGATGCCATCGAAAGCACAGGGGCTGAAATAGTTATTGTTGACACCATTCGCGATGAAAAACTACCCGAAGTTGATGGCTTATTTATCGGCGGTGGTTTCCCTGAAACGCGTATAAGCGAATTAGAAGCCAATCAAGCTCTTCGCGCAGAAATAAAAACGGCGCTTCAACAAGGCCTTCCCTGCTACGCTGAATGTGGTGGTTTAATGTATTTAAGCCGCAACCTGAGCTGGCAGGGAAATAAAGGTGACATGGTCGGTTTTATACCTGCGGATTGTGTAATGCACAAAACACCACAAGGGCGTGGCTATATAAAGCTCGAAGAAACAGCTGAACATCCCTGGGCGAATTTTTTACCGACACCAGAACCTGTCATCGCCGGACATGAATTTCATTACTCTGCACTTGAAAATCTTCATCCAGACCTTATATTTGCCTATCGTGTAAAACGCGGCGCAGGCATTACAGGTAAATCTGATGGCATCGTTATTAATAACACCCTGGCTTGTTATGCTCACCTACGAGACACTGCAAGCAATCACTGGGCACAACGTTTCGTACAGTTTGTGCAGCATTGTAAAAAAAGTAAATCGGAGTAAACCATGATTACATTAACCCCCACTGCTGCCAAGCAGGTAAAACACTCAGCTAAAGAATCTAACTTAGATGGGCTACCTCTGCGTTTAGCCTGTACCCGTATGGAAGATGGCAGCTTTCACTACGGCATGGGTTTTGATGACGTAAAAGAAGGCGATATAACACACACATCAGAAGGCATTGATGTCATTGTCTCTGTTACTGCCAATGAATTTATGAATGGCACAACGGTAGATTTCGTTGAACTTGAAGAAGGCAAAGAAGAGTTCATTTTCATGAACCCTAATGACCCTAGCTACGTTCCACCGGCAAAGAAATAATCGAAGCCATTAAGATGTCATTTACTGAGCGCATACATCAGGAATTTAAACAAATGTCCAGCCGACATTTGTTTAAATGTATATCTGCGCTATTTATATTACTGTGGTTATTGGTTGGCAGTAGCATCTGGTTAGCAAACACTGAAACGTCAAAAATATTTGCATTATCTGTGCACATTGGCTTAATTATTTTGTCATTTTTCAGTGTTGCCTTCATTGCAATGAACAATCAGCAAAAGCAAAGCCGTAACAGCCAGCAACACCATAAAGCGCAAGAAATTTTATACAATATCACCAGCACTATTAGTAATGCACATGAACTAAAGGAATTGCTGACCCTGTTTTGTAAAAAAACTTATCAGGAATTAGAAGCTGAAAATGTATCCGTCTGGTTAATTACAGAAAATAACTGGTTAGAGTTTATTTCGGGTTCAGGTATTGACCCGACTATTGTCTCGCAGCCTAAGCGCATTAAAATCACCGACGAACTCGCTGACACTCTGATTAACAATAATATTATTCACGACAATCAACACGTCACTCGCCTTGCAGAAATTTTACAATGTGATGTATCTGATGATAATCGTTCATATTATTTACCACTGCACAGCCAGACACATACACTGGGCGTGATTCGCATAAAGCTGAATCAGTATCCTTTAGGTAATCAAAGCGATCTATTTGAATTATTTTCCACACTAGCGACTCAATTATGTAACGCTATTGAAAAGGCTAAGCAGGATCAGGAATCACGGCGCATGATTATCATGCAAGAACGTAGCCTTATCGCCAATGAGCTACATGATTCACTTGCACAAACATTGGCCAGCTTGCGTTTTCAGGTGCGCGTGCTGGATGAAACACTGCAACCCACCTCTGAGTTCCAATCCATACGTGGCATTGAACAGGTAGAAAATAGTTTAGATGAAGCCTACTCTGACTTGCGCGAACTAATTGCACACTGTCGTACTCCCATTGATAAACAGGGTTTAATGCTTGCAGTAGAAAAATTAATTTCTCGCATGCGCAAAGATTCCGGTATGCATATACTGCTGCAGCGCGAATGGGATAATTCGGACTTGCCCCCCAACCTGGAAATGCATATTTTCCGTATTGTGCAAGAGGCCATGAACAATATACGCAAACACAGCAACGCCAACAATGTCCGCCTGATGTTTCGCTGTGATGAAAATGGCAACCACCATATTCTGGTTGAAAACGATGGCCAGGGCTTTGAAACACCCAATATTAGCGATCATCCGGGTAAACATGTAGGCTTAAGCATTATGCAAGAACGTGCAAATTACCTGGGTGGTGATTTACGCATTGAAAGTGAACCCGACGAAGGCACTCGAATAGAGTTGTATTTTACTTATAGCAGCGAAACGAAACACGATCCGCTGCAACGATTATCGGAGATTAGCTCTTGAGTATGCGCGTATTAATTATCGACGACCACGCACTGTTTCGGGTTGGCCTACAGGGCCTGCTTGAGCAACGTGGCATTGAAGTTGTGGATGCTGTAGCCGAAGGCGCAAAAGGACTGCAGTTAATAGACGAACTAAAGCCCGATATCATACTGCTCGATTTACGCATGCCAGACATGAATGGCCTTGAAGTATTAAGGCAAGCTAAAAAGCAAAATGTAGAAGTGCCTATTGTCATGCTCACTACCAGTAATGAAGAACAGGATCTGGTAGAAGCATTACGTAATGGTGCACAGGGTTACTTGCTAAAAGATATGGAACCAGATGAGTTGGTTAGCGCATTGCGCGATATTGAAAAAGGTAAAAGCGTTGTCGCCCACGGCCTTACCGATGTGCTGGCAAAAATGGTACAGGGTGAACCCATTGAAGTTGCACAAAAAGAAAAACCTTTTTCGGAACTTACACCCCGCGAGTTAGAAATTTTATGTCTACTGGCCGATGGCCAGAGCAATAAAGTGATTGCACGTAACCTGGGCATCTCCGATGGCACCGTAAAATTGCACGTAAAGGCCATTTTAAGAAAACTAGAAGTACATTCGCGCGTAGAAGCCGCTGTTATTGCCGTTGAACAAGGCCTTAAGCAAAAGCCTCACGACTATCAGGCTGGCCATAAAACATGAAAACATTTAAGTCGCTTATTGAAGATGTGCTACCGAATATCAAAGAAGTTTTTCCCTGGGATCTGGAAGAAAAATTCGCCGCTTCCGAAGACATCTTACTCATTGATATTACCGAAGCAAAAGAATTCAACACGCTACATATTAAAAATTCAATTAATGTACCGCGCGGTGTTTTAGAGTCTGGCTGTGACTGGGGTTATGAAGATACCATTCCAGAACTGGCCGCAGCACGCGATAGAGAGGTGATCGTTATTTGTCGATCAGGTAATCGTAGCGCCCTGGCAGCACATACTATGCAGTTGATGGGTTATAACCATGTCAGCTCTCTAAAAACAGGCCTACGCGGCTGGTTTGATTATGAGCAAGCCTTATATGATGCAAATGGTGAGGAAGTGGATGAAGATGTGGCCGATGCCTATTTCAGCAAAGGCCCACGAGCTGAGCAAATGGGACCCGACGCCTAAATATCAATAATAGTTTAATAAAACCGACGATCTTTGCGGTACTTACCTGCCTGCTGAATAACCACCCCTTTAATCCGCTCAGGGCCCGCAAACTCTTCCGTATCGTATAAATCATTCAATGGTACAAGGTAATATTTACCATTATGTACGCGGTATTGCCTAAAGGTGTACTCGTCTTTATCATCTAATGCCACTACATAGCACTCATCACGAATAATCCCCTCAGGGTCAACGATAATCACCACGCCATCCATAAACTCAGGCTGCATAGAATCACCCAGCACTTGCAATGCAAAGGGTTCGGCTTTACTACATGATGATGCTTCCATTTGACGACCTTTTAGACTAAAACTATGGCGAATTATACACCAAAACTATGCGCACATTAAGCGCACTAATTATGGTGATGTTGGCTTTTACGCTATAATCGGATAAATTTTTTTCCATTATTAAACAATGACTTACAATATGACTACTAATAAATCAGATCAACGTATCCAAAAAAACAAAGCCGTACAATTTACCTACACTATTTCAGATGATGAAGGTAACGTCGTGGAGCAAGTCGATTTACCGGTTAATTATGTGCATGGTGCCAGCAGTATGGGCCTAATCGAACAGGTAGAGCGCGCGCTTGAAGGCTGTGTAGCCGGCGATAGTATAGAAGTGGATTTGCCACCCGCTGAGGGCTTTGGTGAGATAGACCCAGACCTTAGCTTTACCGATGACCTTGAAAATGTCCCACCTCAATTCAGAAAAATTGGCGCGCAGGTAGAAATGGCCAATGATGCCGGTGAAACTAAATCATTTCTTGTTACAAAAATAGAAAATGGCAAATTAACCGTTGACGGCAATCACCCGCTCGCTGGAAAAACCGCCAAATTTTCCGTAAAAGTGCTCGAAGTACGGGATGCAACCGCCATTGAAATTAGTGAGGGGATCTCAAACCCTAACGTTTCCATACACTAAATTTAGAAATTTATCATCCGTCATGTCATGCCGCATCACTTGCGAGATGACATGACAATATGCCACTTACCTCTTCTCATTCACCTGAGTCATTGCAATAATTAAGTGCGCTTTAATTAAATTTCTCGCTTTAAAGTAAACCATCCCATCTGGAATGGCGAAGTGATGTGCAGAATTTTTTTCTCAAGCATAATTGAACAAATCGACTGTTCAACTATCAAACCCCGCATGTTTAAACACGATTTAAAATATTTATATAAGTACTTAATTGCCGGTATTCTTGCAACCCTGCTGCATTATATTATTCTGTTCAGCCTGCATAATGGTTTTAATATAAATATTTTACTGGCGACCAGTACGGGTGCTTTCGCAGGTGCCGTACTCAACTATTTCATTAATTATTTTTACACATTTGATAGCCAGCGTACGCATATTCTTGCCAGCAGTTCATTTATATTAATCACCTGCATTGGCCTGGCACTTAATGCCATAGTTGTTAGCCTGGCATTTTATCTACTAACCTTATCCGCGATAGCCGCTCAAATATCAGCAACCCTGGTTACGTTCGCCTGGAACTATCAGGCAAATAAACGTTGGACGTATTAATATTATGCGGGAACTTTCTGATGCATCAGTCATCTCATTCATAACATTTGCTCCCCTTTCAAGGCTATGAAGTATATTTTTACTACATTGATTATCATCTTAATGCTATCAAGCACGTATAAAGCGGCTGTCCCAATGGATAATACGTTGGATAATACATCAGTAAATAATGCTGCCCCGGAGATGCTAAAAGAGCAAGGCAACAAGGTTCAGTGCCAGCTCAACAACACAACTGCGGCCTGTTGCTATAATAACTGCGATCACAATTACGCACCATTTTTTGCCGATATAAACGTGTGGACACAATTACCTAATACCGCTCAACTTATAACCGCTAGTGCAAGTCTATATAGTATTTATCAACAACCGGTTATCCCACCACCCATTTTTTCCTGATCCCGCGATAGGCTTTTGCCGTACGCACACATCGCAAACCAAAAAACTTAAATTTACATTAATGGGCTTGTCTATAGCGCATTCTGTGTAATGAAAAAAATAATATACGCACAGGATATTTATACCCTGCAGTCGTACAGTTTCAGGTATTTAACTAATGAACTATAACTTTAGTGAGCAACATAAACCCTCTGTGAATAGCGCGATCAAGGGAAAATTCACACACTCTGCAACTCATTCTATTGGCCGAAAAAAACAACGCCCTCTGCTTTCTATCATTGTTCCCGTTTACAATGAACAGGAGGTGATTGAAAGCTGCCACCAACGAATTGAAGCGGTTGCCGATAGCCTGCCTTTAAATACTGAAATCATTTACATTAATGATGGCAGCAATGATGAAAGTTTGCAGTTATTACATGCCATGCGTAAAAAACATAAGCGCATGGCTATCATTGATTTAAGTCGAAATTTTGGTAAAGAAGTGGCTATGACAGCCGGGCTGGATCACGCAAAAGGTGATGCCGTTATTATTCTTGATGCCGACTTGCAGGATCCTCCAGAACTTATTCCTCAAATGATTACCGAATGGCAACGTGGCTATGACATTGTTTATATGAAACGCACCAGCAGACAAGGTGAAACATGGCTTAAAAAAGCCACTGCCCATACATTTTATCGCCTCATCGCCCGCATCAGCCATATAGATATTCCACAGGGTGTTGGTGATTTTCGTCTTCTGAGTCGGCGCGCAGTTGATAGCCTGTGCCAGCTGCGGGAATCCAACCGTTTTATGAAAGGGCTTTTCGCATGGTTAGGTTTCAAGCAAAAAGAAATTCTCTATGATCGTGATGAGCGCATCAGTGGTAACAGCAAATGGAACTACCGTGCGCTGTGGAATCTTGCACTTGAAGGTATTACTTCTTTTTCCACAGCGCCCTTAAAGCTGGCCAGTTATATTGGCCTGTTCAGCCTATTGGCTGCACTGTTGGCCAGCTTATGGGTCGGCATTAAGTTCCTGTCATTTAATGAGCCCGTCTCTGCAACGGTGCTGCTTTCAATTGGTTTGATATTTTTTGCCGGCCTGCAAATGATCATCCTGGGCATAATGGGTGAATACCTGGGGCGAATTTATATGGAGTCAAAAAAGCGCCCACTGTATCTGGTCAATCACTGGAATCCTGCGAACAATGGAGAAATACTCGAAACCGATGATGAACGCCTATTGACTGAGCATCCTTTGTCATGAGCCTGTCATTATCGAGCCATTCTCGTCGCTGGCTATTTATCGCCTTATTCAGTGTACTGGCGGTGCGCTTATTCACTTTAGATGCCTACCCATTTCAGGACACTACCGAAGCCCGATATGGTGAAATGGCCAGAAAAATGCTCGAGACCCAAAACTGGGTCACCCCACAATTTGATTATGGTGTGCCTTTCTGGGGCAAACCACCACTGGCCACCTGGCTTAGTGCGGGCAGTTATCAATTCTTTGGTATAAACGAATTTTCTGCCCGCATACCCTCACTCGTATTAGCATTGATTATGCTTGCGCTGGTTTATTCATTAGGTAAATTTCAGCGCAGAGCGGATCTGGGCCTGGTCGCCACGACCATACTCGCCTCTAGCACCTTGTTCTTTGTCGCCGCAGGGGCCGTTATAATGGACACCGCCCTGGTCACAGGCATTACACTGGCCATGGTTTCCTTCTGGCGAGCCATGAACAATAGCAAGCGCTACTGGGGCTACGCCTTTTTTGTTGGCATAAGTATTGGCCTGTTATCCAAAGGCCCCTTAACACTGTTACTGGTCTTCATACCTATAACGGCTTGGGCACTCTGGCAAGGCAATATCCGCACGGTTTTACAGCGCATTCCCTGGTTCAGCGGCGGCTTGCTTATGTTGGCCTTATCCCTCCCCTGGTATATTCTGGCCGAGCTACGCACGCCGGGTTTCCTTGACTATTTCATTGTCGGTGAGCACTGGAAGCGTTTTATCGTATCTGGGTGGCAGGGTGATCTTTATGGTAGCGCGCACGCAAAAACACGTGGCACCATCTGGCTATATAGCATTGCTGCATTTTTACCCTGGTCTTTCATACTACCCAGCCTCATATGGCGCAAACGCGGTACGCTAAAGTCAGCGGTATTCCGTGAACAGTCCTGGGTAATTTATCTGGGACTCTGGGCAATAACACCTTTATTATTTTTTACCTTTTCTGGAAATATTTTAGCCACTTATACTTTGCCCTCTCTCATCCCTCTGGCTCTGCTGTGTGCAGAACTCTATTTATTGGCGGATAATAAGCAGTCTAAACCTGGCCTGAAAAGCGTGGCCTTTTTGGCGCTGATTACGCCATTGTTATCCGTTGCTTTAATTACATTACAGGGTAGCGGCTATATTCCTATAAAATCACAAAAGGATCTGCTTACTGCCTATCAGCAGCTGCAAACCGACACAAATGGTCAGCTCATTTATCTGCAAAAGAGACCATTTTCCGCACAATTTTATTCAAATGGCCGAGCACTTGAGGCAAAAAACTGGCAACAAGCCATGGCATATTTAAATAACGAAAATAAGGATTTTTATGCTGTAAAAAGCAATCAGCTATCGTTACTCGGAGAAAACTGGCCATCTAAGCTGCGTTTAGTTAAACGCGTTCACGGCTACCAGCTGCTACAGGAAATAACGGATGACTCATTAAATAATAAATAAATGAACATTATTTTAATGGCTTAAAATTGTATCTAAATAAGTTTGCAGTCGATTGATGTTTAATTCAAATCGACTGCAAATTCCCGCATAATTTTCATTGGCACTATTTCTAGCGCTTTTTTATGCGTACGCATTAAATGCACACGTGGCGCCATATTATCTCTATGCGCTTCCAGCCAACGTGCAGCACACAAACACCAGCTATCACCGGGTTTCAGTCCTGCAAAATCATACTCTGGAATTGGCGTCGATAAGTCGTTGCCTTTGAATCTTGAGTATTCTAAAAATGTTTGTGAAATTTCTATACAGACTGTATGTGAACCAATATCTTCTTTACAGGTATTGCAATAACCATCTCTATAATAACCCGTAACCGGCCTGGCCCCACATTCTACAAGTGGCTCACCTAAAACATTGATTGATTCATCTTTATCAAAATCACTCATCTGCATTCCTACATACCCAATGGGTTATTAATATCCACACCATCCATAAAAGGTTTTTTACGATCAGAATGTGTTAGCTGATAAACTAATCCAACCCAGTTACTAACCACTTCACCGGCCGTATCATGCCAGGTATTATCTAACTGAGGCACAATTAAATCTTCAGGAAACTCTGCTATATCAATATTATTTTTTAATGCTGCCAGCAAACGGTTTTTATATTCACGCAAAATTGCCGCTGCCTGAATACCAAAATAATTTTCTGGATACGCCGGATAATCTTCTCTAAGGCCTTCAACAAACAGCAAAACTTCACGTTTATATTCTTTTAATAAAGAAATAGTGTCGTATTCTGGGTGTCCTTGAAAGAAAATTGTACGAAAACCATCCTCTGATGTCGCCAGGTGCACACAATTATCATCACCCACCGCAAGCACATTTAATTTTGCCTGATTAAACTGCAGCTGGCTCACATCATTCCAGCGAGAATGTGGTACATCAAAGCGTGTATTTATATCTGTAGCCAGTGGGTGCTTTGGATTAATAACCTTGTGCGGAAACACGCCCCATTTCTTAATTGGCTGAGGCACGCGTTTTTGCCCATAACGAAACTCCAGTACCGCATGGGTTGCTAAACATGAACACAGAGTCGAGGTTACATTTTCATGCGCCCAGTCAGCCACTTCAATCAGCGGTTCCCAGAAAGGCTGATCGGTGAGATCGGGCCCAATTACATTCGCACCGGTAATAATTAAGGCATCTAAACCCTGTGCTTTTATTTGCTCAAAGGTTTCATAATACTCGTTAATATAAACCTGAGTTTTTTCACTTCGAGGTAACTCACTCAATGTAAACGGGTGCACATATATTTGCGCAATAGGATTACTTTCACCTATCAATCTAAAAAACTGTCGTTCAGTTGCCGCTATGGCAGCATCAGGCATCATATTTAACAGGCCAATATGCAATTCACGAATATCCTGATGTGTAGCCGCATCGGGCGCGAGCACCTTAATACCTTCGCCTCGCAGGCGATTAAATGAAGGCAACTGATTATGAGCAACTAATGGCATCTGTTTATATATTCCAATTAACTATTATGACTGTCTCTCAATTGCCGTTTCTAGCAACTTAAGAAAATCACCTTCATTTTTAACCTTTGCCACTTCTTCTGAGGTAACCGTATAACCTTGTTTGGCAATTTCTTCGTATCGTGGAATACGCGAATGAAACAGGCGCGGGAATACCCAACGCGTAAACTCATCTGGATCTAACTCAGCAGCATACTGCATATTATTTTCTTTCAAATAAATAGCTAACTGTTCCTGCAAAAACTCAGCGCGATAATACAGCGGCTTAGGTGCACTTTGCGCACGCGCAATTAATTTTGCTTCTTCCTCTTTATTAGTCACCTTTATATAGAGCATTAAGCTGTGTTCTGTCAGTGTTTCAATAACACCCGGTTCATCCAGCTCACATAAGCTACCGCCGACATCATTTACGAAATGCTCATAGCCATAAATGCTCTGGGCTTTATTAATGAAATCAGGTACATCATACATCGTGGCAATTTCAGCTTCTCGATACAGCGCCTGACGCTTTATAAAATCATCTAACTCAACGCCACCCAATTCAGGGTTACCCAATTTTCCGACAAAGCTGAGTACCGGCCCTAAATCATGCACCTTTATATTATTGCGAATATAAATCCAGTCATTACGTAGCAGTTCGTTTAAGAAAGGCACCTGCATCGCCTGCTGTTTAATCATATCCAGAATAGGCTCGTCCAGATAACGCGTACCAATGCGGTAATCACCAGAGAAATGAAACCAGTGACTATCTCTCAACATGCTTGAAAGATAGGTTTTACCCACCCCTGACATACCCAACAGGGTTACCTTTTTATTTTTCCAGGCCCGAAACTCATCTAACGTGAACTTCACAAATATCTCCCGATATTATTTCAATCTAATCTAGCGTATCAGAGGCTTATTACACTCATAAATACTTGATAGACTAATTTAATCAATTAATTGCATGCCATTATAGCGGCATATGCAGCGTTTGTGCATGAAAGTGTAAGCAGGCCGTTTTGGCAAGATTGTGGTTAAACGAAAGCATAAATTGTCCACCGTTTCTAACTCTGTTTATAAACGATTAGTAGACCTTCGTTCAGGTATCATTGGAGGTCTCAAAACAATCATGGGCTAACATTCGAAACGCCTAAGTGATTTTAAAATGTGGTGCGGAAAGACCCTGTTACCTTGCACAAAAACGAGCGTAGCAATATTTGTCAGGTGCAGCGACTTGTTATCTGTTTTACTTCGTATCTTTAGCCAGAGCAAATATACCTATCATTGAGCTTGATAAGACCTTTCTTTCGTGGGCCTCTTCAAATTTATCTGCTGCATATTTTCCACCAGATGCCATTGCAAATGGTAGCGCCGCGCCTAGGAATGGAGCTAGTGCTGGAACCATACTCACTGCAAGCCCACTTCCGGCTATTAAAGCGGTTTTCATGTATTTTGCTGCATATTTTCCATTCAGTTTTTCCACTTCTTTTTGATGTGAAGATACCAAAGATTCAACATGAGAGCACACTTCTGCTGCTGCAGAACCTAGGTCATCAACTTTCGTATTAGGAAGATTTGCGATAAACGATCTCAACTGATTTCTAAAATTGACGTTTTCATCAGTTTTTCTAAGCTCAACTAACTGTTCATCGTTAATGTTTGCTAAATAGTCGAGGCGATTATCGGTTAATGCTGAAATAGCTGTTTGAAGATGGTGATCTGCATTAGTAAATTCAGCAACTCGTGAATTATCCATTTTACTTAATAATGAAAAATAATGCGCCTGAGCCGCAACACACAACAATGGGTTACTATTTAGCTCATTAGAGTTTTCGAACATATGATATTGAGGTTGAATACGCTCCATAATCCCATTTAGAACGACCCTTCCCTTAGGAGCTTGTGAGAGCATTTCATTAAATTCAGGAGTCCTCCACTGTTCCGCTTCTTCTATATAATTGCTAAAGGCATCATCTAGAGTTTCACCAATTTCACCACCGGGGGATATAAACAGACCTTTCTCTCCAACACCTTGAAGAAAGTGCTTTTCTTCTCTATCTACATAGTCAAATACATCATTAATACTTAAAATATCTCTGTTGATATAGTAAGAGAAGAAGTCTGCTATCAATTGATTAGTATCATCCTTAGTTTGCTCATCATTTTCTTCGAGCGACTTTTCCCAACTAGGAAAAACTATGAACGGAGGAATATCGAAGTCTTGAGAAAGAAGCTCTTTAAGATGAAGTATGAAATATACCACTTGAATTAAATTTACAAATCTAAATTTCTCATGCTCTCTTTCCACTTCCAACCAAGGCATCACAGGATCTGGAATAAGAACAATATCAGAGACTAGAATTGTTTTTCTAACAGCATTAAGCTGTGTTTCGAGGAACCTGCTACTCCCTCCAAGATTTATCTTGCAACACTTAATATTTTTAGCGGACCTAAAGCACTCCATACTTTCTTGACTATATAATTTTCCGAGATTATTCTCTAACGCTTCAAATGCCTTCATGCTAGCAACTGACCGACTTTTGTCATCCCTAAGCGACTCACCCAATTTCCTGATGGCGATTGAGAACTCTGATGGAATACAAAAATTATTATAAGAGCACCCTGTAGCTTCGGAGAAAAATTCCTCCAAAACATCAAAGTATGTTCTCTGATAAGTTAAGAGTGTGTGTAAATCAGATTCTTGCACGAAGCTTCCCCATACAGATAACGCCTTAATAACCAGACTAGAACCCAGTAGACTGGTGAATATTGTAATGATAAGTAGTGTAAATTAAATAAGCCATAGAAGTTAAGGATTTTTGGTCTGCGTTAATTTACTTGTTAGAAACTATTTTTAGTTAAGTGATTTAATGATGAACTTATGACTGCCTTTGCTTTCTAGGTGATAGTCTTTTCTATTATTAATTTGGAATGATTCAAAATTTCCTTACTTCATCACCATGCCTTTAGAATGCATAAGTTATTATCCTTCATTTTCAAAATTTCTTGAATCGAGTTTGGCCTTTACATACCAATAAACATAAACATCTGAGCCTTGTGTAATTGATATTTTATGACTGGGAATTATTCCTAGACCTGGTTGCGCTGTGATTTCGATATTATCCATTTTATTGTCCCAAGGCGCTAGTTAAAACTATGCACTTTAGTGCAAGGCTTTAGCTGCTACACATGTATTAATGATAGTTGAACTCTTTTTAAGAAAAGTAGGGTGGATCAAGCGTAGCGGATCCACCTATATCACGACTCAATTCTGGTGGATCCGCTGCGCTTGATCCACCCTACAAATTGATTAAATTTTAGTGCAGTTAATAAAATGTATTGTGAGTGGTATTGTATAAGAGAGGACTTTTAGTCCTCTGTCGTCAACCTATGGACTTTCAGTCCATAGTAGTTGAGTTCCTATTGTTTTCTAACAGTTAAATTAACGAGACCCCATGTCTCGTTATACATTTTTATGCATTCAATCCAGTGACGCTACAATATTTCTAAATTCGGCCACTAAAGGTTTACCAAGGTAATTACTTGAAGACATTCGCATCTCGAGTAACGATATTTCATTATCATCAACATTAGTAAACACGATACTTCCTTTTATAGGAAGTCCGACAGGCATAGAAAACTTATAGTAACTTTTTGATGTACCACCCGCATCACCGACATGAACTTCATATGCCTGTGTTACATAACCAGAAGATAGGTATACTTTCGATCCATCTCCCGAAGTTCTTAAAAGGTATAAATTTTCGCCCCCACCTTCATTGGTAATATGGAAGTCACAGCCGATACGACTTGCTGATTTATTGCAGCTATCCAACACTACGGAATATGGGCCTACAACAGTCTTTTTTGAAAGAGTAGACTTTTTATCTTTGTATTTTATAGGTAAATCGGAAGATGGGGATAATGAACTTACAGATAAGTCTGAAGAACCTATAGGCCCTACGGGGCCTTGTGGTCCTGCATCACCTTTAAGTCCCCGCGGCCCTTGCGGGCCAGGAGGGCCTTGCTTACCTTCAGGCCCCCTTGCCAAATTTGTAGTATCTTTAAGAAGTTGTTGAATATCCCTTGATTGAGATTTCAGATTATTGTTTTCTATCTCCAACTCTTTAAGTTGATCCTTAATGTGTTCGGACGTAATAAAGAGCCAGCTTGCAATACCAATAATAGCTGTACCAACAACACTATCTATCACTCCTCTGTTCATATCTTATATTTCTCCGAATTGTTGCGCTGACATTGCATAACAGTTAAATTAACGAGACCACATGTCTCGTTATACATTTACAGCTAGACCTCGTTTATATCACTATTTTTAACAGACAATCAATAATTTAGCACAATCTGTCCTGTTACATTTTCCAGATAATCGTGACACTGAAAAAAATAGGTCATTTGCATATACTCTAAACTCATGTCTTGCAATTTTCCTCAGATTTAACTTAAACATAAAAAATCCAACGAGTTTTCTTGCTTTTTTCTGCCAGGCAAAACGCAGTAAAAACTTGCTGCCTTCTGTGTTAGCCGTTTTCATTTGCACGATCGTCTAGTAAGAAATTTCTAAGCTCTCTTTCACTCCGCATTACATAGAGTATGTATACTTTTTCTTTTTCAATTCGATAGAAAATACGGCATGGATTTACAATTATTTCTAGATAACGGGAATTATTAAGCTCAGGAGGCTTACGACCTGAATTTTGGAATTGTGCAAGTTGATCTGTCTTTGTAAAGATTTTTTGTACGAGTTTATTTGCAGCATTGATTTTATCCAGTGCAATATACTCAGCAATTTCGTTTAAATCTTGCAGAGCTGGTTCTGTCCAGATTACTTGAGCCATTTGCTCATTTTTGCTTTTGCTTCTGCCTGGGTAAAGGTGCGATTTTCAAATATTGCAGTTTCACCACGTGCAATACCTTCAAGAATCCGCATGCGGTTTTGTGTTAGCTCATAATCATTAACATCGACTAAGTAAGCTGATGGTTGGCCATGCTCAGTTATTAATACAGGCTCTTTTGAAGCATGGAGCTCGGCAAGGATTTTTGTGGCCTGGCGCTTAAGTGTTGTTACAAGTTCTATTTTCATAATAGTGACACTATAGTATCACTATTATGCTTTGACAAGGCTTATTCTCAACTAAAATACGGGCTGTAATATTAAATTTGCAGTGCTTGCCAAGCGATGAAACCGACCTTACAAACAAGCTGAGTCAATGGCTACTTATGCTGTTATATCTAACTAACATGAAAATAAATGAGGCTATCGAGGGTGTTATTTACCTGGGATATTTAGGGAAGCTCAGAGCACCAAACAGTGGTGGTCTTTCCCCGAGGGAAATGCGCCATGGCAGGTGGTTGCTCGCCTGCAATAATATTTTATCAAAGCCCGCTATAGCATTTACTCTAGAGAGACGACGAACAATGCTCTATTTTTTTATGTGTAATTTAGGGTCCATACGCGCATGGAGTATTCTCACCACAAGAATTGATGAGGTAAATTTTTTATAGAAAATCACATGGCTTTCATATGGGAAGCGTAAATATTCAGGCAAGATATCCTCAGCGCTGTGTCCAATATTTGGATTATCAGCTAATAATTTTATGCATGCTTTCAGTGCTTCAAAGTAATGCTCGGTTTGCGTCACTCCAAAGCTATCTACTGAGTATGCAAGAATTTTTTCAACATCCCTGGCAGCTTCGTCCGTTAGTTGATATTTCACCATTTACTAGCTTTTACATCATTCCAGATATCATCCAGTGTTCGCTTTGAAATACCACTTTTTTCGCCTTTATGTAATGCCTCGACAAGAAGTTCACGTTTATTTTGAGTATCCTGATCCTGGCGGATTAAGTCACGGACATAATCGCTGGCATTGCTGTATAAGCCGCCCCCGACCTGATCTTCCACCCATTCTTTCATTGGGTCTGGTAAAGAAACATTCATGGTTGCCATAATTTATCACCTCCGCATTAATTGTGGCATATATTGGCAATCTTTGCCATTCAGGTACAAGCCGTGCGCTGGCAGCCGACCTTACATTCAAGCTGAGTCAATGCTGTTATATCTGACTAATATGGAAATAGAGGAGGCTATCGAGGGTGTTTATTTACCTGGGATATTAAAATCAGCTGATTAATATCGAATATAAATCAATATAGAGACATTGTATGGAAACAATGCTCTATATCATTTCTTAAACGTTAATGACCAGCACTCCCTACCACCGCACTTGGATCAACTTCATATAAAGCAGGTAGTGAGTGAGCGATGCCTTTGTGACAATTGATACAGGTTTTGCCTTCTTCTAAACCTATACTGTGGCTGGTCACCGCGCGGCGCTGTTGCTCAACAAAATCCATTGATTCATAATCATGACAGTTACGGCATTCTCTTGAATCTGTTTTTTCCATTGAGCGCCATACGTTTTGCGCAAGCTGTAAACGTTTTTCTTCAAATTTTTCAGGTGTATCAATCGTACCCAGTGCTTTATGCAGTAACTCGTTGCTCGCCTGAATCTTACGTACCATTTTATGTATCCAGGGTTTGGGAACATGGCAATCAGGGCAAGTTGCTCTCACCCCTGTACGGTTTGAGTAATGCACCGTATCTTTATATTCCTGATACACATTGTCTTTCATTTCATGGCAACCAATACAAAACGCTTCCTGATTTGTTGCTTCCATTGCGGTATTAAAGCCACCCCAAAAGATAATACCTGCTACAAAGCCAGCCACCAATAAGCTACCGAGCGTTGCGCTGCTAGGGCTGCGCATTTTCTTTATTAAGGATTTTATATTCATAATTTATATCCTTTATATTTATTTAATCGTAGGTACAGACTTAAACGAATTTTCTACCAGTGGTTTCACATCTGCCTGAGGAACATGACACTGCGTACAGAAATATCGTCTTGGTGATACATTTGAAAGTGCCTCACCATCTCGACCAGAAAAATGAGTTAGTGAAACCTTCGTCGCACCTGATTTTTGATAATTAGCCCAACTATGGCAGGTTAAACATTTATTAAATTTTAAATTAATTTTATAGCCTTTAATTTTATGCGGAATCAATGGCGGCTGCTGTACATAGTCACGCGTAATGGGCCCTTTATCATTAATGTTTTTCTTGATTTCGACTGCATTAGAAGCAGCTTCAATATCAGTTGAGCCACGTAAAGATTTAACTTCTTCAGCCAGCGTAATTGTTGAAGTAAAAATGGATGATCCCACTAACACTAGCCCTGCTAAAATTGAATATTTCATAATAGAACCTCGCCTTTGAAGTTTAAATGTAATGTTTTAATTATTAAGTTAATCATTATTATTTCGTTACATCAGAAAAATTTGCCGAACGTATTCCAAGAGAAAATACATCTTCAGAACAAACATCTATACAACGACCACAATTTGTACAATTTCCAGCCAATATTACTGGGTTTAAATCATCGCCCTTTTTCAACACGGGTTTAATCACCTGAGGCTCTGGGCAAACCACGTAGCAATCCATACAATCATTACAGGCATTTCGATTAAGGGCATTCACGCGAATTAAACTAAACCTTCCAAGCAAGCTATAAAAAGCACCCATCGGACAAAAGCGGCCACACCATGTACGGCGACTAATAAAGGCATCGACTATAAAAATAGCCAACACCAGCAACCAGGAAAAGCCCATTGAAAAAACCAGTTCTCTCTGCAACATGGTCACCGGATTAACTAATTCCCAAAGCATAATCCCGCTTACAGGGGTTGCAACAGCAATCGCCGCCAGTAATGCATAACGATTATTTTTAGAAAAATGCACAGGGGATTTAATATTCAACTTTCTATAAAACCAATCGGCAGTATCAGTCACTATATTAATGGGGCAAACCCATGAGCAATAGACTCTTCCACCGACTAATGCATAGAATCCTAAAACGATTAACGCACCAACAATAGCCGTCGTTTCAGCTATATGGCCACTCAACAGTGATTGAATAAACACAAATGGATCGGTTAATGAAAGCACATCAAGCGTTAAGCTGGATGACATGTTTCCTTTAACCAGCCAGATACCAGTCACAGGCCCCAACAGAAATAGAGACAATATAAAAATCTGACTAAAGCGCCTCAACAACAACCATTTATGCGCATGTAACCAGGTTTTCTTTTTAACAGCCTCTAGTCCAGGCGTTTTTAATGAAGTGGTAGAAACACTCATTTATTTAAGCCCCTCATTCAGGCGATCAATTGCACTTTTATTAAAGGGGCTATCAATAACTTCTTTTTTGTTATTTTTTGGCGCAGGAATTAATCCTTCTCCTTCATAGTCATACGCCGCACCTTCAGGCAAATTATATTGATGAGGCAAGTCGGGAGTCACCAAACTCTTACCGGCCTTTTGCTTTTCCTGCCAACCTAATCGGTAATGATGACCTAACTCACCTTTAGCTAACTTAGCAGGTAAAACCTTTATTGCCGCTTGTTCTAAAATACAGGCATGCTCACATTTTCCACAACCCGTACAGGCATCGGAATGAACCACTGGAACAATTAGCGCATGTTTACCCGTACGTTGGTTGTGTGTGCGATTTAAACTAATCGCTTTATTGGCTAATGGGCAAACATTAAAACAAACTTCGCAACGCAAACCTTGAAAGGCAATGCAGGCTTCCTGATCTATTAATACCGCAAGTCCCATGCGTGCATCATCGATATTTGTTAACTCAGGATCTAGCGCGCCCGTTGGGCACGCCTTAACACAGGGAATATCTTCACACATCTCACAGGGAATTTTCCGTGCATCAAAGTAAGGTGTGCCCAGTGCTACACCATCTCCTAATTTGGATAATTTTAGTGTGTCGTAAGGGCAATCACGCACGCATAATCCACAGCGCACACAGGCCGATAAGAAATCACTTTCATTAGCCACACCCGGTGGGCGTAAAGACTGCGCAGGCAAAGAAGTCGCTTGCTGTGAATACAGGCCTAAACCAATACCATACAAGGCCGCACCACCCGCAGCTCTGGAGATATTCTGCAGAAAGCGACGGCGCCCCATAATCATGGTGTTAGATAAAGGCTTGTTGGTTTGCGTGTTCACAACAGTTCATCCAGCCTTTTAAACAACTTTCTCTATTTTGATTGCACACTTCTTATAATCCGTTTCTTTTGATAACGGATCAGTGGCATCCAGAGTTACTTTATTGATTAAGCGCCCCGCATCAAACCAGGGAACGAATACCAAGCCAACCGGTGGGCGATTACGTCCGCGGGTTTCAACCATGCACTCAACTTCACCACGACGAGAAATAATTTTCGCCGTCATGCCACGACGCAAGCCACGCTTCTTCGCATCATCAGGATGCATAAACACAACCGCATCAGGGAAGGCACGGTACAACTCTGGAACCCGGCGTGTCATCGTACCTGAGTGCCAATGCTCTAACACACGGCCGGTTGATAACCATAAATCGTATTCTTTATCTGGGCTTTCCGCTGCTGGCTCATACGGTGCGGTAATGATATTCGCTCTGCCATCTTTATTGCCATAGAAGCGAATGCCTTCCCCTTTTTTAACGTATGGGTCATAACCTTCTGCATAACGCCACAAGGTTTCTTTACCATTGATAACAGGCCATCTTAGGCCACGCACTTTATGGTAAACATCGAAGGGTGCCTGCTCATGGCCTTTTTTAGGGCCTTCCTGCTGGAAGCGACGGTACTCTTCGAATAAGCCTTTTTGAGGGTAGAAACCAAAGGCTTCCATTTCATCATTGGCATATTCATTACCACGATCATCGGTAACGGTTTGCTGTTTAAACTGATTAACAAAACCATTTTCAAATAACACGTTGAATAGTGTTTTACCTTTGTATTGAGGAGACTTTGCAATTAAATCAGCAGGCCATACATCTTCTACCTTAAAGCGTTTTGAAAATTCCATTAACTGCCATAAGTCAGACCTGGATTCACCCGGTGCATTAACTTGCTGACGCCAGAACTGTGTACGACGTTCTGCATTACCATAGGCACCTTCTTTTTCTGTCCACATGGCGGTTGGCAAAATCAAGTCCGATGCCATTGCAGTTACGGTGGGGTAAGGATCAGATGTCACAATGAAGTTATCAGGGTTACGGTAACCCGGCATGGTTTCTTCATTTAGGTTAGCCGCAGCCTGTACATTGTTATTACACATTACCCAGTACACGTTTAACTTGCTGTCTTTTAACATGCGGTTTTGTAGCACCGCATGGTAACCCGGTTTTCCAGGAATGGTACCTTCAGGTAATTCCCATATTTTTTCGGCTAAATCACGGTGTTCTTTTTTCTTAACCACATAATCCGCTGGTAAACGATGTGAGAAGGTACCTACTTCACGTGCAGTACCACAGGCAGAAGGCTGACCGGTTAATGAGAATGGCCCATTACCGGGTTGTGAAATTTTACCGGTTAGCAAATGCACGTTATACATTAGGCCATTAACCCATACACCCCGTGTATGCTGGTTAAAGCCCATGGTCCATAAAGAGGTAATTTTTTTCGTAGGGTCTGCATATAACTTCGCTAAACGAAGTAAGTTGGCTTTAGGTACACCGCTTATTTCATGCGCATAATCTAAGGTATATTCTTCTACACTCTTTGCATATTCTTCAAATGAAATAGTGCTTAACTTTCCACCTGTCCCAGTTTTCTTTTTCTCTAGCTCATGCTCTGGGCGCAAGCCATAACCAATATCGGTTGGGGTTTTCTTGAAGTTAATATGTTTATCAATAAAATTCTGATCGTAAGCTTTGTTTTGAATAATGTAGTTAGCGATGTAATTTAATATCGCCATATCCGTTTGTGGTGTAAACACCATGTTGTTATCGCCGAGGTCAAAACAACGATGCTCAAAAGTAGACAGTACGTGTACTTCACAACCCGGCTTAGTCAAACGTGTATCAGTGATACGCGTCCACAAAATAGGGTGCATCTCTGCCATATTAGAGCCCCAAAGCACAAAGGCATCGGCATGTTCTAAATCATCATAACAGCCCATTGGCTCATCGGAACCAAAGCCACGCATAAAGGCACCCACTGCTGATGCCATGCAATGGCGCGCATTCGGGTCAATGTGATTGGAGCGGAAACCTGCTTTCATTAGCTTAGATGCGGCATAACCTTCAAATATCGTCCATTGGCCTGAACCAAACATACCCACCGTTGATGTTAGTTTATCAGCAGGTTTTCCTACGTTGGCAGCCATATCATTCTTCATCGCCTCTTTCCACTTAACCGCCATTAAGTCAAAGGCTTCATCCCAGCTTACTTCTGTAAACTCGCCTTCCTTATCGTATTTACCATTTGTTTTACGTAGCAAAGGCTTCGTTAGGCGATCTTTGCCATACATTATTTTTGATAAAAAATAACCTTTAATACAGTTTAGGCCTTTATTTACTGGGGCATCCGGATCACCCTGCGTAGCGACTATCTTGCCATTTTGCGTACCCACCAACACGGAACACCCTGTGCCACAAAAACGACACGGCGCTTTATCCCAGCGAATTTTATCGGCAGATACATTTTGGGACGCCGCCAGGGTTTCTTTAATACCGGGAATCGTTATTCCCGCTGCCGTTGCAGTGGCCGCTATTGCATTTGTTTTTACAAAATCACGACGTGACATCTTCGATGTATTATTCACAGGCTGGCTCATGCTGACATCCTCTCTTTGCTAGTTTCTAATTCACTAGAATTTATGTTTTTGGTTTCTAATTCTTCTACATCCAAATCATTATCACTGTACTGGTAAATCATCGCTGCCGAGAGCACGCCGGGTAATTCATAAAAGCCCATAATGCGATCTCCAACGGTCTTACGCCTGTCATGCTCTACCGTTACAACTAATCGACCATTATCGGTAACAGCATGTACCTCAACGCCATCCTGCTGCTCCAATAATTTTTTAAGCTGATCGATTTGATTATTATGCGCATGTACTAACACGCCACATACGTTGTATTCATCCACCTTACATTCACTCATGGTTTTTCCCCATTGCTGAATCTTTTGAAATTTTAATTGCACCTGCAGGACACACATGCACACATTCACCACAGCCATTACATGCTGCGGCATTTAGAATAACTTGAATACGCCCTGCGATGCCGGGCTTGATTTGAATTGCTCTTGATTCACATATTTCATCACAGGAACGGCAAACAATGCCCTGTACTGAAAAACAGTCATCATTGATAACGGCTGTATGCTGCCACGCACTTTGTTTACCTGTATGAAGCACATCTTCAGGACAGGCTTGTACACAGGCCTCACAAAAATCACAGCCCTGGCGCTTGAAAGAGATTTCTGGAAAGCCACCGCTGCCTTTAACAATGATATTAGAGTGGCAAACATTGGCACACTGATAACAACGCGTACATTTCTCTGTAAACGCTAACTCATTAACTGACCAGGGGGGCCTAATAGTCTCTTCACCTGCAAATTGCCCACGCAGCAATTGATGACGATTAATAGTTTGTGCTTTCAATTCTTCCTCGCCTTTGAGGATTTATAATTATGTATTTGAAATATCTATTTAAAGTAAGTAGAACATATAATAAACATCACAAATTGATATACATCAACTTGTTAAAACGAAGCAGTTTATTAGCAGTGATTAATTGATTTAGATCTAATTTTTGATGAGCGGTGGCTATAAAAGAGGGGGCTGTTAATTGTTTTTACTGTATCCCCATATACATATAGAAAAGCACGAAGCAAACAGCCTGCTTCGCACTTTATAGGCTTTTAATGCAGCTTAATTTCGGGGTCTACCGTTGAGCGTAGCGCATGTGCAATACTCAACATCATTGTGCGATAAAAGCCAAACAATGCTAGCTGATGTAATTTATATAATGACAGGTAAACCATGCGTGCAAAGAATCCTTCCACATTGATATTGCCGGTTAAATTACCCATTAAACTACCCACAGTACTGTATTTACCCAATGAAACCAGAGAGCCATAATCTTTATATTTAAATTCAGCTATCTCTTTGCCTTTAAGCCTTGCGCGCATTGACTTAATCAATAACGATGCTTGCTGATGAGCTGACTGAGCACGAGGCGGCACATAACTGTTCATTTCCGGCCAATCACATTGTGCACAATCACCCATTGCGAAAATATTATTATCTTCCGTTGTTTGTAAGGTTTGCTTAACCACTAACTGATTAATGCGATTAACTTCTAAGCCATCAAGATCTTTCAAAAAATCTGGTGCCTTAATACCCGCAGCCCACACTTTAATAGCCGCGGGTATTATTCTGCCGGTATGTGTAATCAGCTGATCTTTATCAACCTTAACAACACGTTCATTTGTAATGACATCTATGTTTAATTTGTTTAATTCCACATGTGCAGCAGCTGACAGCGCTGGCGGCAAACCCGATAATATTCTGTCGGCAGCCTCAACAATATGAATTTTAATTTGCGCAGGCTTGATTTGATCCAGCCCATACGAGGTAAACAAACGTGACACTTTATGTAATTGTGCAGATAGCTCAATACCTGTCGCCCCCGCCCCCGCAATAACAACATCCAGCTGACCCGGGTTTAGCGGTTCCTTCTGTGTATTGGCCTTAATGTAAATTTCCATTAGACGGTTTTGAAATGACTGTGCCTCCTGCTTGGTATCCAGAAACATGCAGTGATCACGTACACCCTCTATACCAAAATCATTACTCACAGAGCCCACAGACATAACCAGGCTATCATAATGAAACTGTCGCTCAGGGATAATTTCCTCGCCCTCATGGTTATGGGTAGGTGCTACATAAACGATTTGTTTTGCCCGGTCTATTTTATACATGCGCCCCAGGCGATATTCAAAGTAATTACTCTTTGCCTGAGCCATATACTCCACCTGGTTCTCATATGAATCAAAGGTACCCGCCGCCACCTCATGTAATAATGGCTTCCATATATGTGTGCGATTTAAATCCAGTAAGGTAATACGCGCTTTTTTATGCTTACCTAGCTTTTTGCCCAGGCCCGTTGCCAACTCAAGGCCACCAGCGCCACCGCCAACAATGACGATATGATGCAGTTTGTTATCCGACATGAGAATTTCAGTTTCGTGAATAATAGTAGCGTTGATTATAGTCTATAAGAAAACACTAATTCAGTGATTCTGCTATCTAATTAGCCTTCGTCAGCGCTGTTCACAAATGCCGGGGGTAACCTGATACTTTCACAAACTATTTGCAATATTTTTAGCTAACTACAATTCAATTATCACAAAAATAAGCCTGTATCAGCTCCGTCTTAGTGCATAAAGAATAGTTTTTATAGAGGAATTCATTAGTCTCCCGTTAACTTTTTAAATGAAGCGTTTCTAGTGTGTTATAGCAAGCGGCTATTAAGACTAAGGTGTTATAGACATGAAAATTAAAACAGCACTTCGTCATACCTGCGAAGGCAGGTATCCAGTGTCTATGGGTTTTTCAAAGTCGCTAAATTCCTGCCTTCGCAGGAATGACGGTGTTTTGCACGTTAAGGGGCATATTGGTGGGAGGAATTAGATATGTCTGGCTCCTCATCTAGAAGCCAGACAGCATAGGCTAAACATATTAAGCAACACTTCCAAAAGACTTATCAACTGCCCCTGCAGGCACATCTAAACCGGCTAGTTTACAGCCTTCTGCAACAGGCCCCATTGGAATTATCTGATGCAAATATTTAATGCCACCCTGTGCATGAAATTTTTCATCTAGCGCATCTTTTACCTGACGCAATTTAGGGTGTTCAACTTTTTTGTAGTATTCCTGCAATGCACTAACCAATTCCCAATGAGAATCGGTCATTGAGAAACCATCTGAACTAGCAACTGCTTCAGCATCGTGAATTGTCCAGCCCTGGGGTGCATTTGGAAAAGATTCAATTGATACGTTCATTATTAAAAGCCTCTCGTCATTCAAAAAACAAAGAACATTTATAAATATAGCAGAATCTACTTATTTTTCAGATAAAATAATTGCAGAAAACTACACAAAAAAACAGATATAAACCACCTCTATAAAGCCAGGCTCTCAATAAAGTTAGCTAATGGACTAACTCCTAATAGCTAGGGTACCACTGATCAAGTCTATGATACTTCTGGCTTGCAGGTTTGTTTGTGATCAAGGCAGGTTTTTGAAAGCATGTAGGTACCTGGTGAAAAAAGCTAACGCAGAGCACGGGCAAACCTATAAGCCCCTCCGGGCGAGTTCTGAAGAGCACACTTGCCGTGTTACAAAGCTTGCAAAGGACCGGGTCATTCACTTCGCTTTGCGCCTTGCAATTGCACTCTTCAGATCACGCAGAAGCATTATAGGCTTGGTCAGTGGTACCCTAGCCAACGCCGTAAGCCATATAAGCGAAATGACAAGCCTGTTCGAAGCGACCACAAGCGTAATGGAGACAATAATATGTGCTTCCCACGCAGGTATTCAAACATTGTTTTTATATGAATAAACTGAACATGTTTATAGCCATGGTATTCAGCGGGAAGATTTAACATTTGCTGACAGTACAACCAGGTGAAATTCACCCCCGCAACTAAAGAAGCTATCAAGCTTCCCCAAAATCGCGGATTGATTTCTATTACATACACCTGCCCCGTTAGCTCGTTAAGCCGCATATCAATATGTGCCACACCTTGCCAGTTGAGTAACTTCATTAGTTGAGATGCTTCACTTAAAACATTCTCATGATATAAAAATTCTACCGACAAGCTTGGCGCATATAACTTTGGATTATTAATCAGGCATTGCTGTATTGTATATGCCGTAATATCACCATCTTTACACATCAAACTAATACAAATATCACGTCCGCTGATGTACTCCTGGCAGAGCACTTCCTCATCAAAATCATTATTCAGGAGGTATTCTTTTAATGTGGTTTCATCCGTAAACTTCTCAATTCCAGCCCCGCCCTCTCCCGAAGGCAGTTTAAGCAACACGGGAAATTCAAGGCTTGAAAGCCCTGTTAAATCGATATCTTTTTTATAAATAAACGTTTTTGGCTGAGATAAATTATTTTCAAAAATAAATTGACTCAAGCTGGCTTTATTCCTGGCTATATTAAAATTATCTTTTGAAAGCAGTGTTGGAAGCTTTGTAAACTCACTTAAACGAGCCTGATGATCAATCAAAAATTCTATCGCTTTCTCATCGCCTGCAAACGTCAAGTCAATATTATATTTTTTAACAACAGACTCGATAGATTCGATCCATGCATCAGCATCTGTGTAATTTTCAATTGTATGGCAATGAACATGTTTTAACTTATGCAAAAAAAATTCTGTTGGCAAAACAAGAAGATGAAGTTCATAGTCCTTACAATACGATAATGAACGAGCCATACTGTAAGAATAGTCTCCACTGCCATCAATAATCAGAACTTTTTTCACTGCTTCAACATCTCTAATGTAATCCATTAAAAAAACAGATGGTTCTAAACATGCTCATTTAGTTATTTTATTTGATCAATCAACAAAGTTACTTTTTCATTTGTGCCTACATTCACGGGAAAAATCTCAGCATAAAAATCACCCGGCTGCGCACCTGGCCGCCCAGATTTACTGATCACCGCTGACACCTTAACCTGTTCAAAACTAGACAATTTCATCTGTGGCATCATTGCCATAGAATCATCCAGGGTTACCGTTATAGGTAGCGCACTCGCAGTCAGCTTAACCGCAGCTAAAGGCATAGGAGGGCCCTGCAATGCTTTTGCAAAAATAAACAAGGTATCCGCCGGGTTTACTTTATCTTTAAATGCTGGCCCCAGATCGACTGTCACAATAATTTTAGCATTTGACCTGGTTACCTGCTGGGAAACTGATTTAGGTGCGGCGGCTTTTAGATCTGCCACCAAATCAGCACCTAACTGACTTTCTGCACCTTGTATTAACTGACTTAGTTGGCGCTGTGCCTCAGGCTCTGCATCTAACATTGGCTTTAATTTATACCAGAAAATCAAAGCCTCTTTGTAATTACCTTGCTGACTTTCGGCGGTACCAGCCATCCATAAAACCGTTGGACTGTTTGGCGCAAGCTTCATGACATTATCTAGTACAGGCTTTGCTTTACCCGTTAGCTTGCCACCTTCGCTCATTGCTAATGCATCGGCATAACCCAATAACAACTGAATATCATCACCGACTAAGGCAATAACCTTTTCATAAGCACTCGCCGATTTTTGATATTGCTGGGTACTCATATAGGTTTTGGCCAACATAAACCAACCGTCGGGATTTTCTGGCTCAGCCTCTAATCGTTGTTCGAGTTTGACAATTGCTTCCTCAATCGTCATTTGTGGACGACCATCTTCACCGGCTGGTATTTCAACCGATTTTACAGCGCCCCCCGTCGCGGCATTAAAGTCACCTATCTGCGCATAAATAAATACGCCGAGAACGGGTACAAACAGGCCCACTAAAATTGCTGTAAGTTTAGCCTTAGGGGCAACTGAAGGTTTTTCAGCATTCGCTGAGATAGCCTGATTTGATAAATCGATTGCCAGCGTAGATTCCAGCTCATCATGCATTTGCTGATAAACCATTTCTGTTATTTCACCCGCATCACGTTGTAGCTTAAGTTCTTTGAGACGATCTTTAGCGATGGCAACATTGAAGTCATCATATTGATCGGTGATGGGCTGATTCTTGCGTAACAGTGCGGGCACTACAAAGAGTAATGCAACAGCAACTAGAACCACTGCACTTAAAATAAAACTGCTCATAAAAATCTCAAAATTAAATTAACTAAGGTCATTAAAACTATTCGTCATCAAGTAGTGAATGTGCTTTTTTCTGTTCTTGTTCGTCAATCGCTGGTTTTTCAAGCGATTGACGACGTATAAATGAAAATACAATAAAAGCGGCAATGACAAAAAAGATAAGCGGTCCAAACCATAATAAAAAAGTCGATGACTTAACCGGCGGCCGATATAAAACAAAATCGCCATAACGCACCACCATAAAGTCAGCTATCTCAGCCTTGCTCTTGCCTTCGCTCAGCATCTTAAATACTTTTGTGCGCATATCGACTGCGAGCTCTGCATTAGAATCGGAAAGGCTCTGATTTTGACAAACCAGGCAACGCAGCTCTGCAACCAGGCTTGTGTAATCGGCTTCCATTTGTTCATTGGGAAAATCTTTTGACTCTATTTTTGCCTGTACAGAAAATGCCGATAAAAGAAAAACCAGGCTCAATAATATTTTAAAAGGTCTCATAACGTACCGTTACTTTTCATTGTGTTTTGTGCACTTGATGGTTGCACTGGCTGAAAATGTTTTGCAAATTTCTCGGCCCATACCGTGGGTGTTATACCGCCCGCATGTTTTGCGACAACAATACCTTGCGCATTTATTACAAAGGTTTCTGGTGCGCCATACACACCCCAATCCATTGCGACACTGCTATGCGGATCAAAACCAATGCTTACAAATGGATTGCCCATGCGATCCAGCATTTTTTTTGCTTCAACGGCTTCATCACGCCAGTTAAGCCCAACAATCGGAATACCTTTTAGGCTCAGCTCATTTAGGTATTTATGCTCGCGCCAACACTCTGGGCACCAGGTACCCCAAACATTAAGCAACCAAACCTGACCCTGCATATCTGATACTTTTACTACTTTCGATGGATCGTACAAATCAGGCACATTAATTCCAGGTGCTGCTTTGCCAATGAACTCAGTAGGAATATCGCGCGGGTTATATTCACCCGAGCCCATTCGATCAAGCACCAGTGCGAACACGCCAATCAAAATAAAGAAGCCAATCAGTAAACCGTAACGAGCCATTATGCGACACCTGGCGCAGCATTTTCTACGCGCGCTTCTTTAAGCGCTTTACGATAACGTTTATCCGTGGCTGCAAATAAACCACCTATAGACATAATCAGCGCACCTAACCAGATCCAGCGAATAAAGGGCTTATGATAAACACGCACACTCCACGCACCATTGGAATCCAGCTCTTCACCCAGTGAAACGTATAGGTCTCGCCATAGACCCGCATCAATACCGGCTTCTGTCATTGGCATACCACCGGCGTTATACAGGCGTTTTTGTGAATGTAGCTGGCTAATCGCTTCACCCTGATAAAACGCCGTAAAGCGACCTTCCGTTGCTCGATAATTTGGCCCATTGACACTTTCAACACTGTTCAACACAAAGCTATATTCACCTATATCATAGGAATCACCCTGTACTAATCGAATATCTTTTTCCGTGCTGTACAAGGTAGTAATAGTAATACCCATTACAAACACACCCACGCCCATATGCGCGAAGGTCATGCCATAAAAACCACGTGGTGTATTGAGTAAGGCCTGTAGCTTATTTTGTTTCCCGGCAACGCGGTCAATAATACCTTGCAAGCTAGTGAGCGTAATCCATACCGCTAGAATAGATGCGACGACCGCACCCCATTTCACTTCTTCCAACAACATAAATGGAAGTGCTGTACCGACAACAATACTTAATATCAGGGGAATAATTAGCTTGCCAGCTAAACGTGAAAAACTATCCTGCTTCCAGCGCGCTAAGGCCGCCACACCCAATAACAAAGCAATTGGAATAGTCAGCGGCACAAACAGAGCATTAAAGTAAGGAGGCCCTACAGAAATTTTACCGGCACCCAGGGCATCCATCGCCAGGGGATACAATGTTCCCAATAAAATAGATGCCGCTACAATCACAAATAAAATATTGTTAATTAACAATCCGCCTTCACGGGACAGCATATTCACTTTTACGGCACTGCGAATTTGTGGCGCACGCCAGGTATATAAAACCAGTGAACCACCCACAACAATCGCCAGGAAAATAAGGATAAAGATGCCGCGCTCTGGGTCATTTGCAAAGGCATGAACCGAGGTTAGTACGCCAGAACGCACAAGGAAGGTACCTAGCAAACTTAAAGAGAAGGCAAACACCGCCAGTAAAACAGTCCATGCCTTAAACACGCCGCGTTTTTCCGTGGCGGCAAGCGAATGAATTAATGCCGTACCGACTAGCCAGGGCATAAAGGATGCATTTTCAACCGGATCCCAGAACCACCAGCCACCCCAGCCAAGCTCGTAGTACGCCCACCAGCTTCCCAGAGCAATACCTACGGTTAGAAAGACCCAGGCGATTAGTGTCCAGGGGCGAGACCATTTAGCCCAGGCAGAATCCAGTCTGCCACCAATCATCGCGGCAATCGCAAAAGCAAAGGCCACTGCAAAGCCCACATACCCCATGTACAACATCGGTGGATGAATAATCAGACCAATGTCCTGCAACAATGGATTTAAGCTGCGACCTTCTAGTGCCGCAGGGAACATACGATCAAATGGATTTGAGGTGAGCAGCATAAACAGCAAGAAACCAATGCTGATTAAGCCCATTACCGCAATGACTCGGCCTCTCACAATGAGGGGCATTGCGCGACTAAACAGTGCGACAGCGGCTGTCCAGATAGACAGGAACCACACCCACATCAACAGAGAGCCCTCATGACCACCCCAGACGGCAGAAATTTTATACATGTCCGGTAATTCGGTGTTCGACTGACGCGCCGCATAAGCCACCGAGAAATCATCTAATAAAAAGGCATAGGTGAGGCAGAAGAAACTAATCGTAATAAACAGCGTTTGCCCGAGTGCCGCAGGTGCTGCTACTTGAACCCATGATGAATAACGCTTGTGCGCACCAATCAATGGCACGACACCTTGAATTACCGCCAGGCACAGAGCCAAAATCAGCGCGAAATGACCTATTTCAGGAATCATTATTCAGCTCCCATATTGGTAGCAGGAGAAGCTGCAGAACCCGGTGCGGGATTCGCTGTCTGCCCTACAGGTATATTCGCAGGGTGCTCCAACTCTTTAGCCGCTGCATATTTGCCTGATTTTTTCAGTGCATCCGCCACTTCCGGTGGCATATAATTTTCATCGTGTTTCGCCAGTACTTCTTCGGCCACAAATATATTACCTTTTAGCTCACCCGTTGCGACAATTCCCTGACCTTCACGGAACAGGTCTGGCAATATGCCTTCATAATTCACGCTGAAGTTATTTGCATTATCGGTTAGATCAAAGGCAATATTCAGGCTCTTAGTGTCGCGCACCACACTGCCAGCCACCACCAGCCCACCAATACGGAAGCTATGGTTTTGCGGTGCCTTGCCCTCGACGATATCGGTTGGGCTGTAAAAGTGATTTATGTTTTCATTCAGCGCCATCGTTATTAAGGCGACAAATACGCCGACACCGGCGATTAGCATGGCAACAAAAGTCATTCGTTTCTGGCGTGGGGTCATGATGTTCTCTATGTTTTCTGTAATAGATCCTATATTGGATCCAATATATCAGTTGCTATGTAGCTTATTCCTGAAAAAATTAACGGGTATTAACTATCCGTACTGTCCTGTTGCTGTCGTTCTTGCTGGCGGTATTTCATACGCAATTCTTTAATGATGCTTTTTTTATTGAAAATGGGGCTAATAAAGACCCAGCCCAATAATACAGTAGCCAGCCCGTAAGAACTCCACACGTAAAAGGCATAACCGCCCATATCAAAAAATTCACTAGCTGACATTATTTAGCCTCCTCCGCCACAATTTCTTTAACCCAACGACTGTTCTGCTCACGGCGCAGTATTTCACCCCGCGCACGCATCAGCACTGATGTCGCATAATACAATTTAAAGGACACCGCCATCACGAGCAGAGGAATTAACATGTCGATATGAATTGATGGCTTGTCTATTTTACTCACCGTAGCGCCTTGATGCAGGGTACTCCACCATTCCACTGAATAATGAATAATGGGGATATTCACCACGCCAACAATCGCCAGTACCGCACCGGCACGCGCGGCGTTACGCGGGTCTTCGATCGATGCTTGAAGAGCGATAAAACCAAGGTACAAAAACAGCAGAATCAGCTCAGAGGTTAAACGCGCATCCCATACCCAGTAAGTTCCCCACATGGGTTTACCCCAGAGAGAACCGGTGACCAGGGCGATAAAGGTAAAGGCAGCACCAATCGGCGCACTCACGCTGGCCATTAGATCAGCCGTTTTAATACGCCAGATAAGGCCAACACCACCGGATACCGCCATTACCATATAGATAAACATCGACATCCAGGCCGCAGGCACATGCACAAACATAATGCGGTAGCTCTCACCCTGCTGATAATCCGTGGGTGCGACAAAAAAACCATAATACAGACCGAAGATCAGGCTTAAGCCAAAACCCCAGGCGAACCAGGGCACCATTTTGCCAGACATGGTGTAGAAATTTTTCGGTGAAGAAAACTTGTGAACAATTGCAGGTAATTTCATAGTTACAGTCTTAAATCTAAATTTGATTTACTCAACGCTAATTTTCAATGCGGTAGCGGTAGCGATTGGTGCCAGCGTAATCGACAACACAAGTAACGCCCCCAGGAAATACAACTGACCCTTGATCTCCAGGCCCGCAAGGCTGGCATCCACTGCATTTGCAGAGAATATCAAAACCGGGATGTATAATGGAAGCACTAACAGAGACAACAACATGCCGCCACGGTTCAATCCTAATGTTAATCCCATGCCAATCGCCCCCACCAAACTCAAAATGGGTGTGCCGAGCAGCAGGGTCAGCATTAAGGTTTTTATACCTTCAATCGGCATAAACATAAATAAGCCCAGCAACGGTGCCATCAGTATAATGGGTACGCCGGTCACCAGCCAATGGCTAATAATTTTTGCCAGCACCAGTATCGCATTTGAATGATGGCTCAGCATCATCTGCTCTAAGGTGCCGTCTTCATAATCTGATTTAAACAGACTATCTAATGACAGCATCGCCGCCAATAAAGCCGCCACCCAGATAACGCCCGGTGCCATGGTTTGCAGCAACTGCTTCTCCGGCGATGTACCCAATGGAAACAGGGTTACCACTATGACGAAAAACAGCAATGGATTAAGCAGCTCATTACGATGACGATAGGACAACATCAAATCGCGCTTGATCAGCGCAATAAAGGCGCTGGAGGTAGAAGGTATCATGCTAACTTCTCCAGCTGGGTATTCGGTAAAACAATGCGATATTGGTCGCTTGTTTGCAAGGTCACAGGTTGGTGGGAAGTAATCACCAACGAGCCTCCATTATTAACATGCTGCGTAAACAGCTCTTCGAACATGGCCACCGCCGCCACATCAAGCGATGTATAAGGCTCATCTAAAATCCACACCCTGGCCTGCGTTAAATATAATTGCGCTAATGCAACACGGCGTTTTTGCCCTGCTGATAATTGTGCACAGGGAATATCTTCAAAGCCATATAAGCCCACCTGATATAGAGCCTCTTCGATGCCATTTGCAGATTTACTGCCATTTAGCGCCTTTGCCATGCACAGATTTTCAATGGGTGTAAGCTCAAATTTGATACCGGCACGGTGCCCGATAAACAGTAAATTCTGAAAATATTCCGACTCAGGGTGATGTATTTTTTGACCCTGCCACAACACTTCACCGTCTAAAGGCTGGGCCAAACCCGACATAATACGCAGCAAGCTGGTTTTGCCACTGCCGTTTTTGCCTTCAACACGTAGCACCTGACCTGCGGACAGCGGAAAGTCGAGCCCTGTAAACAGGTCTCGGTAGCCTCTAGTACAACTAATAGATTTAACGTGTAAACCGGCGGTAGCGTCGGTCATGTATCAATGCCCTGCGTGGATTTGCAAAACGGAGATTTTACAGTGCTTTGCGCTTAATAAACAGTAACTAAGCCAGTGCAATTCCTTTTTCCAGATAGACTAGCTAGCTATCCACCCCGACAAAAACAGGGAAAGGCCCGTATAGTTCAAGTTTAAGCATTCCCCAGGTCGCTTAATTAATCAGCTGAATAGTAATTTGATACCGCTTCATATATTCTAGCCCCACCTATAGATGTACAGTAAATAACAACATGACTAAGATTGCCGATTTCACAAAAACAGAGACGTGGACCGTTGAGAGCACCCTGAAAGAGCGCTGGGGGAAAGACAATGGGATTGAATTTCAATTTGCAGATACCGATGTTCGCCTAAGCCCCAGTGACCGCGAAACTGCTGAATGCCCCGCTTTAATCTGGCAGTATGAAGGCTGCAATTTCATTATTATAAAAACCGGTATGCAAAGCTATCGTTGCCAGTTTTTTTACCGCGGCTACCAGCAGTATGGCACTGGCGTACACGAATATGATGATATAGGCGACTGCATTGTATCTCTGCTTCAGGTTCAATCCGATCATCACCGTGAACAACAAATTGAAGAAGATAACAGTGATGGCAGCTTACCCCGCGGTACAGAGGTTAAGTAAATAAAGCCCCTTTCCTTGAATTGCCTAAAGCAATTCAAGGTTTTAAATATCAGTATTCAACATCGCTTCCTACCCTTTATCATGAAACGTCATTATAATCCTCACTAGGGGCAGCATAAATAAGCTTGATTTGTCGCCCTTGCCTGCTTGAGTCATTATAATTCCCCAAAATATTTATGCTTTCTAATGCGCAATGCACTGAAGCCAAACTTAAAACTAAATAATAATAAATTTATTAAATGTGGGAATGAGGATATCTAATGAGCGCAAAAAACGCCTTTTATGCACAGTCTGGCGGTGTTACCGCTGTTATTAATGCATCAGCCTGCGGCGTTATTGAAACCGCACGCAAACACCCTGACAAAATAGCCAATGTATACGCTGGTCGTAACGGCATTATTGGTGCTCTAGAAGAAGATTTAATCGACACTAATCTTGAGTCAGCTGAAGACATTGCTGCATTAAAAAACACACCATCAGGTGCTTTTGGCTCTTGTCGTTTTAAACTAAAAAGCCTGGAAGACAATAAAGTTGAATACGAACGTTTAATTGAAGTATTTAAAGCACACAATATTGGCTACTTCTTTTATAACGGCGGCGGCGACTCAGCAGATACCTGCTTTAAAGTTTCTCAGCTATCTGAAAAAATGGGTTATCCGGTTCAAGCGATTCACGTTCCTAAAACCGTAGATAATGATTTACCGATTACTGATAACTGCCCTGGTTTTGGTTCAGTTGCAAAATACATTGCAGTATCTGCTTTAGAAGCCTCTTTCGACGTACGCTCAATGTGCAAAACCTCCACCAAAATTTTCGTCCTTGAGGTAATGGGTCGTCATGCAGGCTGGATTGCAGCAGCCGGTGGGTTAATTGAAGACGAAGGTATTCCTGTTATTGTGCTTTTCCCCGAAATTGAATTTAACAAAGACAAATTCATGGCTCAGGTTGATGCAAAAGTTAAACAGCACGGTTTCTGCACTATCGTTGTTTCTGAAGGCACTCATTACCCAGATGGTACATTCCTCGCAGAACAGGGTACACGTGATTCATTTGGTCACGCTCAATTGGGTGGTGCGGCGCCCGTTGTTGCAAACATGATTAAAGATGCACTGGGCTACAAATTCCATTGGGCGGTTGCCGATTACCTACAACGTGCAGCACGTCATCTGGCTTCTGAGTCTGATGTTGAGCAAGCATACGCACTAGGCGCAAAAGCCGTTGAGTTTGCATTAGAAGGTGACAATTCAATTATGCCTACGGTTGATCGTATTTCTAACGACCCATACGAATGGAAAATTGGCAAAGCTAATTTAGCCGATGTCGCGAATGTTGAAAAAATGATGCCGATGGATTTCATCACTGATGACGGCTTTGGGATTACGCAAGCGTGTAAAGATTATCTTTACCCCTTAATCAAAGGTGAGGCCTATCCTGCATACAAGGAAAACGGCTTACCAGACTATGTCACACTGAAATTACAATCAGTTGGACAAAAACTTGAAAAGTTTGAAGTTTAAAATAATTTAAAAGGGAGGCATTGCTTCCCTTTTTTATTTTTAAAAAAACAAACATTACAATGAATTTTATATTTTTATGACACTAGAAAAAGCACGAGAAATTATTGCAGATCGCGTCACCACTGCTGGCGGTTATAGCCAAACAGGGGCAAGAATGGTATTAGGCGAGCTACAAAAAGATGAAGGCCAGGCCGCTGTTGATACGATTATACGTGAATTCAATCTTGAAGAGCTCTGGGGTTATACACCGGGCACTCGTTTTGAAAGCTTGTACAAATAATCGCTCATGTTAAAAATTTTACAAAAATAAATTAAATAGGGGCATAAATTAAATCTCCTGAAAATTAAATTTGTAATTGATTGTGCTTGATTGATATCAACTCAATAAACGACTAATTAACTGATAGTCACTCAAGCGAACATTAAAGATGTTTAACCGCTTCTGAGTAAATGATTAAACAAAAACTCAGCGGCCGTTAACTGTAGTTTCGTAGAGCCAGATTTATGTAGCATTTAATAGTCTGACTCGTAATAAATAAAGTGATATTTCACATAATAAAAATGAGGGGTCAGATATGTCCACAGGACTATTAATTGCTCTAGGGTGTGCTTTCGCAGGCATCGCTTATGGCATCATTTCAATCTTTACTATTTTATCCAAACCCATGGGTAACGAAAAAATGGTAGAAATCGCCAACGCGGTTCAGGAAGGCGCTATCGCTTATCTGGCTCGCCAGTACACAACCATCAGCATGGTGGGTGTTGTTCTGTTTATCGCTATGGGTTTTGCCCTGGGCTGGTATAGCGCAATCGGTTTTGCTATTGGTGCTATTCTTTCCGGTGCTGCCGGCTACATCGGCATGCACGTATCCGTTCGTTCTAATTCACGTACAGCTGAAGCGGCTAAAGACGGCATTAATCCTGCTTTACAGGTTGCATTTAAAGGCGGCGCTATCACCGGTATGTTAGTGGTAGGTTTAGGTCTTTTAGGTGTTGCAGGTTACTACGCAATTTTAACCAGCATGGGCGTTTCACAAGAAGACTCACTACATGCATTAGTTGGTCTGGCATTTGGTGGCTCATTAATCTCTATCTTCGCACGTTTAGGCGGCGGTATTTTTACCAAGGGCGCAGACGTTGGTGCTGACATCGTAGGCAAGGTTGAAGCCGGCATTCCTGAGGATGACCCACGCAACCCTGCAACCATCGCAGATAACGTAGGTGATAACGTAGGTGACTGCGCAGGTATGGCAGCCGACTTATTTGAAACATACGCGGTAACGATCATAGCAACCATGTTACTCGGTGGCCTGGTAATGAGTGAAATCGGTGAGTTAGCAGTAACTTATCCATTAGTTCTAGGTGGTGTTTCCATTATCGGTTCTATCCTCGGCACCTTCTTCGTAAAGACATCTGATGGCGCAAAAATCATGAATGCGCTTTACAGAGGCACATTTGTTTCTGCGATTTTCTCGGCCGTTGCATTTTATTTTGTTACACAGAATATGATGGGTGATGTTTCCTTAACACTGGACAATGGTAACGTTGTTGGCGCAACACAATTCTATTATGCCTCGCTCATCGGCCTGGTACTGACTATGGCGATGATCGTCATCACCGAGTACTACACTGCAACTGAATATGCGCCGGTTAAGAACATTGCAGCAGCTTCAACCACAGGTGACGGCACTAACGTTATCGCAGGTTTAGGTGTTTCAATGAAGTCTACTGCTCTACCGGTACTTTCAATCTGTGCATCTATCTGGGGCGCATATGAGCTAGCTGGCTTATACGGCATCGCAATTGCGGCAACTTCAATGTTATCTATGACGGGTATCATCGTTGCGCTTGACGCATACGGCCCTATTACAGATAACGCGGGCGGCATCGCTGAAATGGCCGACCTTCCTGAAGACGTGCGTAAAACAACGGATGCACTTGATGCGGTTGGTAACACAACTAAAGCGGTTACCAAAGGTTACGCGATTGGTTCTGCTGGTCTTGCAACGCTGGTTCTGTTTGCTGATTACACGCATACATTAACTGCGAACGGTCAAGCTGCGGTATTTGATCTATCAAACCACCTGGTTATTATCGGTCTGTTTATTGGTGGCTTAATCCCTTACCTGTTTGGTGCAATGGCAATGGAAGCAGTAGGAAGGGCTGCGGGTGATATCGTTACTGAAGTACGTCGTCAGTTTAAAGAAAAACCAGGCATTATGGATTACTCTGAAAAGCCTGATTACTCTAAAGCGGTAGACCTGTTAACTAAAGCAGCAATTAAAGAAATGATGATCCCCTCTTTATTGCCAGTAGCAGTGCCCATTATTGTTGGTTTAACACTGGGTGCAGAAGCACTGGGTGGTGTTCTGATCGGTACTATCGTAACGGGTTTATTCGTTGCCATCTCAATGACTACCGGTGGTGGCGCATGGGATAACGCGAAGAAATATATCGAAGATGGCAACCACGGTGGCAAAGGCTCTGATGCGCATAAAGCCGCGGTTACCGGTGACACCGTAGGCGACCCATACAAAGATACGGCCGGCCCTGCAATTAATCCTTTAATTAAGATTATGAACATTGTGGCTTTATTGATTGTGCCTTTACTGTAAGCTTTCTTTAACAGTAAAACCTAAAAACGCGACTCAATGAGTCGCGTTTTTTATGCCTGAGCATATGATCAAAAGCAACCGCAACCTACCTGACGCACCCTGAATATGTTCAACATAAAGACTGTTAATTACTCACCGCAGATTCAAGCTATTAGCGCAACTTGAATCCACATTCAATTGAAATACATAGCACATTCAATTGAAATACATAGATAGAACGAAACCTTCAAATCTGAAATGTTGAAAATTAATGCGGCCTGGGGTTCAACATAGTCGGACTGGCCATACCGGTTTTTTGCATTAAATCTGTTGCCTCAAAGGCATTCATAACCAGTAAAGCAGTGACAATAATAACGGCAACAAGAATAATTGGCAGACCTATACGATTAAACCAGTTCATTGATGCCTCTATAATTAATTAATCTGATCAAGCGGATCCTCGCTCTCATCATCAGCTTGCTTGCGCCATGACAAAAAAACAATTAGCAGGAAGGGAATCATTATCAACAGCAGAAACACAAAAAACATAAACCATGGGAAACCCAGGGAAGCTTTGACATAGGTATATTCAGTTTTTGCCATTGATTCTGGTAAAAAAATCAGCATTAACAACAGCGCAGGTAACAGGCGAGATTTCATATTGTTATTCAAGCACCTTATTAATAGCCTGCTCCATCAGAAAACCATCAGTTGGGCCGGGGAAAATATTTTGTACAATACCATCCGCACCGACTATGTAGGTCCAGGGCTCGCCTTTAATTCCCCATTCAACCCAGACAGCATCATCCCTGTAACCATCGACATGCAGGAAAGCAAAACGATCACCATATTTTTCCTGCAAACTGGCCACACGAATCAGTTGATCGACACACATGGTACAGTGTTGGGGTGTACCAAAGACAACTAGGTAGGGTTTATTTTTTGCGCGCAGATCGGATATTTGCCACTTATGCAATTTATCCGGGATATCCATGGAACAGACATCACGCCAGTCAGCACCTTTTTCTATCATTTTATTACTACTGGCCGGCGCCTTCACACCTACAGAAACTTCAGGTTTAAAGCTATCACTGCAGGCAACTAAAGCAGAAACTAACAATACATAAACTGTGTAATTAATTGCTTTGAATCTTAAAAATTTTAGATTACTCATTCCACTTCTGTCACAATTTCTGTTAGTAGGACGCTAATAAATGTTTTCAGTGTATGCAATCAAACATACTCTTTATTAGAATCTTTAAGGCCTGTGCCAATACAAATCCATGGGACAATGGATAAAGCGAAAACACCACCCACACCAAAAATAGCAATTGCAACCAAACTTAATGCATCCATCTTTCATCTCCTCTACTCATAAATTGAATATTGCGATTCATCACCACAACTGAAAAAACACCTGTCACTCTGGCTCTATTATATTTCCCTGCAGATCCACTTCTTTCAATGCAGACAAATACTGCGCCAGTCTGTGTAGCTCCTGCTGCTGCAACTCCACTGGCTCCATTTTGAGCTTATAGGGTCTGTCAGAGACCCCAGGACGCGGATTCTGTAAATAGTCCGTCAACCATCCAACTGTACGCCTACTGCCTATGCCGTCCAGCCCAGGTCCAAACACTGCAGTTCCATTACCAAATAACTCATGGCATGCTGCACATCCCTGACTGCGGTAAAAAGCCTCACCTAAAATAGTATCGCTGGTCTCCTGATAGGTGAAGCGCACAGGTGGCGGTTTTTTATAAATTATAGTACCGACAACGATAGAAAAAATAATAATCAGTACGCTGCCGACTAATACTATCCATTCTCCCATGTTAAGTTTCAGCATCAATTTCAAAGACTGATGAACTCATTTTTCAAAACGTTCATCATCACCTTCAGTAAAAATCTGTTTGCTGATGTCTTCATCAAACTGCCCGTGTTTATCTGCCCAGTAAATACCCAATACGACAAAAACCAGTGTTACCAAACCTGTGGCCGCCCAGATATAGGGAATAAGTACTTCACCTGTCATAATGCTTACCTCTCAAATCCCATAACCAACCAGCCATACATTCGACCTTGCTATTGTGTTTTCTGCAATTGCTCAGGAGGCAAGGGATAATTAGACGATCCCGGACTGGATTTTAATGCCCGCATAAATTCTGTTAGTAATTCACGATGCTTTTCTTCAAGGCTACGGAAATCCGGAGCCATACCGCCTGCATGCGCCGAACCTGTGACTCGACTTGCAGGATCGTGAAAATAATCTAGCAACCAGTCTACACTGCGCCGGGTACCCTCACCATCAAGCACTGGTGCTACACCTGATTCTCCCATGCGTAGCGCCTTGTGGCAGTTCTTGCAGCCCATTTGCTTGTAAATTTCATAACCCTGAACCGCAGCATCGTTCCACTCATAATAATCTTTTACCTGCCGAGGTGCATCACTTCCTAAAGTTCGCCATAATGTTGAAGCCACGGCTAAAATAACCAGCACGACTGCAACAATAAAAAATACGCGTTCTCCCTTTTTCAATTCACATACCCGCCAGGTGATCAATCTATTATTATTTTATCGATTTAAAACAGTACATGAAACAGCAGTTCACTGCCCGCCATGCCTACAACAAGTAACACTCCAATCAAACTCACACCCAATATCCAGCGTTCGGCAGGTTTTAATTTGGCAACCGATCCAACCACCACTTTAGACATGACCACAAATATAGTGACGGCCAGCATGACTAGCGCAAAAATAAGTATTGATATCTGATCTGTAAATTCCATATTCAACGACACAACATAAAGAGGCTGGCATTAACCACTATACTACGACTCTATTGCCGTCATTCCAATAAAATAAACCAGACATCTGAAGCCCTGTTTTATTCATCCCTTTTACGCGGTTTTGTATTGACATTGATGGTCCAGACAACGGCGGCTATGCCGGCCAGTACAATAATGATCTGGAAAAGAATCATCATGTAACCCCAGTCCCACCAGGGTTGGGCGCCTGTGCTGCTGACAAAGGTAGTTGTCACTCTTTCATAACGCTGGCCAAACCCCCATGGAAATGTCCACAAAAAAGCTTCGAATACAGTAACCACAACAATGACAATCAGCCACCAGGGAATCTTGCCATTGCCTTCCTTGATTCCGTCAAAATCCTCATCAGAGAAGCGGCCAAACACCGCACCTTTATCTTCCTGTTGTTTTTCCAAATCGGACATTTTTCTACCCTCTTTAGTAAAGGCCTGTCACTTCAGGCTATCAAGAAAAGCAATCAGCGCATCCATATCTTCATCACTAAGATAAGTAAATGCAGGCATGATCGAACCCGGTGTAACCGCACGTGGATTACGGTGATGCACATAATGCCAGGCCTTAACCTTATTACGGCTGCCTATGTGTAACAGATCTGGAGCCTTGCGATCTGAACCAAACAGACTGGGTGATTCCAGTTGCACATCTGCTGCGGTCGGTGGGTCACCGAAATAAGTCCAGTCCTGGGTCTGCTCAGGTAACAGGGTGTGACAGAACCAACAACCTTCACGAATAAAAATAGTTTTACCCTTGCTTGCCGGAGTAGGAGCATCCCAGCCCTGCATAAATGGATCATGGATATTCCAGCCGGTATGCGCCCACATTTTCTCTTTTTCCTTGGCCCACTCACTGGGTGGAATAGTAGACATATAAGTGGTTCCCGCTATGATAGTGATTCCGATTGAGCCGAAAATCACCAGAACAACAAGGATGACACCAACGACATATCTAGGCATTGTTTTCTCCTCCTATAACTTGCATTAAGCGGTAGACGAAGCGGTTTGGCCTGCAACATCAGATGCAACACCAGACTTGCTGTCTTCTTTTTCACCATATTTTGCAGTCATCACCATGTTGTACAAAAACAGCGGCTGCGCAAAAATAATTAACAGGCCAAAAAAGGCACGGGCCACCATATAAGGATGCGTGGATATCACCGATTCAATATATGGAATCTCATACACTTTAGCCGCCCCCTGCAGCAGGCCCGCCCCGCTCAGTGCCACCCAGAATCCCAGGAAGCCAATAGCCGTCATCCAGAAATGAATGCGCGCCAGCCTAATGCTGTAGAGCTTTCTCTTCAGCAACTTGGGCAGGCCATAATAAATGGCACCAATTTCGATGAAAGTTGAGAACCCCAGCAGCGCCAGATGGGCATGGGCCACAATCCAGTGGGTGCCGTGGATATACCAGTTAAGGGTACGTGTTTGCTGAAAAGCACCCTGAATATTCAATGGTATCGCAAACAACACACCGGTTAATGCCCATTGCAGTGAGATGTTTTTAGTAAACATCCACCACTTGTCTTTCATGGTCATCAGCATGTTAACCACAAAAGCCAGAGCTGGAATCATAATCAGCACGCCACTGACGGAAGCAAACGATTTTAACCATTCCGGAATGGGTGCAGCCATCAAATGATGCGCGCCAGGTGTTGAATAAAACGCTACGATGGACCAGAAATGCAAATGCCCAATCTTGTGACTGTACAGCGTGTTGCCGGAGATCTTTGGAATAATGTAATAGGCAATGGCAGCCGAAATGGGCGTAATCCACAAGCCCAGCACATTATGCGCATGCCACCAGGTCATGTAAGCCTCACTAAGCCCGGTGACCGGGAAGAAGTCGGGAATGGCGCCGATAAAATAAGTGAGAATGATAAACAGACAGCCCCCACCAAAGAACCACAGGGTCACATAAAGTCCTTCGATTTTACGATTGAGCATGGTCAACCACACATTCACCGCCAGGGGTATCAACATGAATAACAGCACATAAATATCGACTGGCCAGACCAGATCCTGATACTCACGTCCTGTGGTGATACCATTGATTAAAGTGAAGAACACCACCACCATACCCACATTCCAGGCCCAGCAGTTCCACGTACCCAGACGTTCGCTCCATAATTTGTTCTTACACAAAGCCGGCGTCATGTAACACATAGCACCCGCAAAGGCCATAAAGATCCAGCCAAATATTACAAAATGAACATGCACGGGTCGGACACGGCCAAAATGGAGCCAGGGAATATCGTTGGGAAATATATCCGGCCAGGCCAGTCGAAATGAGGTGATAATGGCCAACAGGGTACCAATCACCAGCATGACGATTGCCGAGAAGAAGAAATGCTTTGCAGCTGTTCCTTCGGCGTAATCATTCTCGGTTAAAAAACGCATACTTTTTCTCCTAAAGCTGCAAATACAGCTATTTACCCTGACGCTGCATGATTATGTTCAGGAACCAGAAACTCAATGCTGATACGACACCCGTGGCAATTGAAATACCAACGCCCCAACTGTACAGATCGTACCAGTCACCATAAGCGCGCATGCCTACCACTGGCAAAATAACCAGCTGAAACACGGTGCCAAGACCAAGACCCGTAACAAAACCACTGAATATGAAATTAATCGAACGATGCATCTTTATTTACCCCCATTCTTTTTGAATACGGTAAGCAGTATATTTGCAATATAAGTCCAGTAACCGAAGCCCATTATCATGGCTCCAGTAATAATCATGATGTGATGCATGGGGCCAACAGCCTCCAGTGCCTGCGCGTATGTCATACCCGTATGAATCATATTGCCCTCAATCACTCCCAGCACAACCAATGAAGTAAAGAAGATGCCTACACCCACCATGGAAAACCAGAATGACAGTGTGGCCAGGGTCGTGCTGTAGATGGGCCGTAAAACCAGTTTGGGCAATACGTAATAAAACAAACCCATCATGCCAACCGTGACACCGCCAACCAGATTAATATGCGCGTGGGCCAGAGGGTCAATAAGATGTCCTGCTGGGCCAGATTCCCTGATCCACTGCGCGAGTCCGGGAAACGTCTGCATAACACCCATCATGGTGCCAATGAACAGGTTGACCACAGCCAGTACGAAGAATCGCAAAATATGGCCGCGCATTTTTTCGTCAGCCATATCAATTTCAACGGACGTTGGCTTCTCAGGCTCACTGGCCTGTGCTTGCCGTGGTAGCTCTACAAGCTTTGTCACATCAGCCTCCCGGCTCTATTTTTGGCAGCGCCAGGCTGCGCAAATAAGTCACCAGCTGCCAGCGCTGTGCTACCGATAGCTGAGCCTGCCAGCCGATCATTGCTGTACCTTTCATGCCATTGCTGATGAAATCGAATAACTGCTGGTCGCTGCGTTGTTGTGTGTACGCCAGGCGCAAATTCCTTGGACGAGGAGTGACTCGATAAGACCATTCGCCCAGGCCATCGCCTCGAACTCCGTGGCATGAAAGACACAGTTGCGCATAATAAACCCGCCCCTGCTCGACCACTCGAGGATCGTATTGTTGAATCTGACTTGTGGGCACTGCAGATTCGCCCACCCCTTGAGGGGGTATCACATGATTGTCGTACGGCATCAACACCGTCACCGAAATTGCCAGCACAACAGCCAGGCTCATACCGGTCAGTGTCAGTATCAATGTCAGAACGGATTGCCTGTATCGCCATTGCATTATCCAGAATTTTTACCATTTTTTGCTTTCAATTCAGCCTGAGCATCTTCAAGGGTCCAGCCGGTTCGCAATGACATCACATACCACACCAGTTCCCAACGCTGTTCCGCTTCCAGAAAATCGGCAAATGAGGGCATAGGTGTACCATCAAATCCAGTTGAAAAGGTCTGATAAACACTTTTAGGATCACTGCCCCCGGCAAACCGACTGGCATCACTGAAATCACGTGGCGCAATCTTCAGATTATTATCATCTTTCAGTTGTGGTGCCGAAGGGCCATCGCCCTTGCCCAGATCACCGTGACATTTGGCGCATTTCATTTCTTTATAAACCGCTTTGCCTGCCACCACCATTTCACCTGTGGGCATAGGTGGCTCACTGATTTCAATGGGATCTTCCTGATACTCTTTTTCTTCTTCCCAACGCTCAGACAGGGTTTTCAGATAAGCGATGACGGCCCAGCGATCACGTTCGGGCAAAAACTTGAATGCCGGCATATCCTCATCTGCGACTAAACCACGGGATATAGCGGCGAACATATCATTATCTGTGGGTAAGGAGCCACTGGGCGTTGAGCGTATCTTGAATACCGCCTCCGTAAAATCACGCGGCTTGCGCGGCAGCTTGTGCCGGGGGCTGAGCTCATCCGCCAGCGTCCACACAGCGCCATTACCATCTGCTTTCACGCCATGGCAACCCACACATAAGCCACGGTACGTCCATTCTCCATATTTGATCAGTCCAGGCGTGACTGGCGGGCTTTCAGCCATGGGCTCGATATTTCCGGTCGCCGAGGAATACCTGAAAAAGGATGTATAAAAGCCTTCGCTGCTAGCCTTGTCATTGCTGGTTGCACTACCTGTCACCGTCAGGCTGATACCTGTTACCATACCAGTAATCACCAGCACTAAAGCTATTTTCAGTTTTGAGATTTTCAAAGCCGCCTCCCGAATTCAGGTCAGCGCCTGCCTTAATCCAGGCAGGCAACCATGATCTTAGTGGTTATTTGCCAAAACTATGATTCAACGTTGCCGTCCCGCCTGCTGCAACGGTCACATCCTGAATCGATTCACCCAGTTTTTCATGCCAGATTTTCACTTTGTAGCTGCCCGCAGGCACATCACTTAGGGTGAAACTACCATCGGCAGCCGTCACTACTGAATAGGGATGTTTAGCCACATACACATAACTCAGCATCCATTCATGGGCATCACATTTAACGGTGATGACACCGTCCTTACGCAGAGGTTTTTTAATCACCCTGTTTTGCAAGGGTAAGGCTATGTTGTACATGGTTTTCAGTTTTTCACCATGGTACAAATGGGTGTTATGCAGCACAGGGTCGCTGTTGTTTATCGCCAGTTTCTGGCCTTTTACGGCTGTGGTCACATGGGGTGTAAACATGCATTTTTTATTATCCACAGGCACTTTGCCTTTTTTATCGTAGGCCTTGCCCTGCTCAATATTTTCGATAACGACGACTGCGTTTTTCAGCCCTCCACCTGCGCCTACAATGTAGTAATCTGCGGGGATGCTGGTACCGCAGGTTTCCTTATCCTTGGTTATATCAAGTTTTGGATTAGACGGAGCCGCGCCACTGAAACTGATTTTCCCGGAAATAGAACCACCATTTGTAACAGTCACTGCTTTATAGGCATTCGCATTTGAAGCCATCATCAGGGAAGCGACTACCCCGATACACGTCATCAGTTTTTTATTACTCATTCTACTTACTCCTCAGTCGCGCTTTATTCAGATAAAGAACGGATATAGTTAACTAAATGCCAGGCATCTTTTTCACTGCCTTCAAAGAAGTCTGCATAAGAAGGCATCGCCCCGCCATCAAAGCCCGCCATGACGGTTCGGTACAAATCAGCTGGCTCGCTGCCATTCTTGAATGAACTCAGACGCGTCAGGTCACGTGGTGGTAATGGAAAGTCCCAGTCATCTTTCAGAGCAGGCGCCTTCTTACCGTCACCACGGCCACCTCCTCCATGGCATTCCCAACATTTAAACTGCTGGTAAACATCATAACCGCGACGAATACTGACCGCGCTTGAAGGAATAGCAGAACCCACCATTTTAATGACTTCAGGGTCAGTCACTTCCTTGAAATCCGGCACCAGGCTTTTCACGTAATACACCAGCTTCCAACGATCCGCTGGAGCCATGCCTTCAAAGCCGGGCATATAGCCGGTAACACCGCGGGTAATGGTGCGGAAGATATCTTCATCCATGGGCAATTCACCGCTGGCGGTGGAGCGGAACTTATAAATGCCCGAGGTTAAATCACGCGGACGCGGCGCCGTATCTCGACTGAGATAAAAAGCCACAGGGCCTTCTCCCTTAGCCTCGACACCATGGCAATAAATGCAGGCGTTTTCATAAATCACGCGGCCTTCAGCAATGCTTTGGGCACTTTCAGCCGGGCGTTTTTTATACGGCGACACCTTAATAGGCAACTCTGTCGGCTTAGCCTTGGCCTTAGCTTTCGCCTCCGCCGCCTGCGCGACAGCGGATAAACCGGTCACCATAGAAAGAACTATGGCGGCCAACAAACTGTTAATGAAACGTGTATATTTTTTCATGTCTGTTTCCTCCAGGGTTCTTAAAATGCCATGTCGACGCCGACAGTGAACATCGAAGTCAGATTGGTTGCAGGATGCTCATCGCCACCAAAACCAGCGGTCGGCAACTTGACCGAGCTTTCCAGATTATGGTGGTAGCGTGCATACAGACCGATATTAGGTCGTGGGTAATATTTACCCAGCAAGCCCAGGAAGGAAGCATTCTGATTAATTTCAGGGTCACCAGCCTGTAATGCAGGCGGCAACTGAGACAGGCCACCGGGTTTCATCATGTCGTAACGCACACCCAGCAACCATTTTTCAGTCAGCAGATAATCCGCCTCAATACTGATACCTGAGCCATCTGTTTCCCATACAGACATATCAAGCACTGCGTTGCCAAACACTGGTTTGTCAATTTCATCAGCTATATAGGTACCGTATATATCCCATGACTTGTGCTGCCAGCGAGCCGCAATCCCCATACGAGTCCAGTCAGTCGCTTCTTGCGAAAATACCAGCTCTGCGCCTCCAAACGGTGTAGGTGGTGGTGGCCTAAGCGCAGCTCGCGCGGCTTTATCTGCTGTATAGTAGAAACCTGACACCTGGAAGTTACTGAATTTACCCAGCATGTCGTAACGCACCATGACATAGGTATCAAAGGTGGTTTTAGGCTCATCTTCAGCCGTCTGATTCTGCGCTAAACCCACCTGATACAGAAAGCTGTTACCAAATGGACGGCCATGCACGGAAATACCCGTCTGGTAAGGGGCGTTATAGAACATAGGTTCAAACGGAAGAATTGAGAGCCCATCGGTTTGCTCTTCTGGCTCATAAGTATCGACGCCTCCCGTTGCTCCTATAGCCTCTGTAAAGCTTGGCCCCCGAGTCAAACCAAACATCTTGCTGGAAAACGCCAGCGGCAGCAGCGGTATTCGATTAATTTCCGGTGGGAATTTATCGGTATGCGCTTCCGGGGGTATAGGATTCATTTGCTGACGATGGGTGGGGAAGGAATACATGGCCGAGGGATCAAACACACCCACTTTCACATTAGCCACCTGGGGCCCGCCCAGATTATCAAATGCCATGAATGCTCGCTCAAAGGCCAGAGCAGGCGCATGACCTTCGCGGGTAGCGTATTCCATTTCACCGAAGAAACTGATGTTGTCCGTCACTGTGCCGGCAATAAATATGTTAATGACATTGGGGAACACTATATCCACATCATCAGCGGTTTCTGTGACGGTATTATCTTCGAAACTGGGCTTCTGAATATCAGCCCGCAATCTGACCGCCATCAGGTTGGAAAGATCATCCAGAGTGGCACCATTGGTCTCGCCACCCAGTAAATGCTTTTCTTTGCGGCCACCATCGGCAGTACCTGGCAACTGGTAGCCATTTTCCATAAATCTTTGTCCATAGGGGTTGAGTCGTGGCTGGCGCGTATGACAGACATTACAGCTCATGTCATATTTGCGCGCAAAAGAGGGCACTGCCTCAGCCTCCTTTACACTTGTAATAAACAGTATCGGAATTGTTAGGACTGCAAGCAGAACGCTTGAGGCAAGGCATCGAGCCTTTTGCCAGAAAGTTGCTTTTTTCATTTAACCCCCTTCATTAACATACATCGTAAATCGCTTCGGAACACTGCTTGGTATCAGGCCTTGCCTGCCGCACAATGACAAATAACTGAGTATCAGACGTAATTAAAAACACGGTCATGAATTCCGCTGTCGCTAAAGCTAAAAGAGGCCTTAAAAGCCAAATTTATGCATTACTTTTTCATTTTTTTCCCGGCAGGCCGTCTTCACTACTGCTAACAGCATATCCGGAAAATTCCTTTAAAAACTTACGCTAACACATTCATTAACTGGCTAATTTCAGTAACTGATTTATATTTTTTATCGGTAGCCATCAAGCCGATTTAAAAACCCAGCCATCAATAAGATTTATTAATGTATGGATTAATCGTCACCCTGTCAACAAAATTTACCTTAAATTATAAAAAAAACCAGAATCGCTTATTAACTTTAATAAATTATAATTTTATAAAGCACATATACATTAAAATAGCCTATATATATCAAAACAAATAACATAATGAGTAGAACCTAAAGTACAATACCTCCAACCCAATAAGGCCTGTATAACGAGAATACTTACATGAATTACAGTAAAAACGGCAATAAAGCACACAAGCAAATTATAAATAATCTATAAAAATAACATTTTTTATATAAATACAAATATAAAACCAAATATCCCAATCCACCGAAAACAACGACCAACCAGTCATCATATGCCTACACTAACCACAGTCCTTACTAAGCCACTCAAAGCATGTTGTTTTATTTGTTTACTTTGGCCTGTAAGCGCCGTCTCCAATGAACAGGGCCAGTCGGTTTTTGAACAACGCTGTCAGCGCTGCCATGACCTGCCAGACCCCGGTAAACCACCGGAAATGGGCTGGGAAAATCGCCTCAAACTGATGGCAAAACTGGCCAAACTGTCACCCGAACAGAAAACAGATGTACTGTCCTACCTGCAATCCCATTCTAAGAAGGCTGAAACAACGACTTCCCTGGCAGACGAGCGCCGTCTGTTTGAACAAAAATGCAGCCTGTGCCATACGCTGGATCGTGTTTTTCTTGAGCCACTGACCGATGAATCAAGGCAACACATTGTTAAACGCATGCAACGCAAAATGCCGGACTGGATTTCAGATGAAGAGCTAAAACAGGTCATTAGTTACCTGAACAGAACGCCTAAACTAGAGCGGGAGAAAAAAACCAGCGATATACCCGCAGAAATATTCCAGGAACGCTGTAGCGCCTGCCATACTCTGGAGCGTATTTTTAACAAGATAAACAATGAAAAAACGCCTTCATGGATGCACATAGTACAGCGCATGCAGAAGAAAGCGCCCCAATGGTTAAGCCAGGATGAAGCTCGACTGGTGATTGAATACCTGAAATCAATTGAATAGTCGATTCATCTTCAGGCTGTAAACTCACTCGTATAATATACGTTTTTTACTTGCTACCAACATGGGTATGCCTCTCCATTCCACGCGCGCCCACCCTACCATCGGCTCATACTACCTGCATCGATGGCCTCGCTTGAGCTCAAATCACTTTTTATCCTTACAAAATGATGCTTATGGCAGGGAGACTAAAGCGATCACGAAAGATCACGCGATTGACTCTGCTAATTTGGCAACATTAGTGCTGCTTGTTGATTTCACACATACATCAACCAGCAACGGTCAGTCGGTAAACCTCGATCTGTCTAACCATATAATTATTATCAGGGGTTTAATCCTATGGCTATGCAACCGAACCAACCCAACCCAACCCGTGTTGTTCGAGTTATTCAATTTGAATTTTTTAAGGCGATTATTGATTAATACTTGACCACTTCCATTTATCAGTGTCTCTGTCGATCTAATTTAGGCATTAAAACGCTGCCAGACACTTGACATAAAAAGATCTCGAGGTAGTCTATTTGATGCATACATAACAATAATTTATCATCTTGATTCAATTTTCTCCCATACCAGCCGGTTATCAACCGGAAAGAGTAAAAATTGTGCCCAAATCAAAGCGTGCCAGGATGAACAAAAAACAGCTACAGGCAGGCTCTGTAATATCGGGCTTTCTATTTGTTATTGCCATAGCTGGATTGCTTCTATGGTTTTTCAGTAGCCATAATATACAGGCTCAGGCCGACGCACCCGTACAACCCATAGAATTCCCCCATCACGTTCATAGCGCTGCAATAGAGGATGATGGCAATGCCATCAACTGCCTGTATTGCCATAGCTACGCCCGCCGCAGTCCGGTAGCAGGCATTCCCACGCTGGCCAAGTGCATGGGCTGTCATCGTTATGTTGCTGCCGACAAGGAACGTATTCAGCAACTGAGTCGTTACTGGCAACAGGGCAAACCCATACCCTGGAAGAAAGTCCACGACCTGCCGGACTTTGTGTATTTCACCCATGAACGCCATATCCAGCGCTTTGTTTTCCAGCAGGGTCAACCGGTGCAACAGGTTTGCGGTTATTGCCATGGCGATATTAAAACCATGACGGTAGCCGAAAGACGCCGCCCACTGACCATGGGCTGGTGCCTGAAATGCCATGAGCAATTCCAGGATAATCCGCCAGGAGCCCCCCTGCCAGCTGAAGACTGGCAAATTAATGCTACTGATAGCAGCTTAACAGCAGCTATGCCAGTGGACGCTCTGCATGCTGATACCTTACGTAAAGCACCCGGTGATTGCTGGGAATGTCATAAATAGAACGTTATATGAGGCCGTGGAATGAGTTTTGATCCAGTCGATCGTCGAAGCTTTCTCAAACTGATGGGTGTCAGTGGTAGCGGCCTGTTCCTGACACTGCATGGCTGCGGCAATGCCTCGCTGGAAGAAGGCAAGGAAACGGTCATGTCCTACATCGATCCAGAGGATTTCGTTATCCCCGGTGAAGAAGTCTGGTATGCGACCACCTGCCGCCAGTGCCCGGCCGGTTGCGGCCTCCATGCCAGAATACGCGAAGGCCGGGTACGCAAACTTGAAGGCAATCCAGCGTCCCCTATCAATCACGGCCGTCTGTGCTCCATGGGCCAGGCTGGCCTGCAACTGCACTATCATCCAGATCGCCTGAGCCAGCCGATGGCGCGTCTGGACGGAAAGTTGCAACCCATTAGCTGGGGTGAGGCAAAAACACGTTTACACAACATGGTCTCAGCTGCGACTAAAAAGCCTCAGAGCTTTGCTTTGTTAAGCGGAGAAGTGGGCGGACACCTTGAACAGTTAATGGATGCCCTGGTGCAGAGCATCGGCGGGCCACCCCGTTATGTGTATGAAACCCTGTCACAGGCCACCTGGCGCACCGCCACCCAGACCACACTGGGCGTAACAGCACCCACACTGGAACTGAGCAAGGCCCAGCTGGTGCTGTCCTTCGGCGCCGATTTTCTCGGCCCCTGGCAATCGCCGGTGCACTTTGCCGCCGAGTACGGCCAGTTCCGCGCTGCGCCCAGAGGCTCACTGATACAGATAGAACCGAAAATGAGCCTCAGCGGCGCCAATGCAGACTGGTGGCTGGCGATTCGACCCCAGACCGAAGCCTGGCTGGCACTGGGGCTGGCAAACATTCTGGCGACAGACAGCCAGCGCAGGCTGCCTGATCCGGTTATGAAATCACTGGCCAGCTATGACATAGACAGCGTGAGCAAGATCACCGATGTGCCGGTAGAAAGCATTCAACGCCTGGCCCAGGCCTTGCGCAGCCGCACGCCCAGCCTGGTACTGGCGGGAGGTGCTGCAGAAGGTCAGGAAGACGGGGCGCAGATGGTCATGGCCAGCTGGCTGCTGAACTACCTGCTGGGCAATATCGGCCAGACGATCCATGCGGGCGGTCGCTCCCCTTATGAGAACCTACATACGCAACGTGGCAGCACGGCGGCCCTGCAATCATTCGGCAAACACATAACTGACGTTGATACCCTGTTCGTTTTCCACAGCAATCCCATCTACAGCGCGCCGGATTTTGTTGAGCTTGACAGGGGTTTCGCTGGCATCAGCAATAAAGTGGTGTTTGCGCACACCCTGGACGAAACCGCCGAACTGGCCGACCTGGTGATTCCCCTACGTTCATCTCTTGAAGAATGGGACAGTCAGCTGCCGGGCTATAGCCCGGATCAGGGACTGCTGCAGCTGCAACAGCCGGTGGTGCAGGCGCTGCATGCAGAGCAGCCGGCGAGTGGCGACCTGTTTCTGCAATTGCTGGCGCAACTGGACGAGCATTATAAACAATGGCCTGATTTTTATGCGTACATGCGCGATGACCTGAGCCGATTACGGCAACACGCTCGCCCAGCCGATCAGCTCAATCCCTGGAAACTGCCTGCTGTGATGGAACCCCCCACGTATAAACCGGTGATGCCGGAACAGGCCTTCAGCGCCAACCAGCTGGACGAAGCCTTCTGGGAACATACGCTGGCAGCCGGTCTGCTGCATTTGCCGACAGAGTCTCAGCCGCTGAAGATCAACCTGCAGGCAGCTAATCTTAAACAACCAGATGCAGATCCGGCCTATCCCTTCACCCTGATCCCCTGCCCCCGACTGGGACTGTATGACGGACGTCATGCTGATCTGCCCTGGTTGCAGGAATTACCCGACCAGATCACCACCATTGTGTGGGACAGCTGGGCTGAAATGCACCCTGAAACGGCGGCTCGGCTGAAAGTAAAAACCGGGGATATTGTAGAAATTAAATCCTCCCATGGCAGCCTCCGAGTCAAGGTGTTCGAATTCGAAGGCATACATCCGGAGGCCGTCGCCGTGCCCATGGGGCAGGGCCACAGCAGCGGCCGATATGCCGCAGGGGTGGGCGTCAACCCATTGAAAATCCTCGCCCCCATATTCGAACGTGATAGCGGTGAACTGGCCCTGTATGCCACCCGAGTACAGATCAGGCCCACAGGTGAACAGGGCGCCGTAGTAAAACTGGCGGGCTCCGATTCACAACACAAACGTCGACTGGTGCGCACCGTCCCGGTCCATTTATTTAACCGTAGCGAGGGATAGTACTCCGTGAAGGTTCTATTGATGGGTTCAGTTGGTCTGTCAGCGTTCAGGGCAAGACGCGCCTCGCAGCGAATGGCCATAGTCCTTTGCAAGAGGTGCAACGCCACCATGGATGCTGACAGACCAACCCTTCGGGCGCCACTGTGGCGCATCGTCACGGTGTTACAGCACTTGACAAGGACTATGGCCATTGCCTGCGTGCTGTGCCTTGTGGCGAAACGCCACAGTGTCGCTGAGCCTATCAATAGAGCCTTCACGGAGTACCAACCATGACCGTTAAACGCATGATCGAAAACTGGAGCGCATTTCGTAAAAGCGGCCAGGTAGGTGATGAATATTATGATCACAAGGATTATCGCTGGGGCATGGTGATCGACCTGAATACCTGCATTGGCTGCAACGCCTGTGTCACCGCCTGTTATGCAGAGAATAATCTGCCGGTGGTAGGCAAGGAACGCTTTGGCCGCGGGCTGGGCATGCACTGGATGCGTATCGAGCGTTACTGGCAGACCGGCGAAGCAGACGAAACCAGAACCCGTTACCCTGAGCAGGGAGCGCAGTACACGCCGATGATGTGCCAGCAGTGCGAGCATGCCCCCTGCGAACCGGTATGCCCGGTGGCCGCCACTTATCACACCCCCGATGGGCTCAATGCCCAGGTGTATAACCGCTGTGTGGGCTCGCGCTATTGCTCCAATAACTGCCCCTACAAGGTGCGTTATTTCAATTTTTATTCCTACACCGAAACCTGGCCGTCGCCGCTGGAACAACAACTGAATCCAGATATTAGCGTGCGCGACAAGGGGGTAATGGAAAAATGCACCTTCTGTGTACAACGTCTGCGGCGAGCCAAAAATGAAGCCAAAAATGAACACCGACTGGTCAACGACGGTGAAGTGCAAACCGCCTGCCAGCAATCCTGCCCGACTCAGGCCATTATGTTTGGCAATCTATCTGATGCCGAAAGCCGGGTATCAAAATCGTGGCAGAAACACAAAATGGAGTTTGGTCATCACGAAAATAAAAAGCAGCAAACAACCCAACGCGGCTATCGGGCTCTGGAAGAACTCAATACCGAACCCAGCGTGATGTACCTTGAACGTGTGCGTGACGAGGATATTTAAGCGATGGAAGAAGACATCCGTAAAGACATAAAATGGGCGCAGATCAACCGCGATGTGCTGCACAGTATGCAGCGGCCACGCCGCGTCTACTGGATTATGCTCAGCGTGTGCATCGCACTGGTGGGGGCCGGTGCTTACGCCGTGGCCTATCAATACAATTACGGCATGGGCGCAGCCCTGCTCAATCGGCCGCAGATGTGGGGCCTGTATATCGCTACCTTTGTGTTCTGGATCGGGGTCAGCCACTCCGGCACCCTGCTGTCGGCAATCCTGCACATTACCCAGTCAGACTGGCGCAAACCCATTTATCGCAGCGCCGAGGCGATGACCGCCTTTTCGGTGATGACCGCCGGCCTGTTCCCGCTGATTCATCTGGGGCGCATCTGGGATTTCTACTGGACCATGCCCTACCCCAACGAGCGCAGTCTGTGGCCCAACTTCCGCTCACCGCTGCTGTGGGACCTGGTCGCCATCATGACCTATCTGACTTCATCGCTTCTGTTTCTGTATATCGGCATGATTCCAGACCTGGCCATTTGCCGCGACAACACCACTGGCTGGCGGCATAAGCTATACGGCGTGCTGGCGCTGGGCTGGCAGGGAACGGATCGGCAGTGGCGCAACTTCCGCGTGACCTATTTGCTGATGGCCTGCTTTCTCATTCCACTGGCAGTATCGGTGCACTCCATCGTCGCCTCGGATTTCGCCATGTCCATTATGCCCGGCTGGCATGTCACTTCCTTCCCACCCTATTTTGTTTCCGGTGCGCTTTATTCCGGTTGTGCCGGCATTATTACCTTGTTTATTCTGCTGCGTTACACCTTCCGTTATGAGGATTACCTGACCTTCCCCATTCTCGACAAGGTGTGCAAGCTAACTTTTGCTATTGCTATGGTGTGGACCTATCTCAATCTGATTGAGTTCGCCAGTGTCTGGTATGGCCATAACATGTTCGACAAGGAAGTACTCATCGAAAAAGCCAGCGGCCCCTACGCGCCCTTCTGGTGGAGCATGATTGTGCTGGGCATGATATTGCCTTTTGCGCTGCTGTCTCATCGCATCCGCCGCAATATGAAACTGCTGATGACGGTTTCATTATTGCTTAATGTGGGCATGTGGCTGGAGCGCTGGATGATTGTGTCACCCACGCTGGCAAAAAATCATGAACCCTATACCTGGGCCTATCACTGGCCAGGCTGGGTAGAGCTAACCATCCTGGCAGCCAGTTTTGCCTGGTTTACCCTGCTGTTTCTGATTTTTGTCAAAATTTTCCCTTCGGTCTCCATGTACGAAGTGAAGGAGATGCTATACCACCGCCGTCATGTCAGTGATCGGCTGGAACGCGAAGCCGATGATGACAGCCTTGTTGTGGCAAAAGAGGAGGCATCATGAGCCGTTATCGCCTGTTTGCCCTGTTCGATAATTTTGCTGAAGCCCGCGAGGCGATTATTGAGCTTAAAGTAATGGATCTGCGTGAAGGCGGCGTGGAAGAAATGCGCATGAAGTCACCCATTCCGCATCCGGAACTGGAAGAAGTGATTGGCGCCCGGCCGGTATTTGTACAACGCTTTACCTTCATCGGCGCCGTGCTCGGTGCGATTGGCGGTTTTCTGCTCACCGCCGGTTTGTCACAGGCCACGTTTACTGTGCAGCCCCAGGGCGGCAAGGCGATCATCCCTTTTCCCACCGATCTGGTGATTATCTATGAAGGCACTATTTTACTGGGGGTGCTGGCAACCGTGCTGGGGTTTTTCCTCGGCGCCAAATTATTGCGCCGTGGCGGCACCCTGTATAGCAGCAAGGTGAGCGAAGACCAGGTTGGTTTGTGGGTAGAAGTTCTGGACAGCCACTATGAGAAAGTAAAAACCATGCTGTGGTCACACAAGGCCAATGAAGTAATGGAAGAGGAAGTGCCATGAAGAAAGGCTATTTAATTTCTCTGGCGATACTCATACCGGCCCTGGCCCCATCACTGGCCACGGCCTGGCCCTGGTCACGGGACATGATGAACCAGCCCAGCATTAAACCCCAGGAAGGTGAAATGCCGCCCGCACCGCGCCGCTCGGTGCCGGTGGGCGGCTACCCCACCCAGGTCAAAGATCGCCTGCACGCCTGGCGACTGGCCAATCCGGTTGCGCCCAGTGCGCAGTCGATTGCTCGTGGCAAACAGTTCTATACGGTTTTTTGTGTGCCCTGTCATGGAGACAGCGGCAAAGGTGATGGCCCGGTGGGTAAGAAGTTTCCGGTGCCACCGATGGATTTGACCATTGATTTTATCCAGAAAGAAGCCTTTGATAACTGGATATACGCCAACATCACCTTTGGCGGCCGACTCATGCCTGCCTATCGCAATGACCTGATGCCTGACGAGCGCTGGGATGTGGTGAACTATATCAAGCATGGACTGGTGCCCTCACCTGAGCAACAGACGGCGCAGCAGCAAGGGGGCGACGATGGAGTTCGGTAGCTGGTCAGTATTGATGGTGACTTTTCTACTGGTGGTGTATATCGCCCAGGGCGGCATTGTATTATCCGCCGTGGTGCACCTGTCCCATGTTTCCGGTGCGCGCTGGCGCGCCGATATTGCCCCCCATGCACACAAAACCGGATTTCTATTTCCGCTGGCGCTGGCCCTGCTAATTATATTACTCGCCGCACCGGAAAACACCTTCCCCTATTATGCTGATGCCGATATTCATCTTAATGCCTGGCATAATTATACCTTTCTGGTGACCCGCGAAGTCATCATGCTGTTGCTGGTGACATGGGTCAGCTTTGTATTTGTGTGGGCCAATGAACGTCATGATCGCAACCCCAGCCCAAAGACGCAGAAGACGCTGACCCTCACTGCGGCTCTGGTGCTTTTAATGTATGTATTGTACGGCACCCTGCTGGCCTGGGATTTTGAAATGACCCTGACGCCCGGCTGGCACAGCCCGATGTACTCGGCCTATTTTTTCGTCAGCAATTTTCACATGTACCTGGGTATTTTTGTGGTATCCGCTTATGTGCTGCGAAGCTTAAGCGGTACCCCGGTGCTGACCGATAACACCTTCAATTATCTTGCGCAAATGCTGCTGGGCTTTACCCTGTTGTGGGTTTATACCTTTTTCGCGCAGTTTCTCACCATGTGGTATGGCAACCTGCCGGAGGAAGTCGGCCGTTTATATACCATGATGTATGAGGACGCTGATCAGCGCAAAGGCGCCGCGCCATTAGCCAGCCTGTTCTGGTGGTTCGTGGTGTTAAAATCATTTATTCCCTTTAGCCTGCTGATCTTCGCTTTTGTGCGCCATACGCCCGCCATGACAGCTTTTGTTGGGCTGTTGATATTTACCGGCACCGCGCTGGAACGCTACACCTGGATTGCCAGCAGCTATTCAACGCATTTCCCTTTGACCGCCCAGTTTGATCTGCTGGTGATACTGGTGGTCAGTGTGCTTGTGCTGCTGTCCTGGCGAGCAGGCATCTGGGCCGAGCCACGCTTGTACCAGCAATTTCTGGGTAAGGAGGACGCAGAATGAGTAAGCGCTTGCAACAGGTCATTGAACTGCATGCCCGGCAGCATGAATCCGCTGGCGGCATATTATACAGCCAGCACTATAGCCTGAAAGAACGCTGGCAAAGAGCACTCAAGATACTGGGCATCATCTGGCTGCTGGCCGCGGTCAGTCTGCTGGTACCCATGCTGCACTTTGTACTCTCGCCGCTGTTATTTATCGCTGGCCCTCTGCTGGCCTGGCAACGATTTCACCTCATACAACAAACACTTGCCGCAGAAGGCGAATGCCCCCTGTGCCATCAATCCATTCGTATTGAGCTAGAAGCACGCAGCCGACTGCCACACTGGAATATATGCCCACACTGCAATAAGCCCGTGCAACTGCTGTTATCGGCCACCTCGTCGAATCAGCAAAATAGTCATTTTCAACCTGCTCTACTCATAATATTTACCGCCATCACCCTGCTATGGAATGATTCAGTATACGCACAGAATTTCCACGATTATGCGGCCAATACAGACAACATTATGCCCATTGCCCAGTCACCGCCGGTGACTGACGAACTGCTGCAATACGGCGGCTGGTTATATCGTGGCATGTGCCTGCGCTGTCATGGCACTGAAGGTAATGGTAATGGCGCAGACTGGAACATTACCGCATTTAACCCCAAATTCTGGTTACCCAGAAAGCCACGTAATTTTATTGACGCCATATTCAAGGTGCGCAAAACACCCAGTGGCTACCTGCCTACTGACGAGGATTTATTTATCGCCATTTCCAGAGGACTGGTTCCAGATGAAGACATGCCCGCGTTTGCCTTTCTGCCCGAGCATGACCGCTGGGCACTGGTGGCTTATATCAAAAGTTTTTCAGAGCGCTGGGAGGAAGAAAAAGAAGATCAGGAACCGGCTATTGTAATAGCCGCTCCCCCTGCGCCAGATGCACAAATGCTCATCGCCGGACGCGAAGTATACAAACAAATGAAATGTGCCAAATGCCATGGTGAAAAGGGACTGGGTGATGGGCCTTCGGCTGGCCAACTCGAAGACGATAACGGCCTGCCGATGACACCAAGAGATTTTACCGAAGCTGGAAAATTTGTCGGTGGCAGTAATCCGCAGAGTGTCTATCAAACCTTTTCAACCGGCTTCGACGGCACGCCCATGCCCTCCTTTGCCGATTTTCTTGAAGAAGAAGAGCGCTGGCAACTGGTGTGGTACGTGATGTCGCTACGCAATGACTGGGATCTACAAGCAGCGCAAAAGTTAATAAATTCACCCGCGTCATCCAGATAAGCAGCGATTATGTCGCAAAGGGGCTTGCAACTCATGACTAAACAGTCATTGCCAAATTACGACCGGTAGCATTGAAAAACTCTTTTGGGTAGTTATTGATGTACAAGATAAAAAACAGACACATTTTCTATTCGTTTCATATTCAATAATAATTCAAACATATACACCAGCATATAAAAATAGGGTCTGTAAATCATACCGACAAAATTTATTCTCTTGTCGATATGATTTACAGACCCTGACTAATTAACCCTTATTAAAAAGTACAAATCACAGTTGTTTCAACAGCTTACCTTTTTGTGCATGAACATTGCTTAAATAAATTATGGTTCAAGTGGGATAACCAGTGGTACGATTTTCACCACTATGACAAATAGGGGCACAAGAGCATAAGGCCAATCTGTTTGCTCAGTTACTTTGCCTATAACATTAATTCAGGGAAAGAAAAATGAATACAACTCTCAAGTCAATTTCAGCAGTTTACCTGCTTTTCTCAGCCAATTTAGTGCAAGCTGCGCTGTACAATATTAATACTGTTATGAATGGCAGCAGTGGATTTAATGCCTCACTGTTTCATGATGCTTCAGGGGCAAGCCCTATGTCTGGCAGTAGCTTGGCCGACATACCCAGCATACCCGTAATATCTGGCACTTATGATGACATAAGCGGTGATTTTATTGCCACGATGAATGTAAGTACGGGTGGCAGCTTTACCTTGTCTGGAAGCGGTTTTTTATTCAGCGGAGGCTCACTTGCCTCCAACAATCAATTGAACATTAGCTTCACCAACCCTTCAGGTGCACTGGTTAACGACGAGATCGGTTTTTTACCAGGCTATATTTGTTGTGGATCTACTGATCAAGACCCCAATTCATTCGTTGCAAACACCAGTGGTGAAATGATTATGTCACTGTGGGGAGCTAATTTTGGTGGTGGCACTTTTGCGGGTAGTTATGACGACGCTTCTGGTGCTCGCCTTGCCACTTATGGCATGGATTTACGCCTTAGTCTTACGCCGGTTCCAGTGCCGGCAGCTGCGTGGTTATTCGGTTCAGGATTAATAGGTTTAGCAGGCCTTGCTAAACGCAGAAAGGCATAAATATTGAGTAGCTGCCGCGCCCTAAAATAGCTTGGCAGTTTTTAATTAGGCCAGTTGTGTTTCGCAACTGGCTTTTTTATGCACTTCATCAGGTGTTTTCATACGCAGACTCAAGTGTACGGTCTCAGTCGATTATGTATATCAATTCAACTTAGCGCTATACTCACCCACTTCAGATTTAACAGTGATTCAAACAATGTCAGCTAAGCACGTACCTACAGAAATAAAACTGCACCAGAAATCTCATCTATTAGAGATAAGCTTTGATAGTGGTGAGAACTTTAAATACCCCTGCGAGTATTTACGCACACATTCTAAATCTGCCGAAATTGAAACATCCGCTGTACCTGTGTTTGGCAAAGCCGATGTGAATATTACAAAAATAGAACCGCAAGGTAACTACGGGCTGCGCATGTTTTTTGATGATGGTTATGACACCGGTATCTTTTCCTGGGACTCATTGTATGAACTAGGGAGTGAATATGAAGCCCTGTGGGCCAAGTACCTTACTCGACTAGAAAAGCATGATTTAAAACGTGATACGGGTGACAAATCATTGGACGGAAAGATTACTATCCGACTTATGTTCTTTATGACGAATATGTTGAAGGTCACCAAAAAGGAAGTGGAAGAGCTTGTTTTACCGGAAAGTATTAATACGGTTGAGAACCTGCTAAAATTTCTTAGTCTTCGTGGAGAAGACTGGGCACGCATGTTTGCTGAAGACGCTGTACAAATAACCGTGAACAAACAATTTGCTGAACTCTTCACCAAATTAGAAGCCAATGACGAAGTGGCCTTTGTACCTCGCTCAAAAGATATTTAAAAACCTCTGCTGTATCCGCCTAATTTTTATAAGCTTAATGGATGCAGCAATGTTTTTTGCAAAAAAGCATTATATCGAAAAGATTTTACCGGCTCTAATTAAAACTCAAATCAAACATAAGAAAATAACCAAACCCTAATATAGAAAATATTTGATTGAAATCAAACTTCATTAAAAAAATTTATTATTTAAAATCACAACATCCAGTGAAAACATCTGAAAATTAGCTTTAGCTAATATTTTAACTAACTAATAACGCGCTATAGGTACATGTTTTTGCTGTTATTTAAGAATTTAAACACACTCATACTTTTATAAAACCACTAAATAAAAATTACTTATCTGGGTAAAGATAATTGTGTTTGGTGTTTTAACTTTAACTCGATTAATGTTCAATGGCCTTTAAGGGTGACCAACCGAAGCACAGTATTTTTCCCTGACTCATACTGTCGTCGTAAAAGTGAATTTAAGGCTTTTGCATTCGGGGAAAAGGAGTATCCTACATAACATAGAATTCTGGCCGGTAAGTCAGCCTGATGGAATCACTAACAGGGTGGCCTCGTCGGCCGTTATAAATACGCAATAGTTACTGATGAAAATAAAATTGAATCAATCATTATTGTTATAAAAATTACTTACAATTAACCAGCAAAGGAGCATACGTATGCCAACTTTCGTACGTACCGAAAAGTGTGATGGATGTAAAGGTCAAGACAAGACTGCTTGCATGTACATCTGCCCGCATGACTTAATGAAGCTAGACAAAGACGGTTCTGAAACTGGTCACGCTATGAAGTCATATAACCAGGAACCAGAGCAATGTTGGGAATGTTATTCCTGCGTTAAGATCTGTCCTCAGAACGCTATCGAATGTCGTCACTATGCTGACGTTGTTCCTTTGGGTGGTTCTGTACAGCCTCTTCGTGGTTCTGACTCAATTATGTGGACCATCAAGTTCCGTAACGGCACAATGAAGCGTTTCAAATTCCCAATCCGGACTACGCCAGAAGGTTCTATCGATCCTTATGCAGGCAAGCCTGAAGCTGATATGGCTAATATTGAGAAACCTGGTTTCTTCAATCATAAAGAGCAAAACGGTTATCGCGATGGCGACCCAAGTGAATTGATCTGCAAATAGGCTAAAAAAGCCATAACGATCAAGCATTCATTTGCTGTTTATTAAAGAATAGATTAATACAGAATTTAGAGGAAACATAAAATGTCCGAAGGTACTTTTGGAAACCCAACCGTTGTTGAAGAAGAAGTAGACATTCTTCTTATCGGTGGCGGTATGGCATGCTGTGGCGCTGCATTTGAAATTATGCGCTGGATGGAAGGTACAGACCTTACCGTTAAATTAGTTGATAAAGCGGCAATGGATCGCTCTGGTGCGGTTGCACAGGGTCTATCTGCAATCAACACATACATTGGTCCTGAGCAGGATCCTGCTGATTACGCACGTATGGTATCTAACGATCTTATGGGGATTACCCGTGATGATTTAGCCTACGATGTAGGCCGTCACGTAGATGAGTCTGTACATTTGTTCGAAGAATGGGGTCTACCTATCTGGAAAACTGACGAAAACGGCGAACGTTACGACGGTTCTAAAGGTATGACATCTTTGAAAGATGGTGGTAAGCCTGTACGTTCTGGTAAATGGCAGATCATGATCAACGGTGAGTCTTACAAGTGGATTGTTGCAGAAGCAGCGAAAAAAGCACTGGGTATGGATCGCATCGAAGAGCGTATCTTCATTGTTAAGCTAATCAACGATAAGAACGATCCTAGCCGTGTTGCTGGTGCGGTTGGTTTCTCTACTCGTGAAAACAAAGTGGTCGTTTACAAGTTCAAGGCTTGCTTATTAGCCGCTGGTGGTTGTGTAAACATCTTCCGTCCACGTTCTGTTGGTGAAGGTACTGGTCGTGCCTGGTACCCAGTTTGGAACGCGGGTTCAACTTACTCAATGGCTGCTGAAGCAGGCGCTGAATTAACGTTGATGGAAAATCGCTTCGTACCGACTCGTTTCAAAGACGGTTACGGTCCTGTTGGCGCATGGTTCCTATTGTTCAAATCTAAAGCGACTAACGCCTACGGCGAAGCGTACATGGAAAAGAACAAAGAAATGCTGGATGACTATCCTCCATACGGCCACGCTGCAGTTCCTGCATCTTGCCTACGTAACCACTTAATGCTGAAAGAAATGAAAGACGGTAACGGTCCTATCTGGATGGATACTGTTACAGCATTAGCCAATTTACGTGAAACTCTTTCTCCTCGTGAAGTTAAGCACTTAGAAGCTGAAGCCTGGGAAGATTTCCTGGACATGTGTGTTGGCCAATGTGGTATCTGGGTTGGTGAAAACATTGAGCCAGAGAAGAAAAACTCTGAATTAATGCCTACTGAACCTTACCTGCTCGGTTCTCATTCAGGTTGTTGCGGTATCTGGACTTCTGGTCCTGATGATGTTGGCGCACCGACGACTGAAACAGAACCTGGCGTACCTGATCACCTACCTTCAGGCTGGAACTGGGGTTACCGTGGTATGACTACTGTTAGTGGTCTATTCACAGCGGGTGATGGTGTTGGTGCATCTGGTCACAAGTTCTCTTCTGGTTCACACGCTGAAGGTCGACTAGCGGCTAAAGCAATGGTTAAGTATTGCCTGGATAACAAAGACTTCAAACCTGAATTAGATACTTCAGTTGACGATTTAGTTGCTGCTATCATCAAACCTGCTAAGACATTCCTTGAATTCAAGGATTACTCGACTGCAATTGATGTTAACCCTAACTACATCACGCCTAAAATGCTTCAGTTCCGTCTACAGAAAATCATGGACGAATATGTAGCGGGTGTTGCAACTTACTACAACACTAATGCAGAAATGATGAAAGTGGCTGGCGAAAAAATCGACATGCTGAAAGAAGATGCAGAAAAAATGCGTGCTAAAGACCTTCACGAATTACTTCGTGCCTGGGAAAACTATCACCGCATAATCACTGCTGAAGCTCATCTGAAACACATTGAGTTCCGTCAGGAATCACGTTACCCAGGTTTCTACTATCGTACAGACAAGAACTTTGTCGACGAAGAAAACTGGCATTGTTTCGTAAACTCTATCTACGACAAGGAAACTCAAAAGTTCACTTGTTTCAAACGTGCACACGTTGACTTGGTAGATAAGTCTAAATTATTCAAATAAGCTTTATTTGAATTTTAGATTAGAGAACGGCCTCCTGAATAGGGGGCCGTTTTTTTTTGCTTGATTTTTTTACAGTTTCATTCGCTCGGGGGCAGACCCGATGCTTTGTTCGGCTCTGCCCCCTGTTTTGATGCCATCAAGAGTTTTACGGCGTCGGCTACCTACACTCTCAGCTCTTGGTGGCATGGGTTAAGAGGACGGAGCGCCAAAAAACGGCGATCCATCCCCGATGGAGAAATTCCTAACCAGGGAAATACCCTCTGTTCATCACATTATTCATCCATATCAAGTAAGCCCGAAAAAAATAGAATATAATGCCAATACAGTTGGTAAAATATTTCAATAGAGCACTAGTTATTATATTTTTTTCACTTGAAATTCAGCGATTTAGCCCCATATCTAACTCGACATTTAACGCATATTTATGAACACAATTAGGTAGCAGCATGAGTAACAATGAATTTGAATTACCCCACAATAGCCCGGTTGAACCCACTCGCCTGGAACTAGAAGACAAAATTAAATTTCGCTGTCATAAAGATATTTCTTGCTGGAATCAATGTTGCGCACATGCCGATGTTTCACTAGCACCTTACGACATTATTCGCATGAAAAATCATTTAGATATGAGTTCTACGGATTTCTTAAAAGATTACACCGTGCCGTTTGAAATCGATTCACATAATGTACCCGGTATAAAATTACGCACAACGGATGATGGCGCCTGCCTATTTATGAAAGAAGAAGGCTGCTCAATATACGAAGATCGCCCAACGGCCTGTCGTTACTATCCCTCCGGTTTACTGTCGATGCGTGCCTTAGGCAAAAGCGAAGATGAACGTCACTTCCTTTTAATCAAAGAACCACATTGCAAAGGCCATGATGAAGATCGTGAAATCACCATTGCCGATTACCGCAAAGAACAAGCTGTAGAAGAATTCGATGAACTCAATAGAGACTGGTATCGCATTATTTTAAAGAAAAAATCAACTGGCCCGACCATTGGTAAGCCGTCAGAAATGAGCCTGCAATTATTCTTTATGGCTAGCTATGATGTCGATCGCTTCCGTCGTTTTGTACTGAGCGATAGCTTCAAAAACATGTATGACGTTAGCAATGAAGATTTTGCACGTTACGAAAAAGATGATGTTGCATTAATGCAATTCGGCTTCCAGCTAATGAAGCAGGTGTTATTTGGCGAGCTAAATATAAAAGAACGCGAAGGTGCCAATGACAAACGCTTCGAAGAGCGTAAAGATATACTGGCCTATCGCAAGCAGGTAGAAATTGAAGAACACAACCGTAAGCAGGAAGAGGCTCGCTCTGCTTCTATCGATGACGATTAAATAATCAACAAACTTCACCCAGGCAGTATGTAACCCATGGTTCCATACTGCCGAAGCTTGTATTAATATTCACCCCCCGTAGATTAAAGCTAACATTATGACCTCCACTTCTTCAGACGTTGTTCGCGTCGCTATTCTTTCTGATACACACGGTATTGTTGACCCACGTATTTTAGAGGCCATAAAAGATTGCGACCAGGCCATACATGCCGGTGATATATGTAGCGCCAGCGTCTTAGAAAGTATTACTGCCGTGATACCCAAACTAACATCTGTCACAGGCAATAATGATATTGCCTCACTGTGGTCTGAAGATGAGACTGATATTGTTAATGCAATACCGCGCACAGCCAAAATAGATTTACCGGGTGGTAAACTGTGTTTTGAGCATGGCCATATCCATGGCATGCATCAACCTGATCACGGCCTGTTACGCGCTGCCCATCCAGATGCTCGGCTTATTGTATATGGACATACACACATTATGCTAGTTGATGACAGCACAGTCCCCTGGGTGAGCAATCCCGGCGCTGCGGGCGCCACGCGTACGCAGGGCGGCCCGTCATGCATGATATTAACGGCCTCCGCCGAGGCTGAATGGGACATAGAAATGATTCGTTTTGCCGATGCATCGGCTGCCTAGCCTGATACCCCCTCTACCATCGGCATAAATTGATTTACCGGTGAAACCCGAACTAACATAAGCCTTCATGTATAGTTTAAGCGCAATGAAAAATGATGGCTAAGGTCTTTAAATGATTCACTTTAAAGAAAAAACGAATGCCTAGATTTACTTTTTACTTAATAGATGTAAAGACAGTTTAACAAAATCAACTGATGTAATAATACCTATCAAATTTTTACCTTCCAGCACAGGAAGGCAACTCGTTTTTTTCAATGTAAAATACTGCCCTGCGCTGATTAAATCCATATCAGCTGTAGCTGTTTCACAATCAACCGTCATCACTTCATTTACAGGTGTCTGGCGCTCTCTTTTTTCCAAATAACTCATGCCATATTTTTCCACTATTTTAAAAGCATGGTTAAGCAACCCGCCTTGTGTAAGCACGCCTAAATAGTCATTACTTAGCGAATCCACAACAGGTAAATGGCGTATACCTTTATCTTTTAAAATCATCCTTGCATGATGAATGGAATCAGTATCTTTAACGCTTAAGACATTAGATATCATAATATCACTGACCGTTTTCATTTTTATACAGCTCCCTTATTCATCAAATAAACATAACTAAATGCAGTATAGTCTCAATAGCTTAAAAACCAAACATTCAATTACTGCCCTATAAGACACAGAATACATTTAAGATATAGCACTATAAAGAAAAGATATGCCATTAGTTATTGCTTAAATATCAACGATATAATAACCTTTTACACTCAACAAAAAACTGCTAATAGCATACTAAAAATATCTACATTTTTTATTTTTACAGCCATTAACTGTAATAAATAACTACAAATTCCATAGACGTCATAAATGGATGACGAGTTACCAAAATAAACTGAAAATGCATCCGCTTTATGAAGATAAAAGTCAGTGAATTAATCACAAAATATCTGGAACGCCTTGGTGTCGAATTTATCTTCGGTATGCCCGGCGCACACATATTGCCTGTGTATGACAGCTTATATGCTTCAAATATTCAAAGCGTACTTGCCAAGCATGAACAAGGCGCAGCTTTTATGGCTGGCGGTTGTGCCAGAGCATCGGGAAAGATATCCGCCTGCATCACCACTGCAGGTCCCGGTGCAACAAATTTAGTCACTGGCATTGCCAATGCCTATGCAGATAAGCTTCCCGTTATTATTATTACTGGCGAAACATCAACACATATTTTCGGCAAAGGTGGCTTACAAGAAAGCTCCGGCGAAGGTGGCAGTATTGATCAAGATGCTTTATTCAAAGGTATCACACGTTACAATAAAGTAGTGGAACGTACAGACTACCTGGAAAATGTATTAAATCAGGCGTCCAAAATATTACTCGCAGACAGCTCCGGCCCGGTACTATTAAGTTTTCCCTATAACGTACAAAAAGAATTAGTCGATGACAGCATATTAGATAATGTTATCACCAAAAAACGCATTACCTCTATTCGTAATTATTCATTACCCGTTGAGGATTTAAAGCGACTCATTAGCGAAGCAAACTCTCCAGCCATTGTTGCTGGGCATGGCTGCATCAAAGCCGATGCACAGCACGAAGTAGAGCAACTAAGCGAATTACTTAATATTCCCGTCACCACCAGTTTAAAAGGCAAAGGCGTTATTAGTGAACAATCTGAACGTTCTCTAGGTAGTTTGGGCGTTACCTCTTATAGTCAGGCTTATAATTACATTGTCGATAATGCTGATCTAATAATTTTTCTCGGCGCTGGCTTTAATGAACGCACCAGTTATTTGTGGGATAAAATGCTGCTCAAAAATAAAAAAATCATTCAAATAGATACCGATGCAGAGCAGCTAGAAAAGGTATTCAAAGCCGACTTAGCCATACAAGGCGATATAAAGCAGCTGCTTGGTGGTCTACTAGAAACACTTGATGACAAGCCTATTGATAAGAAAAATTACAACAGCATTAATAAATCACCCAAAGCAGATAGTGATGCCGCAATATTCAATGATCGTTTTTCACTCATAAAAACGTTCTTTGATGAAGTAGAAGAGCATTTCGCAAAAGATGTCATGGTATTTGATGACAACATTATATTCGCACAAAACTTCTTCAATGTATCTAATGGCAATCGATACTTCTCAAATTCTGGGATATCTTCATTAGGCCATGCCATACCTGCTGCCATAGGTGCACGCTTCGCCATGAAAAAGCCCACTTTAGCGATACTCGGTGATGGCGGCTTTCAAATGTGCTGCATGGAACTGATGACGGCCGTTAATTACAATATCCCTCTCACGGTCATTATGTTTAATAATGCCACTATGGGTTTAATTCGAAAAAATCAATTTCAACAATATGAAGAACGCTATATTGATTGTGACTTTATAAACCCCGACTATAAATTACTCGCTCAATCATTTGGTATTCAATATAAAAAAATTGAAACTGAAAATGACATGCAAGGCTTATTCAACAACATTAAATACAAAGACAATATCAACCTGATTGAAATCATCATTGATAAAGATCTATTTCCAACCTACACCAGCAGACGTTAGCTTACGTATTATTTAATCAAACAATGATTCAATCTGACACCACATCCCTGCATAACAAAAAAAACAAGGCACTAAAATATTTTTTAGACACATACATACACAACGCGAAGATAAAATCACTGGCAAAAAAAACAGCAAGCCTAAATAGCGACAATCAATATCAGCTTATTGAGTTATATAATGACGCAATACCCGTGATAGAAAGCATTATCTGGGATAACGAGCTTACAGACCTACAGTCATACCAACAAATATTTCATGAACTAGAATCGCTACACGCTGCAAATACCACCGATCCACGGCACCATTTCATTATTGCTATACCCGTGGCGGATAGACCACAGCATGTAAGACAGTGTTTACAAAGCCTGCTAAATCTATGCAAGCTATATAACTATGGTGGACTAGAAAATTCAACTTACAGAAAACTGCAGGTACTAATTGCCGATGATAGTAAACAACTAAAAAACCAGCAAGCTAACAAACAACTGGCAGAAGAATATGCGGCACATGGTATTAAAGTAGAGTATTTTGGCGCCATTGAACAACAGGCTATTATTGAAAAATATAAAAGTGGCGAGCAGCTGGATAATATTATTGGCAATATAGCAACCGATGCCTTTTATCACAAAGGCGCGTCTATTACACGCAACATAAGCTATTTAAAACTTAATGAACTACGTAAGGCTAATCAGCCTAGCTTATTTTATTTTATAGACAGTGATCAGGAATTCCAGGTAAAAATAAAAATACAGAATGACGAAGCCGATGTTTATGCCGTTAATTACTTCTACTATCTAGATAAACTATTTTCAAGCAGAGCCATTGATATACTCACTGGCAAGGTCGTCGGCGATCCACCCGTTTCACCATCCGTCATGGCGGGAAATTTTCTGCAAGACTTAATCGCCTTTACATCCAAAATCGCTACGTGTAAACAACATACAAACTGTGGATTTCATCAACACAATAAAAATAACACCGATGATGCTGCCTATCATGACATGGCCGATCTATTTGGTTTTAAGCCATCGATAGAGCCCTATCAGTATAACTGTATGATTAAGGGGCAACATGATCATGCCCAGTGCTTTACCGAGTTAAGCCATAAATTGAGCCAGTTCTTCGATGGAGAACACCCCACACGTAAAAGCTATTATGAGCACGAAAATGTAGAAACCAATATAAAGCCTGCCAGAACTATCTACACTGGAAATTACATCTTCAATGAAAATGGCCTGCAATATTTTATCCCTTTCGCCAATTTGAAATTACGCATGGCAGGCCCGGTATTGGGCAGAATAATCAAATCAGATATCGGTGATCGTTTTGTGTCCGCCAATTTACCCATGCTACATAAACGTACGGTTCCAGCGATTAAGCAATCTGAATTTAGGCCTGGCGTAGAACACCGAAAAAATATGACTGATCTATCAGGTGAGTTCACTCGACAGTTTTATGGCGACGTCATGTTATTTAGTATGCAGGCACTCACAGAGCATGGCTACCCAAATACCCAGGCATCGATGCAACAAATATCAACTATTGTTGCAAACACTATCGACTCGACGAAAGAAAAATACAGCACTAAACATGAAGAAAATGTTGGGAAAATAAACAATCTCAAGCTGCTCATCAATAATCCACAGCACTGGTGGAATACCGACCCTGATTTAAAGAATGCCAAACTTAATTTCACAAATTTTATACTAAATATAGAATTCAATTTCGGTACTGATGCCAGGATTTATTCACAACTATTTTCTGCCAGTAGCATAGAGAAATATCAAACGGATATTACTGTCGCCTTACTAAGTTACACTACCGATGTAATGCATTGGAATAACCTACTTAATGAGACACCCGCCTAGCATGAATATTTTTATACTTAACACTGGACGCTGTGGGTCATCTACTTTTATCAAAGCCTGTGGACACATAAAAAACTATAGTTGCGCACATGAATCACGCGCCACACTAGCAGGCAAGCAACGCCTTGCTTACCCTGCGCAGCATATAGAGGCAGATAATCGACTATCATGGTTTCTGGGCCGCCTTGATCAACAGTACGCAGATAATGCTTTATACATTCACTTAAGCCGCAACAAACAGCAAACAATTGAGAGTTTTAGTAAGCGCGCTGATTACGGCATTATGCAAGCCTATAAAGAAGGCATTCTATTAGGCGGTGAAAGCAATCAAAGCAATGTGCAAATTGCCGAGGATTATATCGATACGGTTGAATCTAATATTAAGTTTTTTCTTAAAGACAAAAAAAACAAGATGAATTTTTCATTAGATAATGCCAAATATGACTTTGAAGTTTTCTGGAAGTTTATTTCTGCCGAAGGCGACTTCCAGGCAGCATTGAGCGAATGGGAGATTAACTATAATGCTTCGTGAGCATATCTAAACAATACTGCTAAAATAATCAATCCAATATTTTTTCTATCTCTCTAAATTTAAGCATGCTCATTTTATCAAATAACTTCGACAAGCCATCCATAGCTTCTGTTGCCTGTATGAAAAAAATATCTGACGGAATATTGGGCACTTTAGGCTCAATTAAATTATTTCGTACAGACATCACAAAGCCATCAATAACATCACTAATATTCACTGAAATTTTAGCGGTATCATTATTGGATACTTTATTCAGTTGATTAAATACCATATTGTAATTGCGAATAATCTCATCATTTAAAAACTTAAGTTTTATTTTATTGGCCTGAGTACATATACCTGCTGATGCGACACCGCTGCCGATTGCTCGTGTTTTACCCATAGCCTCTAGTGCATTAGGTATATTTTCCCAAATAATATTAACCTCTTTATTACTAAGGAGTTCACCAACATTACTCTGACCTCTATGAGCAATATTTCCGATTAGGAAAATTAAATTCTCAATATATAAACTATATCTATCGAAACTTTCTTCTAGCGTGAATTCGTTAAACCCCTGCTTTATCTCAATCCACTGATTACGAATTCTTGCCCAACGGCTGTCTGAATTTAAAAATACATCAAACTTGTACTCAAGATTATTAATATATTTATCTATCGAACTATAATTATTTTCTATATCGGCCCATAAATTTATATCTCCACTCTTATAGCGGTAGCACAGCCCTCTTTGCTGCTGAACATTAATAACCAGCTCTTTCAACTCCATACTTAGTTTAATACTTTCAAGCTGAAACTTTATACGATTCACTTTAATACGTTTATTATAAAAATAAGCAATCAACACTAACAAAACATTCATGCCAACTAAAAATACAATTATCTCAATTTTCATATTACAATTCCCTAAACTTATGATTGACTTATTGTTCTAACCAATAAGTTCTTCGATAAATCATCCAAATGTTTAGACACCCCAATTAACTCAATTGCCTTGTCGTAGTTACTTTTAGCCTTATCTGAAATTGAATTAATATTCAGACTAATTTCCTTACTGACATAACTTTGTTCCTCTGTATTAACCGCAATACTCTGCACACTCGAAAGTACCCGCTGTGAACCATTAGTGATGTCGCATAGCGTTTCACTAACCTGACACATTATGTCAACACTCCTCTCTGCCTGTTCTTCTATGGAATTAATATCCTGCACGATAGAATTAATTTCGTTTTTAACATTGAGTGTTGTATTAATTATTTCGTCTGTTGCCAGTCGCGTATTTCTTGACAGCTCTCTCACCTCATTAGCCACTACAGCGAAACCACGTCCATGTTCCCCCGCACGTGCCGCCTCAATTGCGGCATTTAGCGCCAATAAATTAGTTTGATCTGAAATACCTTTAATCACTTCTGACACATTAGAGATATCTTTAAATTTTTTCTCTAGCACAACCACATTACCCGAAGCTTTATGAATTTTCTCACTTAGCTTATTTACCTCGGCAGCAGAGATATCGAGTAACTGGCGAGCCTCATTTGACTGTTCACTGGCATCAGATGTAACTTTCTCAGTATCACCTGTCCTTTGTGCCACATCATCAAGGCTGCCTGACATTTGTCGAATAGCAACAACGGTTTGTTGAGATGATTCAAGCTGATCCGCTGATTCCTGCTTTGCCTGATCTGCATTAATCATTAGCTCACTGACAGAATGTGAAATTTCTGTTGCCGCACCACGAATAGTTTGCACTATAAGATTAATCTCACGCATCATCTCATTAAATGCTAAGGACAGGCCCGCAAATTCATCACGTCCAACAATTGAAATTTTTGAATTATAATTTCCATTTAATGCGTCGACATAAGCGCTACGCATTTTCGAAAATGTATCATTGAGTAAAATATAAAAGGCCAAAAAGAAGTAGACAACGGCCATCAGACTTGAAATTAATATGCTATTAAACGTAGTTGTGCTTAACAATACCAATTCATAATACACTACAAGACAAAGCACTAATGGCACCAGGAATACAGATGCTAGAAAAAACATCTTAAGCGCGTAACTCATCTGAGCAAAAACCCCAATTGCCGGGGAAAGAAAAACACGTAGCATTGACTGAACCTTCGTATATACAAATATTAATTTAGATATTTGCAATTATCAGGCCAGTCCCATAAAAGCCGATTACCCCATTCTTTCAGGACAATAGATAGTCATTATTCGGCGTGTACGTTTTATTGCTGTGCACATGAGGCGACTTACGCACTTAATTTGTGCAATATCGCCGTATTAATTCCTTTACTGAGTTACGATTACGCCATATTTTTACACTGCATCATTTAGAGGCAGCTATCATTATTTAATCATAACTTTTTCTACTGAGTTAAAAATAAAATACGTCACTTACAAATAAATTTAAATTTGACGAGCTGGCTTTTGCCAATTAAATCATCTCCGATGCAATGCCTATTCTCGTATATTCAATTTCTGAGCATGATAGAAATCATAAATAAAATCATTGATAAATTCGACCCAAATCAACTAATAGTATTAGTTGATTTGATTGTGACTGGCTTATCGATATATTTATAACTATTTAGAAGCCTGCTCATTACGTGTATTCCATGCGGCATATATTTCATCCGACCATTGCGATTGCACCCAGGCCAGTACAGCTTCAATTTCCTGATTATTTAATTTATTTGCAAACCCGGGCATTGAACCTCCCAGAGACACACCGCCAATCCGAATCGTACGTTTTAGGCCTTCCAGGTGATGATGCCAGGTATGCGCAGAGCCATTGAGTGGCGGCGGTGGGTACTTGCCATTCACATCTAGCTGACGCCAATCACCTGTACCCGACGCATCTGCCTGATGACAGGTCGCACAATGCTTTTGGTATAAAACGTCTCCGCTTTTCACCTGCTGTGCACTGTACCAGCGAGTCGGCGGCATTTGTTTTTTCTGCTGCACTGAAGTCACCTGCTTAGCTGTGACCTGTTCGCTTGAATCACTACAGCCGGTAATAAAAAAAACGCTACCCGCAGCCATTAAAGTTAAGTATTTATATTTCACCTAATAATTCCTGTCAGTTCAAAACCAGGCGCGTAAACCCATGACCAATCGAGTATCAGAAACATCTTCTCCTGATGCTCGACTGAAATCAGCGGTACCCGCAAACTGCTTATCCCAATTAATGCCTATATATGGCGCAAACTCTCTGCGTATTTCATATCTCAGCCTTAAACCTGCCGTAATATTCGCGAATCCAGAGCCAATACCAAGCGCTGAATCATCTTTACTATACACATTCATTTCAATTTCAGGTGTCATAATCCAGCGCTGCGTAAACAAGTATTCATATTCAGCATCCAGTCTTGCTGCCATACGACCCGATTCACCGATAAACAGTGCTGCATCGATCTCAAATAAATAAGGCGCCAGACCCTGTAGCCCAATCACCAGCCAGTCGCGCTTAGGTTGCGGTTTAAAATCTCTACGCCAGCCCAGCTGAACATCCCAGAAGGGGTAAAGCGCTTTACTGTAAAGCAGTTGTAATTCAGCCTCTTCAGTAACGCCAGCCACTCGTTCAATATCGGTTTTCAGCCATAGCTTATTGAGATCTTTGCCAATCCAGGCATTGCCTTCAAGCACGGTAGGATTATTACTGTCCGCGTCCTGAACCTCAAGCTTCTGAATATTCAGCATGCTAAGCAGTGGGTCATCCTTACCTCCGGCCATACTCTGCGCAGAAAACACCAATGATGTTAATGTGATTAATAAAATCTGTTTCATGATTTAATCCTTAACTAACAATAACCGCACGGAACATACCACCCATGTGATATAACAAATGACAGTGATAGGCCCAACCGCCTGCAGCATCAACCGTCACCCGATAACTGATACGCGAACCCGGCTGCACAACTACGGTATGCTTGCGTGGTAAATAATCATTATCGCCCGTCTCCAGGTCACTCCACATGCCATGTAAGTGCATCGGATGATTCATCATGGTGTCGTTAATAAAAGTAATACGTATCAGCTCACCCAGTTTCCAGCGCAAGGGTTCTGCATCCGAATACTTGACGCCGTTAATAGACCACATATAGCGATTCATATTGCCTGTCAGGTGAAGTTCAATTTCACGGTCTGGATCACGCGTATCCAGAGTGGTGTGTACATTTCTCAGGTCGGCATAGCTCAATACACGTCGACCATTATTGCGTAAGCCCACCCCTGGATCATCAAGGCGGTATTGCGGACTATCTGCACGCGCATCAACATGAGGGCCATATTCTGACGCCTGGTGCGTGACGGGTCTGGCGGTAAAATCGGAAGGATTTTTTATCTCTGATGATTTATCCATGGAAGATTTTCCAGCCATATTATGCTGGCTATGATCCATATCCATATCCATATCCATATCCATATCCATATCCATGTTCATGTTCATGGACGATGCACCCTCCTTACCTGGGGCCTTATCCATCATCATTTTGTGTTCTGATGCAGACCCCATATCCATGTTCATATCCATGTTCATATCCATGTTCATATCCATGTTCATCCCCATATCCGCATGGCTAAGATTAGGCACAACATCCAATGCAGGTATTTCAGCTTTAAGCGAAGGATCGGGGGTCAGGGTGCCTCGTGCATAACCAGAACGATCGATCGACTGGGCAAACAGGGTATATGCCATATCATCCTTAGGCTCCACAATGACATCATAGGTTTCTGCCACGCCTATACGAAACTCATCCACAGAAACAGGCTGCACCGCCTGCCCATCGGCAGCAACAACGGTCATTTTTAGGCCCGGTATACGCACATCAAAAAATGTCATGGCCGAACCATTGATAAACCGCAGGCGAATCTTTTCACCGCGTTTAAACAAACCCATCCAGCCATCAGCCGGCGTGTGCCCATTCATTAAATAGGTATAGGTGTAGCCCGTTACATCAGAAAGATCGCGCTGACTCATGCGCATCCGATTCCACATACGGCGATCCGCCCAGGTTTTAGTCACCCCTTTGTCTTTTATCTCCGCAGCCAGATCACTATGCGTACGCTCATTAAAATTATAATAATCACTGCGCTTTTTAAGCTTCGCATAGATGTCATTAGGGTCTTCGTCGCTCCAGTCTGACAACATCACCACATAGTCACGATCAGAGGCAAAGGGCTCTGGCTCTTTTGGGTCTATAACAATGGCGCCATATAAACCTGTCTGCTCCTGAAACCCGGAATGACTGTGATACCAGTAAGTACCGCTTTGTATAACGGGAAATTGATAGGTAAATGTTTCGCCAGGCTCTATGCCATTAAAACCATCAGCAATTCCCGGCACACCATCCATTGCACTCGGTAATATAATGCCATGCCAATGTATAGAACTACTTTCAGCCAGCGTGTTGGTTACGCGTAATGTGATATTGTCACCTTCACGCCAGCGTAATATCGGTGCAGGTAGCGAGCCATTAACGGTGGTAGCCGTTTGCATTGCACCGGTAAAATTAACCATCTGCTCACCAATTGTCAGATCAAACTGATGACCTCGTAATGTATTGCTACTCTGTCGCAGTGCCGCAGCCAGCAGCGATCCGGAACCAAGCCCCGTTGCGGCAAAAACGCCTCCCATAGCCAACCCCTGTACAAAGCGTCGGCGTGGCACACAAATTTTTCCTATATGATCAAAAGCAATTTTTGAGCTCATGACAGTTAACCCCTTCAGCGCAACAGCTTTTATTAAGCCATTAAAAATCATCCGAACAACAATTCGTTATAAATAGCCTGTAAGCATAGCTCAACAGAACCCGTAAGAAAGGTTCAAATTTTAGGGGGACGGAACAATGAAGCGTACTTGAAAACAGCAACACTGCTTTGATACGCAGTAGCCTCTGTTTGCAGCGATAAGTTCACCTGTGGCAAATAACTGGAGAATATTAGGGCAGAACAAGAAAAACAATGGCCATTATGGCAACTATGGCCTTCATGATCACTGTGTTGCTCACACGGCTGAGCATCGCTTGATAACAGATTTTTCTGTATAGAATTTAATGGAACAATTTCAATATGCTGGGAAGAAATCATATCCATAGATGCTGACACACCCTGTAATGGCGCCAACGCCATCATGGGTAACAGTATGACCAACAATAATCTGTGTAACTGTTTACGCATCTACTTTTTATTCTTAGCTGATAATGTAAATTCACGGTAATCACGTAATTAGTCGTTGTACCTGCAAGGAAGTTCAATCGTTTCTAACAACTTTTTTAATCATGAGCCATGTATCATCTTACGAAACCTGTTTATGCCTCGTTAATATAGAACAGCCTCTTTCTGTATTAATAAATTCATGTTGCAGATCTGGATACATATCCAGCCATAAATCTACCATTGCCTTTTCATCATCTCTCGCCGCATCATCTAAAAAAATAACGGCCTGATCAGTCAATTGGCTAAATAGCTTTGGTAAAGCGGGCAAACGAGAGTATTTTTGTATAGACCCTGGTGGACCATCAATCACCAGCAACTCTATTTTTTGTTTTGACAGATTTTTAGTTTCATACCACTGATAGCTTTCATTATTAACTTCAACGGCTTCCAATGGGGCATAAATTACATCAGCATAACTATCTAATGCAAAGTCTTTTAAATTATTTCGTGTATTGAGCGCGTACTCTTCAGCATTTTCTAAACTGAATACTTTACCCTGCTTATTTAACTGACAACATCTGCCGAGCACCACAGTAGTTGCACCGCTACTACACTCAACAATCGTCTTCGGCCTGGCTTTAAGGCAATGATTTTTGATTAGCTCTAAAAAGTCTGCTGCAGCTGACCAATCCGGTGTAATGGGTAGCGCTTTACCTAAACCTAAATCTTTTTGCAATTGAAGATATGCTTGCAATGGAAACCTCATATTTATAAACAACGTATCGTATAAAACCCATTATAATAGCGGCCACTACTTTTACCAATTATTCCCCTGTATTACACAGGTTGAATATAATTAATACAACACTAAACTATGCAGTAAATGATCAGGATTTATTTTTATGATGTATCTAGTATTAGACGTACTATCCACTGAACATAGCGATACTGCTCGCCAACTACATGCCTGGGTTAATGTTACCACTCAAAGTGAGGCCATGGAGATTTTAGGCGACGAGCTTGGACTACAGGGCTGGTCGATGATCAATGTGGTTGAAGCGACCCCTACAACCGAAGCGGACTATTTTGCACCCTGCACATCTCTCGATGCCTACAACGAAGCGGCACGCGGTTTATACACCTTACGTTTTTTCTAAACAAAAAAAGCCCGACAATTGCCGAGCTTTCTTATTTTCTAAATAAAACCTTAAGTTTATTTAGATGTTATCGCTTCCAACTGCTTGGCTTTAATCATTAGGCCATCTAAACCGGCTTCTTTTGATGATTTACCGTAAGCCACTGCCATCAGTGTGCTGTAGTAGGTAACAGGAATATTAAACTTAGTACCGTAAGTCGCATTAATATTATCCTGATAAGCTTCTACGTTTAACTGACATACTGGGCAAGGCGTTACGATCATATCTGCACCGTGATCATATGCAGATTCGATAATACCTTTAACCAGTGCCTGTGATTTTTCTGGTTCAGAGAACGCCAGTGCACCACCACAGCATGAAACTTTCTTTTCATAGGTAGGGCAAGACTCTGCACCCATTGCTTCAACCATATTATCCAGGTATTTAGGGTTCTCAAAAGACTCCCCGTCAATACCGAATGGGCGATTAGTCTGGCAACCCACATAACCGGCAATTTTAATGCCTTCCAATGGGCGAACAACCTTCTCTTTCATCGCTTCAAAACCGATGTCTTCAATTAAGACTTCAGTCATGTGACGTACTTTTGGCATTTCTTTCGAAATAGATAAATGCGCTTCTTTCAGTGCCGCTTCGGTACCTTCGCGAACTTCTTCGCTACCCTCGATACGCTCTTTGGTTTCGCGTGTTGCTAACCAACAGGCGGCACAGGTTGCGACAATTTCCTGCCCAGGATTATTCTGCTCTGACAGCGCAATATTACGTGCAGACAAAGCCAGGCGTGGTAACTCACCACCACCTGAATAACCAATAGACGCTGAACAACAGTTCCAGTCTGGAATTTCATTCAGTTTAATATCAAGTGTATCGCAAACCGTATTAATAGAGGTTTGCAGGTTTGAACCTGAGGTGCCTTTTTGAGAAGAGCAACCCGGGTAAAATGAATATTCTTTTGCCATTGTGATCTCCTAATTATTTAGCGTTTCCAGAAATACGTGCTTCTTCGATTTCTTGTGCTTTCTTGATCATCGCCTGAAAGCCAGACTTGTCTTTAATGCTATGACCACCGAGGATTTCAAATGGATTTAAACGCTTAGCCTTATACATGCCTAAACCTAAACCCGCAGCAGCTAATGCATTTTTGACACCCTGTGCAAAGCCATCGATAAAGTAAAGTGCAATACCTAACTTCAGCTCATTAACACGACCATTTACCATTAAGTTATCCCAGAATTTCTGTGAGAACTTTAACGTTGGTTGTTCTTTAGGCGCAATACCTAAGCGCTTCGCGTAATGCGCCAAACCATGCATGATATGTGTGATCGGCAATTCACGCGGGCAACGTGCAATGCAGTTATAACAGGAGGTACACATCCACATAGAGCTGGATGATAAAACTTCTTCACGCTTACCCGCGCGAATCATCATAAACAATTCCTGCGGGGGGTGGTCCCAATAGGGTCCCATGGGGCAGGAACCTGAGCACACACCACATTGCATGCACATTTTTACCCAGTCACCTTCTTCAACGTTCGCTTCAACTTCTTTAAGGAAGTTGTTGCGATACTTATCAACCATCTGGTTATTAATATCACTCATTATTAAAACCTCCTTAGAATTTGAATGGGCTCATGCCAATCTTCTCTATGGTTTCGGCCATATCGTTGATTAGCTGTGCTGTACGTTCAACATCTGTGATAGCTACTTCATAAGTGGCCACACGCTCTTCTTCCAGGTTCAATGTTTTCAGTGTATCGGCGATTTTGCTCATACGCATATGCGCAATTTCAGAACCTTTTACAAAGTGACATTGATAATCATCACCCTTCTGACAACCCATCAAGATGATACCGTCATAACCGGAGTTAAGTGCATCCGTTAACCAGATCGTGTTAACAGAACCCAGGCATCGAATGGGAACTACACGGGTGAATGCACTGTATTCCAGTTTGTTTTGCGCCGCCATATCCAGTGCAGGATAGGCATCGTTTTCACAGGCCAATACTAAGATACGTGGCTTTTCATCGAACTCGTCTGGCATATCAACATTCTTGATTTGCTGGCCAACAGAATCGACAGAGTAGTTTTCGAAAGAGATAACGCGTACCGGACATGCACCCATACACGTACCACAACGACGACAACGTGATTCGTTGTACTTGGGATAACCCTTCTCATCTTCGTCAATGGCACCGAATGGACATTCCACAGTACAACGTTTGCACTGTGTACAGCCTTCATCACGGAAGGTTGGGAAACTTAAGTCACCCGAACGTGGATGCGCTGCTGCACCTTTCGCTGCATTTTCCACTTCCTGAATGGCTTTCATTGCTGCACCGGTTGCATCAATCGCTGCCTGCTGGCTATCCATTGGGCGACGTACTGGACCCGCAGAATAAATACCCGTACGACGAGTTTCATATGGGAAACAAATAAAATGAGAATCAGTGAAGCCGTGTTTTAGATGCGGCAAATCTGTACCCTGGCGATAACTCAGGTTCAAGATTGAATCTACACTGACTGCAACCTCAGTCGGCATTTCTTCACCGGCGTCTTCTGCCGCTTTTTTCGCTTCATCTAATGCATATGGATTTGGGCCAGAGTTTGGCTCCTGACCTGTTGCCAGGACAACTAAATCCGCAGGCATGGACTGCTCTTCGTTAAGAATTTTATCCATGAAGTTTACGCTTAATTCATTGCCGCTTGCTTCAATGGTACTTACTGAAGATTTTGTAAAGATAATGCCTTTCTTCTGACCTGAGCGATAAAAATCTTCTCCGCCCGCACCCGGTGTACGCAGATCGTCATACATAATAACGGTATCTACACCTGGGTTGGAATCTTTAAAGTACATCGCCTGCTTAATGCTCGCGGCACAACAGAAACCAGAACAATAAGACAAATGACCTTCTTTCTCACTACGCTGACCGGCACATTGTACAAACACAACACTTTGTACTTCTTTGCCGTCTTTGCGCTTAATCGGCCCACCGTTAGCTTCTTTCGCTAAGGCTTCTAATTCAAGCTGGGTAATAACATTGTCAGACTTATCGTAGGCAAACTCAGTTAGCTTGTTAGCATCGAACTGCTTCATACCTGATGCCTGAACAATCGCACCAATACTTACATTGGTTGTAGCACCGCTTTCAGTGGAAATATCCACATCAAAACGACCCGGCGCACCGGCAGTTTTAGTCACTGTAGAATTCAAATGAACCGTGATATTGGAAGCTGCTTCAATTTTTGCAATTAAGTCAGCAACCGTAGTATCTTCCGGATCGGTATACGGCATTTTAGTCGCAATACGACGATGTAACTGCCCCATTACACCACCAAGCTGTGCAGACTTTTCAACTAGCACCGCAGGGTAACCGGCATCTGCCGCTTCAATCGCAGCCGTCATGCCGGTGATACCACCGCCAACCACTAGAATATTTTTGTTCAGTTCCTGCTCGCCACTGCGCTGAGGCACTTTTTGAAACTTAGATTCTGCACAAGCCATACGCATGTAATCATCCGCCATTTCCTGTGTAGTTTCATTGGCTTCATCGTTATCAGGACGAACCCAGATAACACCTTCGCGTAAGTTTGCGCGCGCTACTGATACATCTTTGAAACCAAAGGCTTCAACTTTTGCACGACGTGAACACGCACCGATAATAACGTGATTGGTTTCACCGGCATCAATATCTGCCTGAATCATTGCAACGCCTTCGGCGCTACATAAGAAGTCATGTGATTTAGCATATTTAGCTTTGCCATCACGGGTTGCAGTTGACTCTAACTGGCTGCAGTCCAGGCGATCGCCTATTCCACAACCTTTACAGATGTATGCACCCATTAATAATTCGTCTGCCACTATTTAGCCCTCCGATCTCGCAACGCGGTTAACAACCTGAATGGCTTTCAATGCACACGCTGTTGCACTTTGAACCGCACGATTTACATCTAATGCATCAGACGAACAGCCCGCTGCAAAAATGCCCCCGTTGCTACCATCATTTTCAATATAGCCATGCTCATTTACACTAATGCCTTCAGGCAATGCGCTCACATCCAAACTCGGCTCCATACCTATCGCAAGCACCACCAACTCATGGCTAGTGTCATAACGGTTGTAACCTTCCGTATCTACCCCATGAAGGACTGGATTGCCGTCTGTATCTTCAGTGATATTGGCTACTTTGGATTTTATGAAACTGACGTTCTCATCATTTTGTACTTTTCTATAAAAATCTTCAAAACGGTCAATCGCACGAATATCAATATAGTAAATAGTTGATTTAGCATTTGCGTCAGAGACATAAGTGGTTTGCTTTAAACTTGCCATGCAGCAAATGCGTGAACAATGCTTCAAATGATTACGGTCACGTGAACCAGCACATTGGATAAAGGCAACGTCTTTGGCTTCTTTACCATCAGATGGACGTAAAATTTTACCACCGGTTGGCCCCATCGGGTCATTCATGCGTTCAAACTCTACTGAAGTAATTACGTTTTTATAACGGTCATAACCATATGGCTGAATCTTGTTCGCATCATATGGACGCCAGCCAGTGGCATAAACAACCGCACCGACTTTAAGCTCTACCGTCTCTTCCTGCATATCCAGATCAATCGCACCATACTTACAGGCTTCTTTGGCCTTTTCAGCATCCGCAGTACCAATCATTGCCGGATCGATAACGTAACGCTCCGGATAAGACATACGATGAGGCAGATAAGCACCTTTGTGCTTGCTCAAACCATAGTTATGCTCATCATCAAACTCAGTTTCCACCGCGTCACCACAAGCGCCACAGGCTGTGCAGTTAGCATTTACATAACGTGGGCTGATTTTAACCGTCGCCGTGTAATTACCTTCATCACCGCTAAGGCTTGAAACTTCTGCCATGGTTAGCACAGTGATGTTTGGGTTCATCTTGGTACGGCGCTGGTTAATTTCCAGGCCACAAGTAGGAAAGCAAAGTTTAGGAAAGTATTTATATAGCTGGGTAATACGCCCACCTACATATGATCTTTTTTCGATCAAGATAACTTGCTTTCCAGCTTCAGCAGCTTCAAGTGCTGTGGTCATACCACTTACACCACCACCTACTACCAGGATAGTCTCATTAGTTGCGACTACATCCGTCATTGATTGTCCTCCGAAGCGGATACTATTTTTATAATAAGTATTTAGAGTGTCGGCGCACTATAGATAGGAAAGCTATTCATTTTTAGTTTTAAAAAGAATAACTTCCAGTCGTGTCGCCGAATTATTCTATTGGTCTTACGATACGCTCTTGTGACATTTTTCTCCACTGAATAAGTGCGTTTTAAAATTGAAGTTTCCGATAGCGGAATAGAAAAGATTTATGCAGCTATTTTAAAATTGATTATTCTCAAACAATATTGACTTAATCAACCAAAAAGTACTTATTTACTGTACTTACAGGCAAAGCTATTAACTATTTTATAATCTTCTAATTAACTAAATCATCTAGACAGTTATGGCCGCATAGTCACTGGTAATAATTAAATTTACGCGACTTACAGTTCCGTTCGTTTTGTTACCACTACGTTTTGTATCGCTATTAAGTCGGTAGTTACTTTTATAATCAGTATTAATTAAACAACACACCCTATTAAAGGAGATGAAAATGTTACAGGCCAATAAAAAAGCCCCAAATTTTGATACTGTTAACCAGAACAATGAACCCGTAAGGCTCAAAGACTTTGCCGGTAGCAATAATGTAGTACTGTATTTTTACCCCAAAGACGACACACCGGGTTGCACCATAGAAGCCAACCAGTTCAGCACACTCGCAGCAGAGTTCGCGAAAGTAAACACGGTTATTTTGGGCGTAAGTAAAGACCCTTGCGACAGCCACCAGGCCTTTATCGACAAGTATAAACTAACCATTGATTTACTCGCCGATACCGATGGTAAGCTTTGTAATGACTATGGCGTATGGCAGGAAAAAGAAAAGAACGGCGTTAAAAAAATGGGCATAGTGCGCTCTACCTTTATTATCAATAAAGCCGGTAAATTAGCAGATGTAGAATATGGCGTGGCAGCAGATGGTCATGCACAGGCGGTATTAGATAAAATTAAAGCGCTATAAACGCAGCCGATAAAATCGATAACATAAAAAAGGGCTATATCAATAGCCCTTTTTTATTCCGTTATTAGGCAAGCTTAAAACTTCAACTGCCCAGCTTTAACCGCATTGCCCTGTGGATTTTCTGGATTAAACCAGTCCAGCTTCTCTTTCAGTGACACCACTTCACCCACAATAATTAAGGTTGGTGGTTCAAATTTATGATTCTTAACTGTTTCTTCCAGGGTATCCAGAGTCGAAATAATCGTTTTCTGATCTGGACGCGTACCCTTCTGTATCAAAGCAACAGGGGTTGAAGGCGGCATACCGTGCGCCATCATTTCTTTACATAAAGTAGGCGCTCCATGTAAGCCCATGTAGAACACAACCGTCTGATTCGGCTGCGCCAGGGCTTTCCAGTTCAAATCAACTGTGCCGTCTTTTAAATGGCCTGTTACAAATACACAGGCCTGAGAATAATCACGATGCGTTAAAGGAATACCCGAGTATGCTGCACAACCTGCGGCAGCGGTAATGCCCGGCACCACCTGGAATGGAACACCTTGCTGTGCGAGCAGTTCAATTTCTTCACCACCACGCCCAAATATAAAGGGATCACCACCTTTTAAACGCAATACACGCTTGCCTTCTTTTGCTAAACGTACCAGCAACTCATTAATATTTTCTTGCTGCATGGTATGGTCATCACGTTTTTTACCCACGTAGATTAACTCTGCATCACTGCGCACCAGGTTGCGAATTTCTTTGGATACTAAACGGTCATACACCATCACATCACAATTTTGCATTAAGCGGAGCGCGCGGAAGGTTAATAAATCTGGATCACCCGGGCCAGCCCCCACCAAATAAACTTCACCCTGAAACTCCGGTTTAGGGTTAGCTGCATCTATCGCCTTTTGCAGCTCTTTCCCCGCCTCGTCTTCATGCCCACTAAACACGCGATCTGCAATGGTACTATTAAGTACACTTTCCCAGAAAGTACGCCGCTGGCCAACATTTTCAAACCTGGCTTTAACCTTTTCACGGAAGTTTGAGACCAAAGCCCCCAAACGGCCGTATCCTGCTGGAATACAACCTTCTAATTTTGTGCGGATCATGCGCGCTAAAACAGGCGATGCACCACCGGTTGAAACTGCAATTTGTACGGGAGAACGATCAATAATAGAGGGCGTAATAAAACTGCAGTTATCTGGGTCATCGGCGATATTAACCGGGATTCCACGTTCATTCGCAAGCTCGGCGACACGCTTGTTTACATCCCTTGCATCCGTCGCTGTAAACACCAGCATAGGTCGTTCAGTAGCACCGGTGATATCTGCATCTGCAAATTCGCGAGCCACATGTGTGAACTTGCCATCGTCGAGCATTTCAGACAGTTCTCGCCCAAGCTTTGGCGCAATCACCGTAACTACGGCATGAGCCTTTAATAAAAGAATCACTTTACGTGCCGCGACTTTACCGCCACCCACAACCAGGCAGGGCTTTTGCTTCATATCAAAAAATAAAGGTAGGAAATCCACGTGGAATCCTCAAGTTTAGAGTTAACCGAGCATAATAGAGATCAAAGTCTGTGGGGTCTATATCCCATTAGCTATGGCTTATATAGGCTACGCAGTCGATAATAAGGACTATCGATTCAATAATGGTTGTAATTTACCCGCCATATCAAGAGCGGCCATGTCATCAAAGCCACCTATATGCTGACTTCCGATAAATATTTGCGGCACTGTATTGCAGCTGGTTTCTTTTTCCATCGCCTTCCACAATTTTCTATCACCGCCCACATCAATTTTTTCAATTTTTTTAATGCCACGTTTTTTTAACAAGCGCTCAGCACGCTGGCAATAAGGGCATGATCGCGTGCAGTACATGCGTACCTGAGCCATGACTCTACCTACAACAATTATTTAAAGCGGGGATTTTATCAGGTAACTACGAAGCTTGCAGCTAATGTACCCACTACCAGAGTCCAGCCATCAACCAGGACAAACAACATCAACTTAAAAGGCAGAGAAATAATCAGCGGGGACAACATCATCATACCCATAGCCATTAAAACACTGGCTACAACCAGATCGATAATGAGAAAGGGTATAAACAGCATAAAACCAATTTGAAAAGCTGTTTTTAATTCCGAGGTTAAAAATGCTGGCATAAGCACTGACATGGGTACAGATTCTGGCCCATCATAGGTTTCATCACCTGCCAAACTCGCAAACAATTGCACATCGGTTTCCCGTGTTTGCTCAATCATAAATTTGTGAAATGGCGCGGTTAGTTTGGCAATGGCTTCATCGCCACCAATTTTTTCTGCAATATATGGCTGATACGCCTCTTCATATGCCTGAGTAAATACCGGCGACATAATAAAAAAACTTAAGAACAGAGACAGGCCAATTAAAATTTGATTAGACGGGGTTTGCGCCGTACCTAAAGCCTGACGCAAAATAGATAACACAATAATAATACGCGTAAACGATGTCATGGTTAACAGCAATGCTGGCAACACCGACAGAATCGTCATAAACACCAACACCTGAATAGAGAGAGAATACTCTTTACCACCTGATGCCATATCCTGTACGACTAAAGCTGGCAGGCCTGCTTCCGCAAAGGCAACATTGCTAAATAATAAAAGTGTTGGTAATAACAATAAAAACCTAAGCATTGCGTTGCTCATTTAGCGGATCTATCTGTGATTTGTTTATTTGTTTGTTCAGGGTTTCATCAAATGATGATGGTGCTTGCTTACTATCACCTAGCACATGCAATGTTTGTATATGACCAGGCGTCACACCGACTAGCAAACGCGTATTATCGACTTCAATTAAAATTGCTTTTTCACGCGTCCCCAATGAAAGGCCACCAAGCACTTTCATATCAACGACATTACTGCCCGAAACCTTGCCATATTTTTTTAACACCCAGGCCAAACCCAAAATCAATGCAATAACCACAGCCAAGCCCATAAACATGTTTAACATGTTGAGCATTGAAAAAGTTTCAATAGAGGTTTTTTTAACAGCTTCTGTTTCAACTGCCATAGCTGATACTGAAAACAACAGGCTAACTAGCAAAGAAAAAGCGATATTGGAAATAGGTTTAAGCATATGTTTATATTTTCTTACGCAGCGCTAAAATTATTTTAGCTTTTTGACGCGTTCAGCCGGACTGATAATATCCGTCAGACGAATACCGAATTTTTCATTCACCACAACCACTTCACCACGCGCAATCAGTGTGCCATTGACTAACACATCCATTGGCTCACCTGCTAACCTTTCAAGTTCAACAACCGAGCCCTGATTAAGCTGCAATAAATTTCGAATGCTAATTTTTGTACGGCCGATTTCCATCGATAAGTTAACGGGAATATCCAATACGACATCCAGATTAACATCGCTACTCGGCATGCTTTCATCCGTCAGCTCATCAAAACTAGCCGCACCTGCGCTTGCAACTGCCGCTTCAGATTCGGCCTGCTCATTGAGCGCATCTGCCCATGGATCTTCTTCATCACTCATAATTTTATTCTCAATGCTTAGTCGGTATTTTCATCTATATAATTTAAATCGGCACGCGACACTCGCTCAATAATTTTTACCGCCGCATTACCTCTAGAAACACCTATTTGCCCACGAAACAGTGGTATTTCTTCAGCTTCCAATATAATTTGGTCTGGCATGTCAAATGGAATGATATCGCCAATTTTTAGCTTGTTAACCTCAGATAAATTAATTTCAACATCTGACAGAAAACTTTTTACTTCGACTTTAGATTCAAAAATTTCATCACGTAAAGATAAACGCCAACGATCATCTATTTCGGACATATCGGATTGCACACCCGCATCCAGTAAATCACGTATAGGCTCTATCATTGAATACGGCATGGTTACATGTAAGTCACCACCACCGCCTTCAAGGTCAACACGGAAGGTGCTCACCACTACGACTTCTGTAGGGCTAACAATGTTCGCTAAATGCGGGTTCACTTCTGATGACTGATACTCAATTTTTAATGGCTTAATTGGTTTCCACGCATCTTCTAAATCTTTAAAAATTTGCTCCAACAACATGCTGATAACACGTTGTTCTGTGGGAGTAAATTCACGACCTTCAATTTTATTGTAAAAGCGCCCCGCACCACCAAAGAAATTATCCACCACAATAAAAACCAACTTGGGGTCAATTACAAAAAGGCCGGTACCTTTAAGTGGATCAATTTTGGTCATGTTTAAACTAGTTGGCACATACAGGCTATGTACATACTCTGCAAATTTCATCATCTGCACACCACCTACCGCAATTTCGGCCTGGCGACGCAGCAGGTTAAACATGCTCACACGAAAGTTACGCGCGAATCGTTCATTAATCATTTCCAGTGTGGGCAAACGCCCACGAACGATTCTTTCCTGTGAGTTAAAATCAAATGATCTGGCCGTTCCATCATTGAGTTCTTCATCGCCATCTGTATCGACATCACCATCGTCTACCCCGTGTAACAGGGCATCGATTTCATCTTGACTTAATACATCTGCAGTTGCCATATCTGATCTTCTATTGCATTACAAAACTAGTGAAATACAAGGCTTCAATCGAGTGGGGCTCGCCCACGTCCTTCAACACATCCTGTATTACCTGTATTGATTCCTGACTTAATGCCCGCTTACCTTCGCGCGTATTAATTTCATGGTATTGCTTACCGCCTAATAACAGTAACAACTCATTTCTCACTGCGGGCATATGCTGTTTAATAGCGGCCTCAACTGCACCGTCATAGGTCATTAGTTGTATATCAACCTGTAAAAAACTGACCTGGTCCTGATTTTCAAAGTTAACTACAAATGCTGGACGTAGTGGTATGTAAACCGGTACCTTCTTCGATCTCTTCTTTTTAACGACCTCATCGCCTTCTGACACTTCTGCCAATGTTTCAGAATCTTCTTGATCAACAGGTTTTTTCTCTTCGCCACCCATAAAGTACATCGCAGCGCCGACACCAATACCGATAATTAAAAGCAGGCCATTAACCAGTAAAATGATTTTCATCATCCCACCTTTCTTAGCACTGCCTTCCTCGCCTTCTTCTAATTCTGTCTCTTCTTCGTCAGCCATTTAGCTTCCCCTGTTGTTAACGCAATAAATGCAAAGACCATGCCGCAATCGATTTCATCTCAAATAAATTAACACGTAAATCATCTATCATAATCAGGATTAAACCTGCGTACATGCCATAAGCATAGTTTTATTCTATTTATTTTCAATAAGATAGCCAGATATTACAACCATTAATTTAATTTACTTTATGTGCATTATTCATATCAAAAATTTCTTTTATAAAATCAGTGAATCAACCAAGACTGCACAGTAGCACTATAAAAATCGTGAATTTGGCCGATAAACTAGATAAGGTACATGCATATCGCCAAAAAACTGTCATCAATCAGGCTCTTACTACATGATTAACATTCCGCCAATAAAGCCCAGCACCGCCATAAAAACCGAGGTGATTAGCGATGTCAGTAGAACATGGCAGGTGGGGCAAGTATTAAATGCCACCGCACAGCAGGGTGGAGAGGCATTATCAAAGGTACTTATTCGCCTGGGTGAGCATACATTAGAGGCTAAAACCCCCATTAAACTAGAAACTGGGCAGGAAATTAAACTTCTGGTAAAGGCTGTTAGTGAAAACAATGCCGCAAAACTGCCCTTACTCAGCATATTGCCACCCGGTGAAAACATACCACTCGATAAAAGCCAGCTTGCCAATATTAAACTGCGCCAGTTTATTGCCATTCAAGCCTCTTTTAGTGCGACTCAACAAGCCGCTCAAAACCTGCTTGCGAATAAGCAGGTTAGTCATTTACTACCCAAAGAACTAGTCAATCAACTAATGACACTACAAAGTAGCCTGCAAGTAAAACCGGGACAAAATCAATCCAGTCAGCTTAAACAGCTAATTGAAAATAGTGGGATTTTCCTCGAAGCAAAGCTTAAAATGGCTCCAGCACTTAAAACAAACTTAGACAATGCCCTGTCCAACGATTTTAAGCATGCCCTGCTACAAACCAGGCTATTACTCTCGAACAGCATATTACCTAAAATACCTTTTCAGGCAGAAAACATAAAGCTCACACCGCAAATTAAAGAGTTCATCCAACAAACTCTACAGAACAGTTCAAACAGCCTAAACACCCTGACTAATCAATTTATTTCAAATTTACCCAAATCACTGTTGCAACAGCTTGTTTTTTTATTAAATGGCAGCAGCACAAATTTTCCCATCACGCCTCAAGCACAAACACTGGCTGATATGATCACATATGCTCTACAACAGACCACCAATACACAAAAAAATATTAACGAGCTATCAAACCTACTGCATACAAAATTATTGTTACTCGACTTTTCTCAGCAGGTTGATCGCTCGATCAGTCAAATAACCAGCTTTCAATTGCAGCCATTAGGTCGCGAAGTCGATACACTAACCTTACTTCTATTTAATTTAGTTTTTAAAGACAAAGAGCATTCATCTGACATTGGCTTTCGCATCGAACAGGAAAATACAGAAACCGATAATGAAACCGAAAGTTGGCGTGTCACCTTAAGCTTTAATTTGAAATCTTTAGGTAAAATACAGTCGCACATACACCTCAAAGACAAGCAGGTATCAACTATATTTCTAAGCGAAAATGAAAGTACCAGCGATACCATTCGTGACTTTTTGCCCATATTAGAAAAAAACTTACAACAGGTCGGATTTTTTGTTGCAGGAACACTGGTTAAAACAAAGGCTATACAAGAAAACATGATCATTCATACTCAATCTCACCTATTAGATGAAAACATATAATGAAACGACCATTAAACATTGCCGTTGCATTAGAGTACGATGGTGATAGTGCACCTAAAGTGAGTGCTCGCGGTGTAGGCGTTATAGCCGATGAAATATTAAAAATCGCCAAACAACATGGCGTTCCATTACAACAGGATAATGAGTTAGTTAATGTACTTGCCGAATTAGGGCTGGGTGACGAAATACCTGAGGATTTATATCGAGTAATAGCAGAAGTCATTGCCTTTGCTTATATTTTGACCGGCAAATTCCCTAAAAACTGGACTCCATAATCTCATCAACACACTGAAGAGCACAGACAATAAAACCAAATATATTTACAACAATAATTCAAATTCATGAGGCGGCACTGGGCGTGAAATTAAATAACCCTGTATCACCTCACAATCATGCGCTTTTAAAAATTCAAATTGCTCTTCGGTTTCAACACCTTCCGCCACTACTTTTAAATTCATACTATGAGCCATAGCAATAACCGCTCTTGCGATTGCGCCATCGCCCTTATTACCCACAATGTCTTTCACAAATGATCTATCTATTTTTAATATATCTAATGGAAATTGATGCAAATAACTGAGCGATGAATAGCCCGTACCAAAATCATCCATTGATAATTTCACCCCTAGTTCTTTTAAATGATGCATCTTATTAATACTGTTTCCTGCATCCTGCATAACAATCGTTTCAGTAATTTCTAAATCAATATTCCCTGGGTCAATTTTATATTTATCTATCAGCGCCTTAATTTGATTAACTAAATCTGCCTGCATAAATTGACGTACTGACAAATTAATACCAACACCTAAATTATGACCTTGAAGATTCCACTGCTGAGTTTGTTTAATTGCATGCTCAATTACATAACGACCCAACGGTTGTATTAAACCCGTTTCTTCAGCCAGTGGTATAAAGCGTATCGGTGGCACCAAACCATATTCTTTGTGTCGCCAACGAACCAGTGCTTCTGAAGCTATAATTTTACGTGTAGTCGCCTCTACCTGTGGCTGGTAAAATAATTCAAGCTCACCATTTTCCAAGGCACTACGTAAATCATTTTCCATGCGCAAACGATCATCTACGCGACGGTTCATATCATTTGTATAAAAATGTTCCTGACTACCACCTAATGCCTTAGCCTTACGCATAGCGGCATTAGCACACTGTATTAAGTTACTCGCATTAACATCATCATCAGGGTACAGGGCCACACCCATACTTAATGAGACAATGACTTTTTGTCCTGCTAAATCAAATGTATTTTCTCTGAGCAATTGATTTAGTTTATTTAATATATCGGTAATTTCTTCGGTAGATGAAGGGCTCTCTAATAAAATAGCAAACTCATTGCCACTTATCCGGGCAACCGTATCACCCTCGTGTACAGCACCCCTTAAAAAACCAGCAAATGCGACCAGTAACTCATTACCAATATCATGTCCCAGGCTTTCATTAATTAACTGGAAACGATCAATATCAATTGCTACAACAGCCACCTGATGACCTGAATGTTCTGCCACTTTTATGGCATGAGTAAGGCGTTCTTTGAATAGCGTTTGATTGGGTAAATCAGTTAACAGGTCATGATATGCCTGATGCAATATCATATCTTCTGCGCGTTTAAGCGCGGTAATATCTTGTATGGTACCTAACACATAACGCGGTTTGTCATCTTCACCCATGATGACTTCACTTTGCTGGTACACATAACGTTCTTTATTATCAACACCCTGCATTCGGTGCTCGATAATAAAACGAGTACCTCGTTCGCGTGCATCCGTAAATGCATAAATAACACGATCACGATCTTCATCGGGAACATAATTAATTAGCTCTTCCAGTGTTAAGCGTTGGTTACGATCTATTCCGAGCATATCTAACACACCGGGAGGAATAGTGAATTCATCGGTTTGTAAATCCCAATCCCAGTACCCTAGCATGGCAACTTTTAAGGCATGGTCAACGCGGTGCCGACTTTTTCTTAACTCAAAATCCATTTCACGGGAACGCAATGCATAGCGTACGCGCTGTGAAAATAAACTCCAGTTAATAGGTTTGGTGATAAAATCTGTTGCACCGGCATCAAATGCTTTATCAACAGACACTACATCATCAAGCCCGGTCAACATAATGATAGGTACGGAACGTTCCGGATCCAGCTCACGCATCTCCTGACAGGTTTCAAAACCATTCATAACAGGCATTAAAACATCTAGCAAAACCATGTCCGGTCGATACATACGAAACAGTTCCAAACCTTCGGCACCATTCGGCGCTTCAATCGCATTAAACCCCTGTTTTTGTAATGTCTTCATCAACATACTGCGTATGACGACATCATCATCCACCACTAACAATAGTGGGATTTTTCGTTCCGCAACAAGGAGATTGTTCTTCAAGCCTGACACAGATAGTTTACCTAATGATTCCAGTTATTTTGTTTATGTTTAAGCTTAGTAAAGTCATCACTATTTTGTGAAGCGGCTATTAAAAACAACAACTTTACAAAGCTACATACCGCGTGATAAATCTCGTTTTAAATCGTCAAGATCCTCTAAACCTACTGCTACACGAATTAGTCCATCTGCAATACCCGACTCTTCGCGTTGCTCTGGTGTAAGCCGCCCATGCGTGGTTGTAGCCGGGTGCGTAATGGTTGTTTTAGTATCGCCCAGGTTAGCTGTAATCGAGCAAATTTGTGTGGCATCAATTAATGCCCAACCAGCTTCTTTTCCGCCTTTAAGTTCAAACGACAACAAGCCACCAAAATCCGACTGCTGCGATTTAGCCAGTTCATGTTGCGGATGTGATTCAAGTCCCGGGTAATACACTTTGGCAACCTGTGGCTGCTGTTCCAACCACTGTGCCAACTGCAATGCATTTTGGCTATGTGCTTTCATACGAATCTCGAGTGTTTCCAAACCCTTCAAAAACACCCATGCATTAAATGCACTCATAGTAGGACCCGCACTGCGCAGGAATCCATACACACCGCCGCCAACTATTTCTTCCGTACCCAGTACCGCACCACCCATGCATCTCCCTTGCCCATCCAGGTATTTAGTCGCCGAGTGAATAACAATATCAGCACCTAATTTAATCGGTTGTTGCAAGGCGGGTGTACTCAAGCAGTTGTCTACAGCGAGTAAACAATCATTTGCCCGTGACAACGCCGCCAGGGCTTTAATATCGACCATTTCAGTCAATGGATTAGAGGGTGTTTCCAGAAATAATAAGCGCGTATTTTTCTGCAGTGCCTTTTCCCACGCACCCAGATCAGACAGGTCAACAAAGGTTGTTTCAATACCAAACTTGGACAATATATTTGTAAATAAAACCGTTGTTGTACCAAAAATACTACGCGAGGAAACAATATGATCACCGCTTTTCAGCAGGCCTAAACACGTCGATAAAATGGCCGCCATACCAGAAGCCGTCGCCACACAACATTCTGCTCCCTCTAGCCGAGCTAAACGTTGCTCAAAAGTACGCACCGTAGGGTTAGTAAAGCGCGAATAAATATTACCCGGTTGCTCACCAGAGAAACGCGCGGCAGCTTCCGCAGCGGATGAAAATACAAAACTTGATGTAAGAAACATAGCTTCACTATGCTCCTGCTCATGTGTACGTTCCTGACCGGCTCTTACTGCTTGCGTAGCAAATGCCCATTCGGCTTCCAGGTCTTCAAAGTCGCTCATTGTTTATTCCTGTATTGTTACCCGGCAGCCTTCATCTACCCGGTTAAATAAATCGATCACATCTTGATTGCGCATTCTTACGCAACCATGGGAGGCTGGTGTACCTATTTTTTCTTCTTCTGCTGTGCCATGAATATAAATATAGCGCTGGTAACTATCGATACCTTCACCGATATTCACACCGGGCTCCATACCCTGTAACCAAAGAATTCGAGAGGTAATGATATCTTCCGGCAATGGCTTATTCTCTGCCTGTAAAACCTCGAGTACACCCTGCGGTACACGCCCTACAAATACTTCATTTATGGCGCAGTCAGCACCAATTTTCTGTGCGATACTATGCTCACCCAGGGGCGTCTTAAAACTGCCATTTTGATTGCCAATACCTAAGCTGGATGTGGACACGGGAAATTCTAACAGAACCTTTTCCTGGTCATCACAACAGTACAGTTTCTGCTGGTTTACTTTTACAATGATATGGCTAATTTGTGACATGACTCAAGCTTATACGAGCGGTTGAACAACACTTATAATTTATACATCTCTATGCTAACACGCATTTATCTGATTACACTTTTTTTCTTAGTATGCCGCCCGGCTTACAGTAACGGCGTGCTATTAAGCGATATAATACCAGCACCAGCGAAGCAGGCCTGCCTGGATATATCTAATAAGCTAGCTAGCGTAAGCTTGCCCGAATGCTCACAACGTAATTTACAAACCTCTCAACATGTTTCATTCAAGCAACGTCCTTTATTAATAAAAGAATATCCACCACTGCTCAATAAAAGAAAACCACAGGCCAAAGTATTACTGCTTGGCGGTATCCACGGAGATGAATATTCATCTGTCACAATTATGTTTAAGTGGATGCGTATTTTAGATAAATATCATAGTGGCTTATTTCATTGGAAAGTTGCCCCACTGGTGAATCCTGACGGTCTTTTACAAAAAAAATCTCAACGCATGAATGCTAATGGCGTCGATTTAAATCGTAACTTTCCAAACAATGGCAAGCCACATGCAAGCCTTGAATACTGGAAACAAAAAGCCTATAGCGACGCAAGACGCTATCCTGGCCCATCCCCCAGCAGTGAGCCTGAAACTCAGTGGATTGTTAAACTGATTAAAGAATTTCAACCCGATGTTATTGTTGCCGTACACGCACCTTTTGGTATCGTCGATTTTGACGGCCCACCCAAACCTCCAGCACAGCTGGGTTCATTGCATTTAAAACTGCTGGGAACCTATCCAGGCTCATTAGGTAACTACGCCGGTTTACAACAACAAATTCCGGTTGTAACGGTTGAATTACCTCACGCTGGAATCATGCCGAATAACCGGGAAGTTAATCATATTTGGAGTGATTTAATTAGATGGTTAAGAAGTCATACTCCACGCAAATAATAATGCGCAGCAAGTCGTGATTTTATAAGGAATTACGTGCCAGCTGCGGTGACGCCGGTGGTGAGATTTCATCTTCAAAAACTATTCTCCATTCACCATCAGACTCTTTATTCCAGTACTGGCGCTTCCAGCTCTGACTAGCGAAATTATCACTGGCATATGACTGCTGAAAAGTAGCCACCATGACATCCTCATTCGGATGTAGCAACAAACTCACATTAGATAAATCAACATGCACAAATGTTTTATGCTTGCTTATACGTCGTTTGTGTTCAGCCCAATGCGACAATGTTTTCTTTCCATTGGTAAAACGTTGCGAGTAATGACTTAAATAATTCTCCACATTCATGCTTTCCCAATCATTTTTCCACTGTTGATGTATTTGATTTACAAGCTGTTGATGCTCTAACCATTTATCTTCCGATAACCACTGCAGATTTTCACCAATTAGCACAGGCGTATTTTTTAAATCAATATAAGAACCCACCTCAAGCAAATCATCATTAGGCAAAACGACACAACCTTCTGAAGCCAGTGGCGGCCGATTATAGGTTCCACTTCGCGTACCATGCAGCCAGATACCGTGCCCTGTTTTACCGTTCATGCGGTCCCACGCATTAGGGTAATTAATAGGGTATGCACCCGCTCCATACTTATCTTCCAGCTGTGTAGACGAAATATACGACTGAACAAAGTACACACCCATTGGGGTTTTTAAATCGCCTTCATTAACTTTACCCGAACCCGCACGACCCATGGAAACAAAAAAGTCCTCAATCAGCAAAGGCTTAGCTGAACTATTATCAAACACATATAAGCGCGACTTACTTAGATCAATCACCAGTGCATAATTATAGTTATCATCTAGCCTTGCCAAAACAGCGGGGTATTTTTGTTTTATTTGTTTATCTGCAGAAGCCTTATAACGATTTTTTATTTCACTCAGTAAAAGCGCTTTATCGTCGGTGTCTGACAGGCCTAAACCCAGCTGCATGACTGCACCTGTTTTAGCTTTTAATACATCGGCATATACCAGTTGTGCTAATTTGAAATTTGGCCGTTCAACAAGAAGTGCCTGTAACTTTTGTTCTGCCTGACTGAGTTCTGATGTTTGAATGTAGCGCACTGCATCCAGTAATCTTTCTTCAGGGTGAGCGCCCACCGCAGCAGCAATGGCCGAGTACAGAAAGAAATATATGACGGCTAAATATCTCATGATAATCAATAGTCGATAAAACTTATAAGGTTTTAATTACCCTCTCGGATAATATCTTCCAGTTATTCTGGCCTTTTTGCATATACAACTGCTTTAAAACTTTGTCGCTATAAGCAGGCGAAGTATACTGCTGAACAAACTCAACCAGGGCATAGCTCGTTGAGCCATCCACAAAAATTCTTAATTCATCAAACGTCACCTGGACACTGACAGCACGCTTAAGTTTAGCCCTACGAATTTTTTTCCATTCAGAAAACGCCTGACGTTTATCACCTGGCACAAAACTGTCTGAATAAGATTGCATATAATGATCAAAGTCACCCTGCGACCATGCGCGAGCCCAATCTAGCAGTTGTTCTTTAATACGACCGACCACTGTTTCATTTAAATCTTTTTGAACGGCTGTCGTTTCAATAAAAACTGGTTTTTCTACAATGACTTCAACTTTTTTCTCGACAATTTTTTCAACGGTTTTTACTGGCTGATAAATATGTTCAATAAAGTCCATTTCCGGTAACGCAGAAACTTGTTGTGAGCCTAAGGCTTTTCCGTAGGCTTGCGCCGCCAAAAAATCATATAGCTGGGTTCTATTTTTTTGTGCAATACGGTAGCTAGGCGAGCTCACAACCGCTTCCTCTAACATTAATCTGGCCTCATCCAGGCGATTAGTTTTTAACAGCAGAATGGCCAGATTATTTTTAGGCTCTGGCCACTCCTTATTTCGCTTAAGTAAATCTCTATAAATAGATTCTGCCGCAGGCCATTGTTGCTGCACAGACAACTCAAGCGCCTGCGCAAATAACAATTTATCCTGATCTTCAATTGAAGCCGTTGCAGGCGTATCCGTTACAATGGCGTGCACAGTGCATGGCATTAAAAGCAACGCTGCTAATAAGCCACAAACATAACGCTGTATATTTTTATAATTCATATAACGTATAAATCAATATTAAATTAAACCTATCGACTACTGGTTACTATACAAGTCTATTCCAGCCAGATTATCTAAATGCTCACTTTTAGCCTTTGCCTTATCAGAGCGCCGCTGATCTATACGATCTAAATAGGCCTTATCTATATCACCTGTCACATATTCACCGTTAAAGCAGGAGCTATCAAAGTGACGAATTTTATCATTACCTAATTGTACGGCCTGAATTAAATCATCAAGGTCTTGATAGATGAGCCAATCGGCACCTATTTCTTTAGTGATTTCACTTATGCTACGATTATCAGCCACAAACTCTTTGGGTGATGGCATATCAATACCATACACATTCGGGTAACGGACGGGGGGCGCTGCGGATGCCATATATACATTTTTAGCACCGGCCTCTCGCGCCATTTGAATAATCTGCTTTGATGTTGTACCACGCACGATAGAGTCATCAACCAATAATACATTTTTATCTTTAAATTCAAGATCAATTGCATTTAATTTTTGGCGAACCGATTTTTTACGCTGGGTTTGACCCGGCATAATAAAGGTACGACCAATGTAGCGGTTTTTAATAAAACCTTCGCGGTACTTAACATTTAAGTGATAGGCTACCTCTAAGGCAGAGGTGCGACTGGTATCTGGAATGGGGATAACCACATCGATATCATGGTCTGGCCTTTCTTTTAGTATTTTCTGTACCAGGGTCGTACCCATACGCAAACGCGCTTTGTACACTGAAATATCATCAATAATTGAATCTGGGCGGGCAAAGTACACATACTCAAAAATGCATGGCATATTTTGAGGATTTTCTGCACATTGCTGAGTCGACATATTGCCATCCATATCAATATAAATCGCTTCACCCGGTTTCAGGTCGCGCTCTAAGGTAAAACCTAGTGCATGTAGGGCGACGCTCTCGGATGCCACCATATACTCAACGCCGTCTTCTGTCTCACGCTTGCCGTAACAAGCCGGACGAATACCATGTGGGTCACGAAATGCCAGCACGCCTTTGCCGACAAGAATAGAAACAACGGCATAACCACCTCGGCAGCGTTTATGCACAGCTGACACAGCCGCAAATATATCTTCAGCGCTTACCTTAAGTTTTTTTAATGCCTGCAACTCATGTGCAAAAATATTTAACAGAACCTCTGAATCAGATTCCGTATTTATATGGCGTAAATCGTCTTTATATAATTGCGCTTTTAATTCATCGGAATTGGTTAGATTACCGTTATGCGCCAGGGCAATACCGTAGGGAGAATTCACATAAAATGGCTGCGCTTCAGCGGCGGTAGAGCAACCAGCCGTAGGGTAACGCACATGCCCAATACCCATGTTGCCCTTTAGTTGAGACATGCTGTCTACACCGAACACATCACTTACTAGCCCATTGTTTTTACGCAGGTGAAATTTATTACCTTCACTGGTAACTATACCCGCTGCGTCCTGTCCACGATGCTGCAATAACGTTAACGCATCGTATAACAACTGATTAACAGAACTTCGGCCAACAATACCGACTATACCGCACATAAATACCTCAACAAATCTACAATAGATTTAAGCTTAATAAGAAAAATACTTTGCAACATCATCAGGCAAATAAGCTTGCAGCCACATTGCTAATGATTCAAAACGTTCGATTAACAGGGATGATTGCCACCAGTCATAGCCAGGCGCATTAGTGAGGCCCGCGACAAAAACCAGCGCAATCACCACGACCAAACCAAGCGATAAACCAATAACCATACCCAGTACGCGATCCAGACCACTTAAGCCTGTTTTACTAACAAATTGGCGCACCAGAAAACTAACCAGGGCACCGACCATTAAAGTGAGTATAAACAATATGCCCATGGCCGCCGCCAGACGCATTGGAGGCGATTCTATAGTGGTCAATAAAGATGATGCTAAATTGGGCGCAAACCCGAATGAGATAGTGCTGGCGGCAATCCACGTACCCAGTGCAATGGTAATTTTGACAAATCCCCAGATTAAACCCAGCACCAATAAAACAGCAATTATGGTCACAATTCCAAAATCAACGAGGGTCATTTAAGACTCCAGCATATAAAGGCGCAATGATACCAAATTGGGCCTGAAGCTACAGCACAATCTACACTGAATTGTGTTTTATATGGGGCATTACGGATGATGCACCACCATACCCTTAATTTGTTCTTTCTGGAGAATGGTATCGCGTAATGTTTCGAGATGCTGCTGATCTAGCTCTGGCCCAATGCGTACACGATAACTGATGTTACCCGACTTTTTCGAAACATCCACATAACTCGCATAACCCTTGGCTCTAAGCTTGTCTCTCATCAGCTCAGCATTCTTTTCCTGCTCATAGCTACCGACCTGAAGCGCCCAGGCATGGATAGTTGATTCAGTGGATTTGATTTTTTTATTAATCGTAGCCGATGAGTTACCGCTGGCCATATACTCTGATATAGGCTTAAGCTCTGGCTTCTCAGGAATACTTACATCCTTACTATAGCGTGATTTATGCCCTGCACCATCTAGCCATTCAGGCACCAGGATCACCAAAAAGGCCGCTAGAACGATTGCTCCAATTAACCTTTTTCTTAGTTTTTTATCCAATCTGATTAGTCCAAAGCTTGCTAGCTATTCGCTGTTTTCATTAAAAAAAGTGATGGCTTCAGCCACCGTGTAAAATGATCCAAACACAATAATACGATCGTTGCTGGCGGCGGCAGCTAACGCTTGTGCACACGCATCTGCCACCGATTCACAGTCACTAAGTCTAACATCTGCATCTATTCCCCGCACCGCCTGAGATATGTTTTTTGCATTCATTCCACGGGGTACACTCAAGCCTGCACCAAACCATGCATCTACTGCGGGTCGCATTACGGCGATTACTTCATCTACCGCCTTATCCCCTAACATAGCAATCACCGCAAGTGTTTTACCTGCAATGGGCTGATCACTTAATAACTCGGCCAGTTTGCTCGCCGATTGCTCATTGTGCGCCACATCCACAATCACCGCAGGCTGCTCATGCAGTTGTTGATAACGACCTGATAGCTTCGCGTTCTGTAACCCCAACGCGATGTGTTTATCTTGAATCCGCTGCGTATTGTCGGCCGCTAGCAGATTTAATGACTTAATGGCCATAATCGCCGCCGCCGCGTTTTGCATTTGAAAACCACCTTGCAAGCTGGGCAGCGGTAAATCATCAAGATGTATATTACTTGCCTTGAGCTGCCAGGTATTATTGGCGAGCGGCTGATACACATAATCTTGCCCTAAGCACAGCAACGGTACATTCAATGCCTGCGCATGACTCAACAATGTAGACGGCGGATTAAGCAGACTAACCACCGATGGCTTGTGCGAGCGCATAATGCCAGCTTTTTCTTTTGCTATAAGCTCCACGTTATCGCCCAACCAGTCCACATGGTCAATATCTATGCTGGTGATAACCGATACGTCCGCATTAACGGCGTTCACCGCGTCCAGGCGCCCACCCAGGCCGACTTCCAACACGGCGACATCAACATTATATTTTTGAAAAATCACCAGTGACGCGAGCGTGCCAAATTCAAAATAAGTCAATGGAATATCGGCTCTAGCCTGATCTATGACATCAAAGGCTGCGCATAATTCTTCATCTGAGACACATTGATTATTGACACGAATGCGTTCGTTGTAAGTAAATAAGTGAGGAGAGGTATAACAGCCAACCGATAGCTCAGCTTGATGCAATATTGATTCTATAAAGGCAACTGTTGAGCCTTTACCATTGGTACCTGCAACGGTAATAACCGGGCAAAAAAAATCAGTGGAAAAATTAAGTAATCCAAGAACACGGGAGACACGATCAAGGCCTAGATCAATGGCTTTAGGATTTAAACCTTCTTGCCAGTTCAACCATTCAGCGAGTGTATTAAATCGCATTTAGTTTAAGCCGTTAATGAAATTGAAACCGAAAATCAAAGCGCTGAACTCAACAAACTCAACTGTTTGATTTATTTTTATGCCGCAGGTTTGTTCTGCATCATACTGAGTAAATTCGCCAATTTATCTCGCATATCACGGCGATCAATAATCATATCAATTGCGCCGTGTTCTAATAAAAATTCACTGCGCTGAAAACCTTCAGGTAAAGTTTCACGTACCGTTTGCTCTATAACACGCGGGCCAGCAAAACCAATTAACGCCTTGGGTTCACCAATATTAATATCGCCTAACATCGCTAAACTGGCAGATACACCGCCCATAGTAGGGTCCGTCATTACCGAGATAAACGGCAAACCACGCACTGACATTTTTTGCAATACCGCCGATGTTTTAGCCATCTGCATTAGGGAGAACAAAGATTCCTGCATTCGCGCACCACCGGATGCTGAAAAACACACCAATGGAATATCATTCGCCAGTGCGATGTTAGCCGCACGCACAAATTTCTCGCCTACGACAGACCCCATGGATCCGCCCATGTATTTAAATTCAAAGGCGACGGCAACTAAGGGAATGCTTTTTACCTGCCCCTTCATTGCCACCAGAACATCATTTTCACCGGTCGCTTTTTGTGCGCCGCTAATACGGTCTTTATATTTTTTACTGTCTTTAAACTTTAAAATATCAATCGGCTTTAAATTAGCTGCAATTTCTTCACGCGGCTCCGCATCTAAAAAACTTTCTAAACGTTTGCGCGCACCCATACGCATATGATGATGACACTTTGGGCAAACTTCGTGATTACGCTCTAATTCAGCACGGTATAATACAGCACTACATGCATTACATTTAGTCCACAATCCCTCAGGAACAGAACCTTTTTCACCTGCATCCGTACGAATACGTGAAGGCATTAATTTTTCAAACCAGTTCATATCTCTAAACCTTATCTTAAGCTGTAAGTACTTTTACTTAGTTAAATATTGCTCATTTATCCATGGCTTGACGCATGGAAGATAAAAGCCCACAAACTTCTTTGGAAATTTTTTCAGGGTCATCTGCATTTTCTGCAACGCGCTTAACAATCGCACTACCCACTACTACCGCATCAGCGACTGCGGCAACTTGTGCCGCAGTCGCCGCATCGCTGATACCAAAGCCAACACCTACTGGTATGGATGTATGGCCACGAATTTGTTTAACCTTTTGCACGACGGCATCAACATCTAGATTGGCTGCGCCGGTAACACCTTTTAGTGATACGTAATATACAAAGCCACTGGCCTGATCACAAATCAATTGCATACGATCATCTGTCGTTGTAGGTGCCAGCAAAAAGATCATATCTAATTGCCTTGCCTTTAAAGCTGTAACTAAATCGGCACCTTCTTCGGGCGGCAAATCAACCAACAATAAACCATCAACACCCGCAGCAGATGCAGACTCTGCAAAGACGTCATAGCCCATCACCTCGACAGGGTTTGCATAACCCATTAAGACGATCGGTGTGTGATTATTTTTAGTGCGAAATTCTGCCACCATCGCAAGCACATCTCTTAAGCTTACATTATGCTTAAGTGCGCGTTCACACGCTGCTTGTATTACAGGGCCTTCGGCCATAGGGTCTGAAAAAGGCACGCCTAACTCTAGTATGCTAGCACCAGCAGCCACCATATCATGCATTAAATTCACAGTAACCGATGGATGCGGATCACCCGCCGTAATAAAAGGAATCAATGCCGTTTTACTGTCTGCTTTTAAGGATGTAAACGTTGTGCTTAAACGACTCACAATTCAATACCTTCTAAATCTGCAATCGTGTTGATATCTTTATCACCACGACCGGATAAGTTCACAATAATGATTTTATCTTTATCCATTGTCGGTGCCAGCTTCTCTGCAAAAGCTAAGGCATGACTCGACTCTAACGCAGGAATAATACCTTCAGTTCGTGTTAACTTATGAAAAGCCGCCAGCGCTTCTTTATCGGTTACGCTATCGTACTTTGCCCGACCTGTGTCTTTTAACCAGGCATGTTCGGGGCCCACACCGGGGTAATCTAAACCCGCAGATATACAATGCGTTTCAATAATCTGTCCGTTATCATCTTCCATCAGGTAAGTACGATTACCGTGCAGTACGCCGGGCTTACCTGCGCATAAAGGTGCAGCATTATTTGGCGTATCCACACCATCACCACCACCTTCAACACCGTAAATTTCGACTGATTCATCACCCAGGAATGGATGGAATAGACCAATCGCATTTGAGCCGCCACCCACACAGGCAACTAATGCATCCGGTAGACGACCGGCTTGTTCGAGTATTTGACGCTTCGCTTCACGGCCAATAATCGTTTGAAAATCACGCACCATTGCAGGGTATGGGTGCGGACCTGCCACCGTACCAATAATATAAAACGTATCGTCTATATTGGTCACCCAATCACGCATCGCCTCGTTCAATGCATCTTTTAATGTTTTAGAACCCGATGTTACCGGCACCACTTTCGCGCCCAATAATTTCATCCGATATACATTCGGTGCCTGACGCTTAACATCTTCTGCACCCATATATACAACGCACTCCATACCAAAGCGTGCGGCAACTGTGGCCGATGCCACACCATGCTGTCCAGCACCGGTTTCAGCAATAATGCGTTTTTTGCCCATACGTTTAGCTAGCAGAGCCTGGCCAATCGTATTATTAATTTTATGCGCGCCAGTGTGATTAAGATCTTCACGCTTCAAATAAATTTGCGCACCACCTAACTCATTAGACCAACGCTCAGCGTGATACAAAGGACTGGGGCGACCCACATAATGCGCTAAATCACGATCAAACTCAGCCTGAAAGTCGGCATCATCTTTGAATTTTTCATAGGCCTGACGCAGCTCTTCAATGGGTTCCATCAAGGTTTCTGCAACAAACTTACCGCCATAAACACCGAAGTGCCCGCGCTCATCTGGCATTGAATAATAATCTTTACCGCTGTCTTCGCTCATGACTCTTTACTCACAATCAACCCGTTTAATTTCCTGCATTAAACGCGTCATTAAATTAATATCTTTTATACCGGGGGCCGATTCAACTCCCGAGCTCAAATCTACAGCATACGGCCTAACTTGCTGTATTGCCTGTGCCACATTATCTGAATTTAAACCCCCGGCCAAAATAATATTTCGCCTTAACTCTTCAGGGATAGATAACCAGTCAAACGTTTCACCCGTACCCCCTGCCGCACCATGCACATGACTATCTAGCAATACACTACGCGCTGATGCATATGATTCCACCAGCTCAACAACATTATCTTCGCCACTTACGCCTAACGTTTTGATATAAGGCTTAGCAAATGATTCACAAAAATTAACGGTTTCTGTTCCGTGAAACTGCAATAAATCAATCTTTACGTTCGCTATAACCTGTCGAACCAGTTCATCATCAGGATTTAAAAAGAGCGCAACCGCAGTCACAAAACCAGGCAGCGCATCACATATGCTTCTCGCCTGATCTATAGAGACACTACGCGGGCTTTTCGCGTAAAACACCAGACCAATCGCATCAACGCCTAACTGGGCTGCAGACACAGCATCTTCAGGTCGAGTTATACCGCAGATTTTTACGCGTGTTCTTGATTTCAAAACAAAATTCAGTCTTAAGGACCCAGAGAGAAAAGCATTTTAACAGAAAATAGCCGCAAGTTTATGAAACTTATTTAACTAAACAACGAATATTTACCAACTCTACAGACTCAGTTCCAGCCATAAAAAGCCTCGCAATGCGCGGCTTTAAAAACAATCAAGATTATTACTTTCTATTTCTGCTATTTCCTAACAGAGAAGGTTTAAAGCGATAGCAGCTCAGTACCAAATAGCCATACAGCCGCTGGTGCATGCTGTTATATATGCATTGCATCATTGGCACCAAATGGAATATCACTTAAAGCAGAGTAGCTACCAGTAGCTATATAACACAAATCGCCATGCACTAAGCGGTGACTTAAAAGACCATCAAATGAACCTGATTCAAATAGTCGACAACTTATTCACTCTCATTACACAAAACCAGGCAAATAGATTGGCTTCGCCACACCAGTAGCATCGGGATAGGTCACTTTCACCATATACAGACCATCAGCAGCTGCTGTAGGCCCTGCCAAATTCCGGTCTTTAATTGCTAGTAACTCAGACACCCATTCAATCGGTTGCTCACCGGCGCCAACCATAAGCAATGTACCTACAATATTACGCACCATATGATGTAGAAATGCATTCGCCTCTATATCAACATAAATAAAGTCATCAACTCTGGTGACTTTTACCCAGTGCACATGACGCATTGCATGATTAGCCTGACAGGCCGCTGAACGAAAAGAAGAAAAGTCCTGTTCTCCCGTTAATAACTGAGCCGCTTGATGCATCTTATCTGCATCCAGGTGCCCATGCTTACAGGTTACCTTTTTGCTCAATACCGCAGATCTTGAATCGCGATTGAGTATGATATAACGATACTGCCTGGCGGTTGCACTAAAACGCGCACTAAATTCATCATCAACTTCCACCGACCAAAGCGAAGAAATATCATTGGGTAAATGCGCATTAACACCCATCACCCAGGCCCTTTCTGGACGATGGGATGTACAATCAAAATGCACTACCTGACCTGTAGCATGCACACCCGTATCCGTGCGGCCTGCACACACCACCTGCACTTTTTCATTTGCGACAACAGATAAGGCAGCCTCTACACACTCTTGTACCGTACGTGTACCATCTTTTTGCATTTGCCAGCCAGAAAACTGGCTACCATCATACTCAATACCTAATGCTATGCGCATTATCCAAATTCCACCCAAAAATCACTTATATAGAAGGCTATTGTTAACATATATTGAGTTAACAATAAGCCACTTGATTTAATCTTATAAAACAAAACGGCATCAGTACAAGACCGATGCCGTTTTAGTACTACATAATGTCAGCGTCTAGCCAGCTTGTTGCAACAAAGATTCAGCCTCCTGCTGCTGCTCCTCAGTACCTTCAGCTTTAACTTCTTGCAATATGCTGCGTGCACCTTCGTGATCACCCATATCAATATAAGCTTTTGCCAAATCCAGTTTGGTACCCACTTCATCAAGATTTTCAGATAACTCTGAAATATCAAAGTCTGCATCATCAGAAACATCCACATTATCCGTTGCTGTCTCTAGCTCAGCGATATCCGCAGATTCATCTATGCTCAGATCACTATCAAGATCTAACTCTGAATCATCCAGATTGATTTCACCTAAATCATCGCTCAGGCTATCACCTAAATCATCGCTGAAATCCATTTCCATAGATTCATCAGCAACCAGTGATTCATCTAAATCAGCAGCTAATTCAGACTCATCAAGATCCGCACCTAAATCCAAATCGGCACTCAAATCAAGATCATCTACTTCGTCGCCAATAGCATCTAAATTAGTTTCTTCTTCTGCTTCTTCAAAACCTAAATCTGATGCTGCAAAATCAAGCGAGAAGTCTTCATCAATATCAAGATCATCCATCTCATCTTCAGCTGACACCTCATCGATCACAGACTCATTGTCGGATGAATCAGTCAGCTCGCCTAAATCAAACTCAAGAGAAGCGGCTTCATTACCAGAAGATAAATCGCCTACGGGCTCTTCAATTTCATTCGTAATATCCGCAAGGCCACCAGCAAGGTCTAATTCAGCGGCATCTGACAATTCAAATGACTCAGCCGCATCACCTAAACCCAGATCATCACTCAAATCATCCGCTAGAGCTTCTTCTGTTGTTGCACCCAGGTCTAAACCTGAATCAGCACCAGGATCTGCCGCTGAATCATCTTCATTAGCCTCCAATTCCACATCAGTGGTTTCTGGTTTTTCAGGTATTAGGGCATCGGCATCAAAACCACTAATAGCGTCACCCGCGCCAAAGAATAGATCACTACCAGGGCATAGCTCAGCGCCCATTGTAGAGACACGACCCCAATATAACTCATCATCGCCTTTACGCGACTGGGCCTGGGCGGCTATTTGCTCAAATGCCGTCGCATCTTTAGCGGCGAAGTATGTTTCCAGTAACTTCATCCGGTAGTCATCACGCTCCGGATCTTGATCAATAGCATTCTTTAACAAATCTTCCGCTTGCTGATAAATACCATAAGCAATATAAACATCCGCCTCTGCCAAAACATCATCTTGCTGATCACCCGCCACAGGCTCATCATCAACATCATTCAGGCTAAATACGGTGTCTTCTAGACTATCTTCATCCATTGCAGGCACATCAATTTGAGTGTCCTGCATACTCAAATCATCGGCAGAAGACGACATATCCAAGGCTTCAGTTTGCACTGTTGCATCGTCCATATCTGACAATTCATCTACCACATCGTCTGCTGCAAACTCATTTTGTGACTCTGCTTTCCCAGCCCTTAAGCGCTTTAACAATAAAGCAATTAACAACAGAACAAATGCCAAACCACCGCCAATCATGCCCAGTGACTTTGGATCATTCATCAAATTTTCAAAGAAACCCTTAGGCTTTGGCTGTGCAAAAGCGGGTGGTTCAATAACTTGAGCCGTATCAGTGACATCGTTAGCGTCTGATGCCTCGCTATCCGCCAGCGTCTCCAGCTCATCTACAAATACTGCATCTTCTTTTACTACAGCCTCTGCATCATCTGTTTCAGTCTCAACAGCAAGCTCTTCAGTCACTGCTTCTTCTACTACAGTATCAGTTTCAGTTGGCGCTTCTTGTGCAACAATGCCTTCAACAGTTTCTTCAGCCACGGGCTGCTGAGTTGTTTCAGCTTGTTGCTGTAGATCTTGTTGTAGCCTGGCTAATTCATCATCATCCATCTGGATAACACTTTTAACCTTCTGCTCCAAATCAGATAACCGCGTACGCAGTCCCTCTTTTTCAACACGCTCAGACTCAAGTTGCTCTCTTGCCATTGCGAGTTCTTGCTTAAGACGCCTCACTTCTGAATCAGGGTCCTGATTCGCACCCGCATGCTCACTACCATCAGCCTTACTCGCACCAACAATAGATAAATGACCTGCAGCAGCATCTGCTACAGTTTCAGCCGATGGCGCCTGCGTCTCCATTGATGAAGCGGGGGCCTGGCTCACTGCATTCTGGCTATATTCACGCCATAAGGCGGCATGCTCCCTGGCCTGTGAAATCGCTTGTTGACGATCTAGCTGAGTCGCTTCATTACGCTCTGGTATACGCAGAATATAGCCACGCTTTACACCATTAATATTTTCATTAATAAAGGCTTCAGGGTTTTTACGCACCAACGCCAGCATCATCTGTTCAACACTTACCGAACTATCAGGACGCATGCGATTAGCTATGCTCCATAAGGTATCTGTTTGTTTTACGCGGTATTGACTTACAGCAGGAGCGCTAACCTTAGGCGTCGGCGCTGCCATGCCAGATTGAGGCGCGTTATAAGTCATACTACGCCCGGAATCCGAACTAATCGTGCCAGATTGCGCCGTTGAATACGTTGGCTGACTACTTGGCTGGCCACCTTGCTGCTGTGGAGCTACCGACTGTGTCTGCGCTCGAACATCAGCCGGATCAATAAAAGGATGCGCTTCCTCCAATGAAACAGAAGCAGTACCTGTTGAAGTATTGTAAACAGGGGGATCTAGTAGCAAGGTATATTCACGTAACAAATGCCCCTGTGGCCAGTCAATTTCTAGCAAAAAGCTTATAAATGGTTCGCGAATAGCCGTCTTGGTAAATACCTTAACAAAGGGCTTGCCTTCTTTTTCAACGATTTTAAATTTAAGCTGCTGCAGAAGATAAGGACGATCAATGCCCGCGCGATTAAATGCGTCTCGATTCGCCAGTTGAACAATCATCTGGTTCGCGTCATCAGACGATGCGGATAATACTTCTATTTCCGCACTCAGCTCCTGATTAAGTGCCGAATGTAGTTCTATCTCACCCAACCCCAATGTATAGCCGCGTGCTGGCAATAAGGCCGCCATCACGGCAAGGCTCAGTGTTAATTTGCGCACAAGTAGTCCCCTCACTCGATCCTGTAAATTTCTATTTATTAACTATATCTAGTACAAATTTAGGCGAAAGAAACAGTCATTCCCACCCGAATGCTAAGAATGAACTTTAGCATGTAGGTGTAACTATAGATTATAAATAGTCTTTTATCAAAAGCTCTGCGATCTGAATGCTATTTAATGCAGCACCTTTTCTCACATTATCTGACACAACCCACATATTTATCCCCTTTTCGTGGGATATATCTTCGCGAATTCGACCGACATAGGTCGGATCATTGGTTGCGCCTTCGGTTACAGCCGTTGGATAGCCACCGTCTTCACGGGTATCCATCACCTGCACACCCGGTGCTTTTTCTAATAGTTCTCTACAGGCCTGTGCCGTCAGTTTTTCTTTGGTCTCAATATGAAGCGCTTCTGAGTGACCATAAAATACCGGCACACGAACAGCGGTTGGGTTTACCTGAATACTCTCATCTTCCATGATCTTCCTGGTCTCCCAGACCATCTTCATCTCTTCTTTTGTATAGCCATTGTCCATGAACACATCAATTTGCGGCAACACATTGAATGCAATTTGCTTGGGATACACTTCTGGTTCAACAGGCAAACCATTGAGTAAACGCGCTGTCTGGCTCGCCAATTCTGAAATAGCCTCTTTACCGGTACCCGAAACCGCCTGGTAAGTGCATACATTGATTCGTGAAATACCCACCGCATCCTGAATCGGCTTTAAAGCCACTAACATCTGAATCGTTGAACAGTTAGGGTTAGCGATAATGCCCTTAGTTTTATAATTCGCAATCGCATGCGGGTTAACTTCTGGCACTACTAGAGGTATATCGTCCACATAGCGGAACTCTGAGGTATTATCTATCACCACGCAGCCAGCCGCCGCCGCTTTAGGAGCAAACTCGGCCGAAATTGAGCCACCCGCAGAAAATAGACCAATCTGTACTTTAGAAAAATCAAAGTCTGCCAGATTTTCAACCGTCAGCCTCTTATCACCAAACTCAACCTTTTTACCCGCTGAACGCTCTGATGCCAATGCATAAACTTTACCCACGGGAAATTTACGCTCAGCCAGAATAGACAGCATTGTTTCACCCACTGCACCGGTTGCACCGACTACTGCTACATCGTATGTTTTACTCATGACCTTACCTTTTAAATTCTTTTTTATACTTTAACTTGAAGCTTTTAAATTCTGCTGCTACTTTAATTTTTTAGCGCTTCAAGCACTGCGTCGCCCATCGCCGCTGTCCCCACTTCGGTACAACCTGCAGACATAATATCTGGCGTGCGTAAACCCTTATCTAATACTTTACCCACCGCATCATCTATACGCTGTGCAAGCGCTGCATTGTTTAAGCTATAACGCAGCATCATCGAAACAGATAAAATCGTCGCCAGTGGATTAGCAATACCCTGGCCTGCAATATCCGGTGCTGAACCATGAATCGGTTCATACATGCCACGACCGTTCGCATCTAATGAAGCAGAAGGCAACATACCAATTGAACCAGTTAACATCGCTGCACAATCCGATAAAACATCGCCAAACAAATTACTCGTTACCATCACATCAAACTGTTTTGGCCACTTCACCAATTGCATTGCCGCGTTATCCACATACATATGGCTTAACTCAACTTCAGGGTAATCTTTCGCGACGCGTTCCATGACTTCACGCCACAACTCAGACACTTCCAGCACATTGGCTTTATCAACCGAACACACACGCTTATCACGCTTCATTGCTATTTCAAATGCCGAACGACCAATGCGTTCTATTTCACTTTCTTTGTAACCGGCGGTGTTATACGCATAGCGCTCGCCGTCTTTTTCGGTAATTTCACGTGGCTGACCAAAATAAATACCGCCGGTTAGTTCACGCACTATCATAATGTCTAACCCAGATACAATCTCCGGCTTCAAAGAAGAGGCATCGGCCAACTGCGGATAAAGAATCGCAGGGCGTAAGTTAGAAAATAATTGCAACTCAGAACGCAACCCTAATAAACCTTTTTCAGGCCGTTTATCACGTGGCAACGATTCATACTGCGGGCCACCCACAGCACCTAGTAAAATAGCATCTGAGTTTTTGCACAGCTCTAATGCTGTCGTCGGCAATGGATCACCTGCCGCATCATAACCCGCACCGCCAACAGGTGCTTCAGTTAGTTCAACATCTAGTACACCATCAGCTTTTAAAAAATTGATTACTTTAACTGCTTCGGCAACGATTTCTTTGCCGATGCCATCACCGGGTAATACTGCTATTTTTTGTGTCATATTTTACGCCTTCTTTGACATGAAACCTGCGTGGTTTCCTATCCATTTTTTAATTTAAATTAAACAACCAGGGAGCTGTTTGTTTAATTTTTTCTTCGTATTTTTTAATTTCTTCGGCATGCTGCAAGGTCAGGCCAATATCATCTAATCCATTCAACAAGCAATGTTTTCTAAATGCTTCAACTTCAAACATATATTCATCACCATCTTCAGTGATTACTTTTTGCGTAAGCAAATCGACTGTTAGTTCATATCCCTTTTTAGCCGCTATCTTTCTAAATAAGTCTTCAACAATCTCTGCATCTAGCACAATCGGCAACAGGCCATTTTTAAAACTATTGTTAAAAAAGATATCCGCAAAACTCGGCGCAATAACTACACGAAAACCAAAATCTTCCAATGCCCAAACCGCATGTTCACGAGATGAGCCACAACCAAAATTTTTACGTGCGATTAAAATTTTCGCCTTATCGTATGGCGACTGATTTAAAATAAAATCAGGATTAATACGACGTGTGGTGTTATCGATATCTGCCGCACCCGCATCCAGATAACGCCAATCATCAAAGGCATTTGGTCCAAAACCAGAACGCTTAATTGATTTTAAATATTGCTTGGGAATAATTGCATCGGTATCAACATTGGGTCGATCCATGGGCGCAACTATGCCCGTCACTTTTGTAAATTTTTCCATAGGTATTCTCTAATTTGTTACAAGATTAATGTAATGACATTAGTCTTGAATATCTTTGCCTATTTTTTCGATATCTTTACCCATACCGTCCCACGTGCTTGCACACCCTGCAATAGATAAAAAGCCTACGAACACAGCACTAACTAAAAGAGCATTAATAATTTTTTTCATCGTTCTGTTTCCTTAAAAGTTTCTTACATCAACAAAGTGTCCGGTAATTGCAGCTGCCGCCGCCATACCTGGACTTACCAAATGAGTACGCCCGCCTGAACCCTGGCGACCTTCAAAGTTTCGATTGGAAGTAGAGGCACAGCGCTCTTCTGGTTCTAATCGATCAGCGTTCATCGCTAAACACATTGAGCAGCCTGGCTCACGCCATTCAAAACCTGCCTCTAAAAATATTTTATCCAGGCCCTGCTTTTCAGCCTGCTGCTTAATCAAACCCGAACCGGGCACAATCATCGCCAGTTTTACATTATCCGCTACTTTACGGCCTTTAATTACATCAGCCGCTTGCTGTAAATCTTCCAGACGAGAGTTGGTGCATGAACCAATAAATACTTTGTCGATTAAAATTTCATTAATCGGTGTACCGGCGGTTAAGCCCATATAGTTCAAAGCCTTTTGCATACCATCGGCTTTTACCGCATCCGATTCTGCAGCGGGATTTGGCACTTCCATATCCACTGACACCACCATTTCAGGTGAAGTTCCCCAGGTAACTTGCGGCTTTATGTCTTCCGCTTTAAGGCTGATTTCATGTTCAAAAAAGGCATCGTCATCACTGTGCAATTCTAACCACGCAGTAACGGCCAACTCCCATTGCTCACCTTTTGGTGCATAAGGTCGGCCTTCAACATAATCGATAGTGGTTTGATCGACTGCAACCATGCCAACACGTGCACCGGCTTCAATCGCCATGTTACAAATCGTCATACGGCCATCCATGGATAAATCACGAATTGCAGAACCCGCAAATTCCATTGCGTAGCCCGTGCCACCCGCTGTACCAATTTCACCAATCACCGCCAATACAACGTCTTTTGCAGTTACACCCGCAGCCAACTTACCGTCTACATTGACGCGCATATTGCGCATGCGTTTTTGTAGCAAACATTGGGTAGCTAATACGTGCTCAACTTCGGAAGTACCTATACCAAACGCCAGAGAACCAAAGGCACCATGGGTTGCCGTATGTGAGTCACCACACACCAGGGTCATTCCCGGCAGAGTCGCACCCTGTTCTGGCCCAATCACATGCACGATGCCCTGGCGAATATCATTCATACCAAACTGCGTAATACCAAATTCCTTGGTGTTCTTATCTAGCGTCTCCACCTGTAAACGCGACACAGGATCAGCGATACCCCTGGCGCGTTCTACCGCATCTGTTGGTACATTGTGATCGGGCACTGCCAGGGCCGCATCTGCACGCCAGGGCTTACGGTTTGCCAGGCGCAAACCTTCAAATGCCTGAGGGGATGTCACTTCATGCACCAAATGGCGATCGATATAAAGCAAAGCCGTGCCATCATCTTCGCTGCGCACAATGTGCGAATCAAATAATTTATCGTATAAGGTTTTACCGGCCATTCTCTTAACTCCTGCTATGAAACGCTAGTTATCCGCTTCAGGGCTTATTCTTTCAGGCTGTGCATTCTATGCGCACATAAAACATAAAACAAATTCATCTTTTTCATATAAACTATTCCTAACTAGAATACATAATCATATAAGGCCTATATAGCGTGGATATTCAAAATCTATCAGCCTTCATCGCAGTCAGTGATAGCGGCTCCTTTTCCAGGGCGGCCGAGCGATTATTTATTACACAGCCCGCCATGAGTAAACGTATTTCTTCTCTGGAGTCTGAACTCAACACACTCCTGTTCGATCGCATCGGAAAAAAGGTACTGCTCACTGAGGCAGGCCGTGCGCTATTACCCAGTGCACAACGTATTTTAGCTGAACTAGATGAAAGCAAACGTGCCATTGGTAACTTAAGCGATAAAGTCAGTGGTCACCTGAAAATAGCGACCAGCCATCATATTGGCCTGCATCGGCTACCCCCTGTATTACGCACTTTCACTACCGACTTCCCAGAAGTTGACCTTGATATCCGTTTTATGGATTCAGAAGAGGCCTGCAATTCCGTACTCAAAGGCGAAGTTGAACTGGCTATTGCCACTCTGCCCGAACACGAATGGAAGCACCTGCACCACCAAATCATCTGGCATGATCCACTCGACATAGTGATTAGCTCACAACACCCCAATGCTCACACAGCAAAACTCAGCATTAGTCAGTTACGCAAACTGCCTGCTATTTTGCCCGCTAAAAACACCTTCACTCGATTACTACTGGAACAGGCCTTAGGTTTGAATGAACAGAATCTAAATATCGCAATGGAAACCAATTATCTGGAGACCATAAAAATGATGGTGTCGATTGGCCTGGGCTGGAGCGTGTTGCCGGTTTCTATGTTATCCAATGATATTGTAAGAATGGATATAGAAGATGTTAAATTTGAACGATTATTAGGGGTAGTGAGTCATCAACAGCGAACTTTGTCGAACGCCGCCAGGATGCTGATGATGGAGCTTGAGAAGCACCGAGCTTGATTTAAAACGTATTTACTTCGATCATAGGGATCTTAGGCGCAAATAAAAAGACGGCAATTAAGCCGCCCCTTTCATATATATTGATTAAGCAGTTATGCTTTCTTACGCCTTGCCAACCCTGCTAACCCAATTAAACCAGAACCAAACAACCATACAGCCGCAGGGACTGGCACGGCACTAATAGTGCCCGTTGCAGTAACGCCCAAATCTTCTGCCGAGCCAGTATCGTCCACGGCTAATGCTGCAAGTATGGGTGCACCACTATCAAAACCAAGCCTATAACGAACGCCTATGAATGCGCCTTCTGTTACCGTTGCAGTATAAAATAGTGAAAAAGCATCTCCATCGGAGCAATCTGTAGAACAGGTTAATTGAGCAACTCCGTCACTATTAGATCCCCAGGCTGAACCACCAAGCCCTACTTCATTTCCGTTCCAGCTTACTGATAAACCACTAAAATCAAGTTCAACATTTCCCGCACCATCATCACTGAGAATAGTTATGGGTGAAGTTGTTTTATGGATGCCTTCGATGCCGAAAAATAGCCAGGGCTGATCGATGCCAGGGTTTGTTATCGAGCCTGGCTGTGCTGTACCTAGAGTTAGACCATCATTTGATGTGATTCCTGTCCGCTCTATCAGCTCAATTGAGCCGTTATTGTTAAAATCAATACCAAAATTTGACCCCGAAACAACCACTCCATCTAAATAAACGGGCGCATCAAAGTTTAATGTAGCAGTTGATAAAAGCGCTGCTTCCGCAGCGGTCATCATTACCATTGATGAAGCACCGACAAACAACAAGCTTTTAGTTATTTTTTTCATTTTATGTCCTTGTGTAATTTGATAGCTGTTATTGAATCAGCTATTTCAGAATAGCTAATGCTCATTAAATTGAGCCTCTATATACAGGCAAAATTAGTGCCTTAAACGCTAAACACTTAATTATCAATTAGATAGTATAGAACATGAACTTCACTAATTTCTAATATGTAAAAAATGCAGAATTAAAATATAGAAATGACGATTTTTTTTACAATTGAGATCACCTCCATTAGCTCCCCACCAAAAAATGCTCATTACCCTCTAAATAATATAGATTCCACATCAAACAAACCGTTATGATGCACAAAAATAAAAATAAAAATAAAAATAAAACTCAACTACTATGGACTGAAAGTCCATAGGTTGACGACAGAGGACTAAAAGTCCTCTCTTATACAATACCACTCACAATACATTTTATTAACTGCACTAAAATTTAATCAATTTGTAGGGTGGATCAAGCGCAGCGGATCCACCAGAATTGAGTCGTGATATAGGTGGATCCACTTCGTTTGATCCACCCTACTTTTCTTAAAAAGAGTTCAACTATCATTAATACATGTGTAGCAGCTAAAGCCTTGCACTAAAGTGCATAGTTTTAACTAGCGCCTTGGGACAATAAATATGAGCGATCTAAATGCCTAATCCATCCCCCACAGAGACACCTGAACCTGTCAGCTTTTGGCAGGCCTTTTCATACTGGCTAAAGCTCGGCTTTATTAGCTTTGGTGGCCCCGCCGGGCAAATCAGCATGATGCATCAGGAGCTGGTAGAAAAACGTCGCTGGATTTCAGAACATCGCTTCTTACACGCACTCAATTACACCATGGTACTGCCCGGGCCCGAGGCACAACAACTCGCGACTTACATTGGCTGGTTAATGCACGGCGTTAAGGGTGGCATTGCTGCTGGGGTTTTATTTGTACTGCCCTCATTATTTATTTTAATGGGACTTACCTGGGTATATTTAGCCTATGGTGATGCACCTGCAGTGGAGGGTATTTTATACGGCATTAAACCGGCGGTTACTGCGATAGTGGTTTTCGCAGCATATCGCATTGGCTCACGTGCCTTACGAAATAACGTATTACGTGGCATGGCTCTACTCGCCTTTATTGCAATTTTTGCATTACATGTTCCATTTCCTTATATCGTCTTAGCCGCAGGTATTATTGGCTACTTAGGTTCACGCTTTTCTCCCAAAAGTTTTAAAGCCGCTGCAGGACATGGCGCATCGAATGAAACCTTCGGCCCTGCCATTATTGACGATGACACGCCTGCACCCGAGCATGCACGCTTTAAATGGCGCCGATTAATAACTTTCAGCGCAATTGGTTTATTTATTTGGGCGGCGGTAATGCTTGCCTTATTTAATAGTTATGGCTGGCAAGGCACACTCACACAAATGGGCTGGTTTTTTACCAAAGCGGCTCTGGTAACTTTTGGTGGCGCGTATGCGGTTTTACCTTACGTATATCAGGGCGGTGTAGAACAGTATGCATGGCTCACCGGTACACAAATGATCGACGGTTTAGCCTTAGGCGAAACCACACCCGGCCCGCTGATTATGGTGGTGTCATTTGTGGGCTTCGTGGGCGGCTGGACGAAAGAAATATTTGGCGCAGGCCATCTATTTCTCGCCGGTGCAGCGGGCGCCAGTGTTGCCACACTCTTTACCTTTTTGCCTTCCTTCCTGTTTATTCTATTAGGCGGCCCTTTAGTAGAAGCCACCCGAGGTGATATGAAATTCACCGCACCGCTAATTGGCATCACTGCAGCCGTGGCGGGTGTGATTTTGAATTTAGCCGTGTTCTTCGCCTACCATGTTTTATGGCCACAGGGTTTAGATGCTAACTTTGAATGGTTTTCGGCTTTGATTGGTATTACAGCATTTGTTGCCTTGCTTAAATACAAAATGAGCATTGTGCAGGTGATTGCTGCTTGTGCTGCCACTGGTTTTGTTTATTCATTTTTATTATAAAGAGAACTTAAAGACTAATACATAACAAACACTGAGTTACTTACATAAGTACCTCAACCCACAGTTAACGCTATATTATTCAAACGGAATCATCAGCACAGTTCATTTTCACCACTGGTAGCATTCGTTTACTCGGTCTCTTCTCATCTACCATTGCGAAACGTACCTTTTTACCCCACGTCACCTTACTGTTAATTTTTAAAAATCATCAACGGGTGGTGCAACACGCAACACTTCTTCTATAGTGGTTAAGCCAGCGGCCACTTTTTGCGCACCACTCAAACGTAAAGGCTTCATACCTTCTTTTATCGCCACTTTTTTCAACGATGACATGTTCACATTTTCAGTTATCTGTTCCTTCACATTACGACTAAAGGTAAACATTTCATAAATACCCATACGCCCCATAAACCCTGTATTACGACACTCTAAGCAGCCGACAGGTTTGAAAATTTGTTGTGGCTTAGCAGGGCTCCATGGCTTTACTAAAGCTTTCCATGTTGATTCATCCACTTCAGTCGATGCTTTACAATGCGGGCACAAGGTTCTTATTAAACGCTGGGCTAATACACCCAACACGGTCGATTGAATTAAATATGCTGGCACACCAATTTCCATTAATCGTGTAATCGCCGAAGGTGCATCATTAGTATGCAATGTTGTAATCACTAAATGCCCTGTGAGCGCCGCTTGAATTGCAATATCTGCCGTTTCTTTATCACGGATCTCACCAATCATTATTATGTCTGGATCCTGGCGTAATAATGTTTTAACACCCGTTGAAAAATCTAAACCAATATTATGTTGAACCTGCATTTGATTAAATGCAGGTTCAACTAATTCAATGGGGTCTTCAACGGTACACACATTCACTTCTGGTTTTGCCAGCTGTTTTAAGCTGGTATAAAGCGTCGTGGTTTTACCTGATCCGGTTGGACCTGTAACCAGAATAATACCATTAGGCTTACTGATCATTGATTGCCAATGTCCATCATCCGACTGACTAAAACCTAATTCTTTAAAATTTTTAACCAGCACTTCCGGATCAAAAATACGCATTACCAATTTTTCACCAAACGCGGTAGGCATAGTGGATAAACGTAATTCTATTTCTGTACCATCTGGTGTTCGCGTTTTTAAACGACCATCTTGTGGCCGACGTTTTTCCGCAACATCCATACGCCCCAATATTTTAATGCGGCTCGACACTGCCGCCATGACCGTACTCGGCACCTGATATACCTGATGCATTACACCATCAATACGAAATCGCACATTACCTAAATCACGACGTGGCTCTATATGAATATCACTGGCACGCTGTTCAAAGGCATATTGCAATAACCAATCTACAATGTTTACAACATGCTGATCATTGGCATCCAGCTTACCTGCACGGCCTAAATCCATCAGGCCTTCGAGGTTACTGACATCGGCAGCTACATTTTTTTGTGATTCTGATTCAGCTCGATTTACCGATTTAGAAACCGTATAGAACTCTAGCAAGTAACGGCTAATTTCATCCGGGTTGGCGACAACGCGTTTAAAACTTTTTGTATTTATACGTGAGAGTTCCTGTTCCCACTCTTTCACAAATGGCTCAGCAGTCGCTACCGTAATAAACTGATCATCAAGGGAAATTGGTAAAATATTAAAGCGTGAGGCATAAGCGTAAGACATCACCGAGGTAACTTTTGTTACATCTATTTTTAATGGGTCGATTCGATAATACGGTAGCTGAGCTCTATCTGATAACCACACCGTCAGCACTTCTAAATCCAGTACGCCATGCTCATCCCGTTGATCTACCCACTGACGTTCAGCAATAACAATCAGTGCGTTTTTTTCCTGATACTCTGGAGACACTGCCAGCATACGCAGCATCTTTGCGTTTTCAGCCGTCACCATGCCATCTTCTTCGAGCCAGCTGAGTACTTCCTGTATGTCTAACTCTTTTTCAGTTTGATTGATAACTGCATTCATACGTGTGTCTGCCAATTGATATAATTTTACTGTTGCTAACGTATACTAAATTCAATGAAGTTTTCTACAGCTTCTGCGGCGGCTATTTTTAATTCGCTGACAACGGCCATCGGCGGCCCCTGACTTAAGCAGGTCTCAAAGACAGCAAGCTGCTGTTCGGTGCCACAGGCCATGGCTTCTACTCTACCATCAGGCATATTACGCACCCAACCTTTTACGCCTATGCTATCTGCATTATCTTTTGTGCTTGCACGAAAAAACACACCCTGCACCCGACCTTCAACAATATAATGACGGCATGGCATTCACTCAAATCTCAAGGTAACAGCCTTGCCCGGTTCAACCTGCTGTGCATAATAAAAAGCAGCACTAAGTAAATATTGGTTAGCCGCATTTTTTTGCCAGTAAATAGATTGAACCGTTGCAGCTATCGCCTGCCCATCGACAATAACCTTTAACGCATCACCGACTTTATATTGCTGCGCCTGTTTGGCCGTAATCACTGATATTGCAGATGCCTTGTTTGCTGATACCAGTTCGATGCGTGCTGCTGATTTATTTTCATCCGAAATAACCATACCGGGATAAATATTAGATGACAATATATATGCCGCTTCTTGAGCCTTTAATACGCCACGTTCTGCTTGCCATTGTTTTAATTTACATTCAGCCTGTAGCATTAACTCTTCTGCTTTAAGCGATTTATATACACCGCCAATTTTTAATAATTCCGTTTCCGATAATACGGTACGCTCAAATAATTCCTTCGCCTGATCCAGTTCAATTTTGGCATCAAATAAGGCCGGCTGTAATTTATTGATCGCTGCCTGGCAATATTGAACACTATAATTAAAAGGTGCGAGATCCAGCCGTGCTATTTCATCACCGGCTTTTAATCTGGAACCCACATTAGCCGTTACCGACTCCACGATACCAGTAACCGCAAACCCAGTTTTTTGTAGATCTAACCAGCTCATACTGGCTTCAATATCTTCTGCATATACCACTGGATTAGCCAGGATGAGCAGGCAAAATAAGTAATGTTTATGTTTCATCATCTGCTTCATAATTGACCAGGCATTTTATAACGCCGCTCCCATCATATCTGTTTTACCCAATAGCAAACGTAATTCCATCCAGGCCAGTGCCAGCTCGTATTTATTTTTTGCACGCTCATACTGTATTTCTGAAATCGCCACCAAAGAGTCACCTAAATCCGTTTCCACTTCCATTTCGTACAGTGTCCGACTGTGATCCAGTTTCAGCTCTCTTAATTCCTGTACCATTTTCAACTGCTGGAGACGCTTATTGAGCACTGAAATACTTTGCCATAAACTTAATGCCTGCTTGCGCACCTGGGCTTTTACACTTAACAGTATAGCGCGCTGTTTTAAAACAGCTGCACGTGTTTTAGATATTCTCGACTTAATGCTATGACTTTCATACAGTGGAAACGTTATATTTAAAGCCGCACGCATATCATCACTTGATCTTGCCCGTGCATATTCAGAGACTTCTAATTCCGCACTCACAAATGGACTGAGCTGTTGATCTTCGGCCAATAATTTTTGCTGAGCAGCGGAATGCTGTCTCTCTGCCAGCATAATTTGTGGATTACTGTGTAGTACCTTTTCTAATAACGGTGAGTACTCTGGGAGTTCTGTTTGTAAAACAGCCAATTCTGGAAGCACTAAATTTGAAGGCAATACACCGGGTCGATTTAACGTTTCAGCTAAAACGGCCCGACTATAACGCTGCTGAGCCTCACTTAAATTACGTGTATGTAAGGTATCCAGATATTGCGCTTCTGATTCCAGCAACTCCAAATCTGACACTTGTGACAATGCATGTCTGTCTTTTACGGCATCATATCGAACATAAGCAATAGACAGTGCCTCATTATCCCATGCATACTTTAAATCAGATAAAATCACTTCAAAAAATTGCTTTGCCATTTCAATTTTTCGACTGGATATCACATATGACATTTTAGCCTGTAGGGCCTGCTGATCTATCTGCGCGGCCTTAATACTGTGTTCACTACCACCAAAGTCATACAATGGCTTCGTTAAACGTAAAATGGCACCACTGTCATTTTTTGAAAAGTCAAAAGCAACGGATGAAGGCTCAACATACGCTGCCTGTAATTCAAGTTGCGCACTAAAACCCAGTAATGACTCAGCTTCTTCAAGCCGTGATTGTGCGTCTATAATTTCAGATTGCGCTTCAAGCAGCGTGTAATGATCAGCCTGATCCGCCATTTTCATGACCTGCGGCAAACTTAACGGGTCCGGTAATTCTGCTGTCGAATCAGCTAATGCAACAGACAGATGCAAGCAAATGAAAATAGAAACAAGACGTATCATTGAGCTTTACGCTGTATCCTTTTATAACGAGTAAAACTAGTGTCTTTATAATGCCCGTTCAAAAAGAATTCACCGAGCAATATAAATTCTTCTTTTGAGGAAGTAGCACCGGTGTAACGTACAACACGCTTTCCCGTTAAATCAAAAAAAGCCATTACCGGTGTTGCCCTGACGCGGTGTTTTTTAAATGAAAATTCTTTCTGCGTGGTGAGCGTACCATCAAAATCCGTCATTTCTACATCGCCTTCTATATCGACCTGAAACACTTTAAAGTGTTTTTTATAAAATGACACCACATCTGGCTGATTTAGAATAGTCGTTTTCATGCGATGACAAAATGGACATTCATCCATTTCAAAGAATATAAAAATACCTGATTTACCTTCTTCTTTTGCGATTTCTAATTCTTCCGCAAAGTTTCCAAAACTGGAATCAAAAAAGGCTAACTCTTCTGCATGAACAGTGAAACACGTTAATAGTGATGATAATAAAATAAGAGATGCATATAAACGCTTAGGCATAGACCGGTTTCCCTTCGTCATTGTTACTATATCGGCAGTATAACCTTGATTATCCACTTGCGGAACAGATGTAAGACATTTGTCTTACAGACAAATTCATTCACTGATGCAAACAATTTTTTTGTCAAAAAAAAACAGGGCCCGCATATGCGAGCCCTGTTTTCAAAACAGTTCAGCCTGTTGCTTATTGAGCCAGATACGCCTCATCTGATGCCTCAACTGCGCCCACCGACCATGCGCCACGTGTTTTTGCATGCTCAACCGCAGCATTAACATCAGTGCTTGACGCATTACGATCGATATCAAATACCTGGCCTGCATAAATCAGGTCTGCATCTTTGATTTTGTCACGGTTTGCCTTATAGATAAGCGGCCATTGATATGGATTTGCATAAACCGCTTCTTTACCCGAAATATTCCAAAGATTATCACCTGTCACTACCTGGTATGAATCACCACCCGCAATCACGCCGCCTTCACTAGATGATGCTGCAGAACCTCCAATAGCACCACTTGCAATCAGGCGTGCATTTTCACTTTTGGCTTGCTGCATTGCCATTTCGGCCTGGCGCTGCGCCTTACCCGCTAGCTTTTTCGCCTTCTCTTCATCACCAGCAGCCATAGCTTCTTCCGCACTCTTAATAAGCTTGCCAGTATCGCGCCATTCAGCGCCCATTTTCTTAGCCTGAGCATTTGCCGATTTTGCATCAGTAATGGCCTGTGCTGCTGTGTCGCCTGCCGAGTCGCTTGCTCCGCCATCTGTTGCACAACCAGCAACCAAGCCGAGTGCAAGCATTACAATAAATAGCGGCTTGATAAGGTGAGTAAATTTCATGTTGATCGTCCCCGATGCATTAATGTTCGTTAATATGTTCTATTAACAGGAAATTAGCAACGGGAACCCCAAGTGTCAAGCTAATCCCACAAATAGACGGTGTTTCTTTTGCATGTGTGAGGCACATCTTCTTTGCCAAGAGCCCTATAAATACGCTATTCTTTCGCCCCCTCAAACGCAATTTCTTTTTAAGGTGTGCATATGGCTGACTCTATAAAGGTTTACCACAATCCTCGCTGTTCAAAATCTCGACTAACACTGGAATTGCTATCCAAAAAAGGCGTGCAGAGCGAAGTAATAGAATATTTAAAGACACCGCCAAGCAAGCAAGATTTAATAGCCATTTTAAGCATGCTAGATTTGCAACCCAGGCAACTAATGAGAACTCACGAAGCTGAATATAAAGATAACAATTTGGCAGATGAATCCCTCAGCCAGGACCAGCTAATTGAAGCCATGGTAAAATTTCCAAAATTAATAGAACGCCCGATTGTTGTCTGCAATGGCAAAGCCGCCATTGGTCGCCCCCCTGAAACTGTGCTCGAGATTCTTTAATTATGTCTGAAGTGTTAATCCTTTATTACAGCCAAAGTGGCTCAACGGCAGAAATGGCTAGAACCATTGCTCGCGGCGTAGAAGAGGTGAGCGGTATGCGAGCGCGCTTGCGCACGGTACCTGCTGTATCAGCAGTATGCGAAGCTACCGAGGCAACTGTGCCTGAAACAGGCGCTCCCTATGCAGAACTCTCCGATTTAGAAGAGTGCTCTGGGCTTATTCTTGGCAGCCCAACACATTTTGGCAATATGGCCGCCTCACTAAAGCACTTTATTGATGGCAGCGGCAGCTTATGGATGTCGGGTGCAATGATCGGCAAGCCCGCTGCTGTCTTTACCTCAACCGCCAGTATGCATGGCGGCCAGGAATCGACCTTATTAAGCATGTTAGTGCCACTGTTACACCATGGCATGGTATTAATGGGGCTGCCTTATAGCGAAGCCTCATTGCACCAAACCACCACCGGTGGCACACCCTATGGCGCAAGTCGACTCAATAATAATAACAATGCCCCATTGGATGAACACGAAAAGGCACTGTGCCTCGCGCTTGGCCGCAGAGTCGCCGAGACAGCACAAAAGCTTGAAACTACCCCATAAAGATACCCATGAATAAAATACAATTCGCAAGAACCCTCACCTTACTTGGTTTTTTTGGCCTTATGATATTTATCCCACTGTGGCATTTGCTCATTGTGCCGATTGAAGCCAAGTTTGTTTCTATGACCTTGTTAATACAAGTTGGCCCTTTATTATTCCCACTACGTGGCATATTACATGGCCGGGTTTATACCCATGCATGGTCAATGTATCTCGCACTGTTTTATTTCGTTTGCGGCATTTGGTATGCTGGCGATGTAAGTACACGTGGTTTTGGCATAGGTTTTAGCGTGTTAAGCGTCATATTTTTTGTAGGCACTATGCTCTATACGCGCTTTCAAGGCATGGCTGAAAATGCCTCGCGCGAGGCCGGGCCTCATTCAGAAAGCTAATTTCATGGTGTCATTGACACCGATTAATTAGCTTTACTTAATTGACCTGTGTCAGTACTCCTTACAGCAACGGCACTAATCTACACACATATTAAACGTTTATCGGAGCATCACATGTACACTCTCGGCGAATTAAAAAAACAAAATCAGGAAATTAGTGATTTGGCCGATGTGTTAGATGTATTAATTAAAGACGAACGCCTCATCAATAACCCCTTTGTGTGCGATCTGGTTTCCCGTTTTAATGAAAAAGTATGGATGCATTTAGTGTTCGAGGACAACTCTCTTTATAGCGAGCTTGCCAAACACCATAATCCCGACATAAGCAAATTAGCTAATATTTTTCACACCACAACCAAGGCTGTAAGAAAAGATTTTTCAAACTATATAAAACTCTGGTGCAAGGCATCAGGTGCCGACCATCATCAACAGGCATTCTGCGAGCAAACCCCTGAAATACTTAATAAAGTAAGGCAACGCATTCAGTTTGAAACTGAAAAGATGTTTCCTTTAGTAGAAAACGAATAAATTCAAGTCATCGACCAATAACCTATCCCACATCAAACATGAGAGTAAAGAAAAAGACCTGCAATAGCATACATTTAGCGCTAAACTTCTATTAGCTCACTACTGATGAATAGAATGTTTAACCTTTTTCCCCGTTTACTATATTGTCTCACTTTTGTTTTGCTGATATTCCTCAGCCCGGCCACTTACGCCTCCGACCTGCAAAAAGAAATTCGCATGAAGGAAGAAATTATCGACTACATCATGGATGGCGAAGTGATAATGCTAAACGATGCCATTGCCCAGCATGACTTTTTATCTATTTATACCGAATCAAGCCTGGACACAGCAAAGGGTGCTGTCATCATCATACATGGTCGAGGCCACCACCCTAACTGGCCCGAGGTAGTTTACCCATTACGCACTGGCTTACCCGAATTTGGCTGGCACACTTTATCGATACAAGTCCCTGTACTGGACAATCAATCTAGTTTTTATGACTATATGAATATTCGAGAAGAAACTCACCCGCGCATTAACGCTGCCATCGCATTTTTACAACAACAGAATATAAAAAACATTGTTTTACTTGCTCACAGTTGTAGCGTGCATATGGCAATAGACTGGTTACACAAACACCCTAATGCAGGCACAAATGCATTTATTGGTATCGGCATGGGATCAACTGATATCGGCCAACCGATGCTCAAACCTTTTCCATTACAGGATATAAAAATTCCAGTATTAGATATCCGTGGCGAGAATGATTACCCTGCCGTAATAGCAAAAGCACCTGAACGATTAAAAAGAATGCGACAAGCTGGCAACCCCAAATCTGACCAACGAGTAGTTCCCAGATCTGACCATTATTTTACCGCTCGTGGGAAAGCACTATTAGACGAAGTAGCTGATTGGCTGAATACGCTCTGAAAATAAGATCTTCCTATGTTGTAAAATAACCTTACCTGTTTGATATTGTAAATCTAGCATTGTCTGTAAACCACCACGCTATAGCGGTAGACACTTTCCCCTCCCCCAAATTGGCAGCCAAACTAATTACATCATTCAAGCTTCAAGTGTAACTAAACGGTATAAAATAAACGCTCATGATTTTTTTCAAATGCATTCCGTTCATCCACCTTAGATTTAATCTGGTGTACATCCATTACAAGCCTTATAATCAATCGCCAGTCTAGTAAGTCAATTGCTCGCAACCAGCCGCAATGAGCCGAGCATCCACTTAAATCGCAACCTTAGGAGAAGTAGAAATGAAAACTAGATCTATATTTTTCACTTTTTTCTTATTCTGCAATTTAAGTAGCTCATGCCTGGCCGAAACCTTACTCCATATATCCAGCGGATTTACGCCCCCGGTTTCTGATTTTTACCGCAGCGTTTTAACAGAAGCAGCTAAAAGAATGAATGAGGTTTCAATTACACTAGAAACATTACCGGCTGAACGCTCTTTAGCTCTGGCCAATCAAGGGGTGAATGATGGCGAATGTTGCCGCATTCCATCGGTCACAATCCATCAATACGAAAATTTAATACCCATCGATATAAGTTTTTATAGCGCTCGATTTAGTGCTTTTAGCAAACACAAAAACACAGCCATTAACAGCTTTGATGATCTAAAACCCTTTTCTGTTGGTACCGTAAAGGGATGGAAAATAGCCGTCATCAAAGTAAAAGAAGCCAAGCCTCGTGAAGTACACATCGTCACTACACCAGATCAGCTATTGCAGATGATACAACAGGATCGAGTTGATTATGGGGTGGTAGGCTATTTGAGTGGTTTGCAATCTATCGTAAACGTCCAGGCAACTAGCGTACATGCTATCGAGCCTCCGTTAATTGAAAAACCGCTTTACCTTCTTCTACATAAAAAACACAGCAGCCTTATCCCTTTATTTAATAAAACCCTCAGCGACATGCTCGCCGATGGTTCCATTGATAAAATTTATAAGCAACTAACCGAATCACTAAAACCGAAAACAGCTGGTAATTAACTTGAAACGTTTCAAAGGTAAAATTTCTAAATTACTAGTACTCTATATTGTACTTTTTAGTTCTATTGTAACAATTGTTCTTACCGGCATACAATTGTGGGTAGATTACAATCAGGGTGTTAACAACCTGCACCAACGCATAAAACAAATAGAACTAACCAATATTGCATCCATTACCCAGTCTATGTGGACAATGGACAGCTCATTGATTCAAATTCAACTTGATGGCCTTGTACGTATCAATGATATTGTTTTTGTTAAAATCACAGATGAGAACGGTAAACTGATTGCCTCTTCCGGTGACGCATCCACAAAAAACACCATCGAAAAAAACATACAGCTACAATATTTATATCGCAACAAAAACACACCTCTTGGCGTATTAAAAGTGATCGCCACAAAAGAAAATATATACCAAACTTTAATCGACACGGTAATCGTTATTTTAATCTCACAGGCAGTTAAAACTTTTCTAGTGAGCATATTTATATTAGTGTTATTTAATTATCTGGTAACCAGGCACCTACAAAAAATATCACAACACTCGGATGAAATTGAACTAACAAAGAAAACAAAGGAATTAAACCTAAATCGCACTAAATACAATTCTATTGAAAACGATGAACTCGAAAATGTAGTCCAATCAATCAATATGATGTCGGATAATATATACAAGACATACATCAGTTTAATAGATAACCAGCTTCAGCTAACTGAAAAAGACGCAAAGTTTGGTGCTATATTTGATTCACTTTCTGATGCGGTAGTTATCACTGACAATGATAGAAATATATTGCAGGTTAACCAGGCGTTTTATGAGCTATTCGGTTACACAGATCATGAATTAAAAAACCGCAACACCCTCATGCTATACGCAAATCCTGATGAGTTTCACACACAAGGAAGAGCCCGTTATAACACTAAATCTGCTAATGAATTTTCTGTATATGAAATAGAATACCGTCGCAAAGACAATTCCATATTTCCCAGTGAGACAATGGGCGGTGGCATTAGATTACCCGATGGTACTAAAATTGGTTTCATAGCTATTATCAGAGATATTACCGTGCGCAAACGGGCCGAAGAAGAAACCGCTCATTTACAGGAGCAAATACAACAGTCACATAAAATGGAAGCCATTGGACAACTAACGGGAGGCATAGCACATGACTTTAACAACATTCTCTCAAGCATTCTGGGTTATGCCGAACTAAGTAAAGACAAGCTTCTCGATTCCAACGATGAGAAGTTATTAAAATATATTAATAATATTAATAGTGCGGGAGAAAGAGCGCGCGATCTGGTTGCACAATTACTTGCCTTTAGCCGCAGCGGCCCTAGCAACCCCAAACAAATAAATTTAAACAGCCTAATTGACGATGTGATTTCACTCATTACACCGACTATTCCATCCAGCATCAAATTAATAAAGGAAACAAGCCCAAATATTCCCCTCGTTCTGATGGATGACACTCAGATGCATCAAATATTAATGAACTTATGCATTAATGCGCGAGATGCCATGCAAGGCCACGGTCAACTTACAATAAAACTCAGCCATGAAAAAAATATTGATGCCATATGCAACTCATGCAAAGAGCACATACATGACGAATATGTAAAACTAACAATCGAAGATACGGGTACTGGCATTCAACAAAATATTTTAAATAAAATATTCGACCCTTTCACAACGACTAAATGCATTGGAAAAGGCACAGGTCTGGGCTTATCTGTAGTCCATGGTATTTTACACCGACACAATTCACATATCATTATTGATACCCTTACAGACAAAGGCACATGCTTTCACTTGCTAATTCCACCCATTAAAAAAGCTGACATTAAACAAACATTACAGGCAACCGAAACTAAAGAACGGCTACATAATGGTAAAAACAAACGTATATTGGTTGTTGACGACGAAGAATCCGTTGCTGAATTCATGCAGGAATATTTACAATCTCAACACTACATTGTTACATCTGTAACTAGCAGCAAACAAGCCATCGAGTTATTTAAAAATGCACAAGCTGAATTTGATTTAGTTATAACAGACCAAACCATGCCTGAAATGACCGGTGATGAACTTGTAAAAGAAATGCTCAACATAAAGCCGAATATTCCGATTATTTTATGCAGTGGCTACAGCGAAAAAATTGATGAAAAGAAGGCATTGGAATTAGGCTGTGCACGATATTTAACGAAGCCTATAAGTAACACCACATTGCTTCGGGCTATACAGGAAACGTTATCGTCATATTTAACTGACACACCACATTAAAAACATTCAATCTGAAAGCACCATTTTAACAAACGGGATTGTTAAACGACGATGTTGTTGCAGCTGCGCTTTATCTAATGCATCTAACATTTCAAATAAATCGGCCATATCGCGATTATAATTATTTAGCAAATAACTAGCGACATTATCTGCAAGTTCAAAACCTCGCGCATCTGCACGCTGTTGTAGCGCCTGACATTTTTCCGCATCATTTAACTCAAACAATTTGAACACCGGCCCCCATTGCAGGCGCGAGGTCAAATCTTTAAGTTGAATTTTAATGTCGGCAGGCGGCTGATTAGCCGTAAAAATTAACTGCTTATTATTTTCTCTAATACGATTAATCAAATCGAATAATGCTTCTTGCCAATTTTCCTTATTCTGCAAGAGCTGCACATCATCTATGCAACAAACATCCATTGCCTCCTGTCCTTGAAATACTTCTGGCGAATATTCGATGAGTTGCTTCAATGGTAAATAACTAATACTTTTATTCTGTTGCGCCAGGCTCTGACACAGGGCCTGCATTAAATGCGTTTTTCCCGTGTTGTGTGCACCCCATATATAGAGCTGTTTTTCTGCAGCTAAGTTGGGACTTTGCAATAAATCGATCAGTAATTTGTTTTCACCATTTACAGCATTGCTAAAGGTGAAACTATCTTTTAACTGCAAGTCTAAGGTTAATTGGGTATACATGAATCAACAGAAACCACTAAGAAATATTATTAAAAATCGCACTGGACTTATATTCACTGTGTACGTGGCGGAGCAATACAGCCAGTACAGCAGCCACTGGCAGTGCCAGCAGCACACCAATAAAACCAAACAACTGGCCACCGGCTAATACCGAAAATATAACCGCAACAGGGTGTAGGCCAATTCTATCACCCACCAATAAAGGCGTCAGTAACATACCTTCTAACGCCTGCCCAGCGCCAAACACAATGAACACCGGGAGCAACATCATCACATCTTGCGTTTGTAACAATACTGCGACACTCGCCACTACTATACCGACAATAAATCCTAAATAGGGAACAAAGCTCACCAGACCTGCCAACATACCAATGAGTAATGCCAGCTCTAAATTAATGAACCATAAACCGCAGGAATATACGATGCCTAGCACTAACATAACTAAAAACTGGCCGCGTATAAAAGCGGCTAAAACATCGTCCGACTCTTTCACCAATTTTACAATGACGGGCTGCGACTTCCTGGGAAGCAACTCATCAATACGGGCAACCAGGGTATCCCAATCACGTAACAGATAAAACGTAACAACGGGAATGAGCACCAGGTTCGCAAATAATGCAACGACAGCCATGCCCGATGCCGCAATGGAAGACACCAGCTGAGATAATATACCGCCTGCCTGTGCATAGTGTGCCGTGAATAGTTTTTTAATAAACTCGAAATTAATATGGCTTATATTGATACCCAGTTTCTGCGCTACCATAGGCACTATATTTTGTTGAATATTATCAATATAAAGCGGTATGTTTGAAACCAGATACGTTAGCTGTTGAGCTAATAGAGGGAGAATTAATAATGCTATAACCGTTATGGTGGAGAACAGCACAACAAATACAATGCTTACCGCCAAACTACGGGGCAGCTTTTTTTCTAATTTATCCGCAAGCGGATCACCTAGATAGGCCAATAAAGCGGCTGCAAAAAAAGGTGTGAGTATAGGCGCCAATAAATACAGGCCAAATAAAACCGTTACTGTACCCAGTAGCAACATCCATTTTTGCGAATCACTTAAAGAGGTCATATAAAATAGCTCATCTGTCTAAACTGTAACGCAAGATTCTAGGCATGCTCTCGTGCTCACTATTACGTGAAGTTTTGTTTATCTCTTCGACTGGCATTGGCCGCGTATCTACTGTTAATACCTTACCCAGGGCAATAATGCGCCGCAAATCATCCTCATCGCCATTCAAATCAATATAAAAATCGACCTGCTGTTTGTTTACTTCTCTGGCATAAACATTTTTAACCGGTGCCAATGAAGCTAAATAGTGGGCGGCCTCTGAATATTTCTTCACAGTGTACAAATTACTCACGCGAACAATTAAGCCCGCATTATTAACACTATCTGCAAACACCGCAAAACGACTTGAAATACTATCCGTTGCTATACCAATACCACTGCTGGTTAACAATGCTAAATCCTCGGCATTCACACTCCAGTTTTCAATTTTATCTTCCTGCATCAAAGACCAGTCGACTTGCCAGCTTCCTTTGCTCCAGTTCATTCGTCCTAAAAGAATGGCATTAACAGCATAACGCTGGCTAGCCTGCTTAACAGGCTCCCAAAACTGCCCCCAAACATCGGTAAACTCAACTAAACGCTGGTCAGCCGCATCGTATTCTGGCCAAACAATCGGCAAACCGCGTCGCTTAGCACCTTGCTCTACGGCACTTTTTATTTGCGACTGATCAGCTTGTTTTAATAAATATCGATTACGCCCATCTTTAACCGCTAACCACACCAATACGTTCGGCCGCTGATAACCCCACAGAGGCAAATCATTTTCACGCAACAATTGTTTAAGCTTATCTTCATCAAATTGCACCCACAGTTTGTATTTAGGCTGTACCAGTGCAGGTGTTTTTTGAAAATAAGTAGTGATTTCATGGTCACTCAATGCACGATATCGATATTGACTAATCAGCCGCCCTGCATCGGATAGATTGAGTTGAGTTGGCGCCAGGCTGGTACCAGAAATACGCACCGAAACCTCAATTAAAGCCTGTTCAAACGCGGCTTTACGGATGTCGATATCCTGGCTTACGACGGGCAAGCTGGCTTCATACATGTGCTGTATATCGGTTGCTTGCAGCTTAACGGATATAACCAATAGTAAAATTGTGCTTAAAAAAAGCGATTTGCGGTTCATTTTCATTCGTGGACTAGGCTCGGAAGATGTACAATACCACATCTTTTAATCGTGATGCTTATCAGGTTCGCAATGTCTCAAACTGACTCAAAAAAATCCACTAATCAATCTCTTAGCTACCGCGATGCAGGCGTCGATATCGATGCAGGCAATCAATTTGTTGAAGATATCAAACCACATGTAACTCGCACCATGCGTCCCGAAGTTATCGGTGGCCTGGGCGGATTTGGCGCATTGTTTGAAATCCCACTGGATCGCTATAAAAAACCGGTTCTAGTGTCGGGCACAGACGGTGTGGGCACCAAGCTTAAACTGGCTAATCAAATGAACAAGCATGACACCATTGGCATCGATTTAGTGGCCATGTGTGTAAACGATATACTCGTTTTAGGTGCAGAGCCTTTATATTTTCTTGATTACTACGCAACGGGCAAGCTAGACAACGCCGTTGCCGCCGATGTTATTAAAGGCATTGCTGAGGGCTGTCATCAGGCAGGCGCTGCACTCACTGGTGGTGAAACCGCTGAAATGCCCGGCATGTACAGTAAAGGCGACTACGACCTGGCCGGCTTCTGTGTAGGCATCGTTGAAAAAGACCAAATTATTGATATCACTAAGGTAGGCGCTGGCGATGTACTTATCGGTATAGCCTCTTCTGGGCCACATTCAAATGGTTATTCGTTAATACGTAAGGTAATAGAAGTGAGCGGCGCCGATTTAAATCAGCCTTGTGGCGAGCAGACATTAGGCGAGGCTCTATTAGCACCAACACGTATTTATGTTAAAAGCATTCACGCGCTACTTGAGCAGGTTGATGTACATGCCATGTCACATATTACCGGTGGTGGTTTACTGGAAAATTTACCTCGCGTAATGCCTGAAAACACCCGCGCACAAATCGATGCTGCAAGCTGGGAGCTACCCGCTGTATTTAAGTGGTTGCAAGAGCAGGGCAATATCGACTCTCAAGAAATGTACCGCACCTTTAACTGTGGTATCGGTATGGTTGTGCTTGTAAATGCTGAAGATGCAGACACTACCATCGAAACCCTTACAAAAGCTGGTGAAAAAGCCTTTAAACTGGGTGAAATCACCAGTTCTACCGGTGACGCTGACGTTATTGTTGAATAAGTATTATTTTACGCCGCTTAAATGAATACCGATCCATTAAATATTGTTGTATTAATTTCCGGTAGCGGCAGCAACTTACAAGCCATAATAGAGGCTATTAACGCGGGTAAGTTACACGCTAAAATTAGTGCTGTAGTGAGTAATCGCCCTAACGTTAAAGGGCTTGAACGAGCCAAGTCCGCAGGTATTGTCACTCACACACTTGACCATACCGAATTTGAAAGTCGTGCAGCCTTTGATCAGCAACTCATGCGTACTATTGACCAATACCAGCCCCAGCTCATTATATTAGCGGGTTTTATGCGTATACTTACTGATGACTTTGTTGCTCATTACAATGGCCGGATGCTCAATATTCACCCTTCATTACTACCTGATTTTAAAGGCCTTAACACCCATCAACGCGCATTAGATGCTAATGTTAGCCAACATGGCGTAAGTGTTCATTATGTAAGCAATGAACTCGATGGTGGCCCTGTAGTCTTACAAGCGCTTATGGATGTGCAGACTGGGGACACAGCTGATTCATTACAGCAACGTATTCATAGCTTAGAGCATGTGATCTATCCTATGGTTATTGAATGGATAGCACAGCAACAACTAGAAGTAATTGACCAGCAGGTTTACTTAAACAAGCAAAAACTGACAAGCCCGGCAAAATGGATCAACAACCAACTTTTCACATAATTCAAAGATTGCGTTTTTTAAGCGCCTGCCTGCTATCACTGGTTGCCTGTAATACCTTTGCGTCCAATCAGTTTCCTCTGCCTGAAAATCACCAAAGCACCTACAGTATTACAAAGTACGGAACTGAAGTTGGACAAATAAAAAATGATTTTCAGTACCATGACCAACAGATCATCTACACCTCTAAAGCAATAGCAACGGGTGTTACTGCATTTTTTTTAAAAGAAATCATTACAGAAACCAGTCATTTATACTGGCCTGATGACAACACACTTAAAACGCCGCGGCAAACCAGCTACACCCTGCAGCACAAGAAAAACAAAAAAAAGGATCAGGAAATTTCTTTCGTCTGGTCTGATGTTAATCATGTTGATATATCTAGCTCTTATAAAAACAAGTCCGCAACATTAACTTCAGATAAAACCGTTTGGTCAAGTCAGTTATTGCCTATTTTGATGAGCAGCTATTTACTGCATAACGACAAAATCACAGACGGTAGCTTTCTAATAGCCAATAAAAACAACTTAGAAAATTACAATTTCACTCTAGAAGGCCACGAGCCCATAGAGCTAAACGGCAAGATTCTCTCATGTTTGAAATTCAAAATAATAAAACAGGATAGCAGCCGATTTACATATGCATGGCTTTCAAAGAACCACTATTATCTTCCGCTTAAAATGGAACAATATAAAGACAACGAGCTAAATGCGAGCATAATGCTTAAACAATTTAAGTTACTTAAATAAAAAGATTTCAATATGACAGATTTATACGATGATGATGGCAACTATATTAGTAGGACCTCACGCAAAAAAGACTGTGATGACACACTTGAACTAGGTGAAAAAATACTCTCCTTAACTAAAGATGAACTTTCACAATTTAAGATGGATGATGAATTACGCCATGCCTTTGAAGAAGGTCAAAAAATAAAATCACACGGCGCATTAAAACGTCAGAAGCACTACATTGCCAAACTTATGCGGGGCAGAGATATAGAACCGCTTGCTGCTCAACTGAATCTTATATTGCATAAACATGATATCCATAGCGCCGCATTTAAACGCATGGAGAAGTGGCGGGATACGGTAATTGAAGATGGCGACAACGGCATTAATGCCTTTTTAGAAGAGTACCCTCACGCAGATAGACACCATCTGCGTCAACTCGTGCGCAATGTAGCCAATGAAAAAAAGAACAATAAGCCAGCGGCCTCTTTCCGTGCTATTTTTAAATATATTAGAGAGGTTGTCGACCAATCGTATAACATCGATGAAAACGGTCTATAATTATTGAAGTTTTATTGAAGGGTATTTTTTATGGATTTTTCTGGCATACATAACTATTACGAGCATCTGGTAACGGACTATATACATACAAGCGTTATTCCTAACATGCCTGATAAGCCCGCGGACTTTTTTCTTGATGTGGCCTGCTACGCCCTGTCCAGATTACCTTCTCGCTATATGCGGCACGAAATTGACATGGTGTTTTATTTAGAAGAATCGGTACGTGCCGACATGGTTGAAGATGCCCATAAGGCGGTAGATATTGCGGTCGAATACATTAAAGTTAATTTCAATAAAAATGAAAGGTATGAGTAATATCTGCTTAAGCTCCCTGCAAGCACCAACCCATACCTTATTCATTTCAATCAACACACACGTACAAAATATAACTTAAGCCGCTGCATCATCCGATTTAATACCGTGGCTAAAGTTAAATTCATCGCCATCCAAAGTCACTTCAATCACATCGCCGGAGATGAAATCACCTTGCAATAACTGCTGCGCCAATGTGTTTTCAAGGCTTTGTTGAATAACTCGCTTCAGTGGCCTTGCGCCGTACACCGGATCAAAACCTGCCTCTCCTAGCTTATCCAGAGCCTCTTCGCTCAAATGCAGATCCATATCTTTGTCCTGTAGTCGCTGACGTAGGTATTCAATCTGAATGGCCGTAATTTCACGAATCTGCTCGCGCCCTAATGGCTGGAATACCACCGACTCATCGACACGATTAATAAACTCTGGCCTGAAATGCTGACCCACAATTTCCATAACCGCTGCCTTCATGCCTGCATAATTATCTTTTCCAGACAATTCCTGTATTTGTTGTGAGCCCAGATTGGATGTCATGACAATAACGGTATTTCTAAAATCAACCGTGCGCCCCTGACCATCAGTAAGACGACCATCATCTAACACCTGCAACAGGATGTTAAATACATCGGGGTGCGCTTTCTCAACTTCATCTAATAAGATGATCGAGTAAGGTTTGCGCCTCACAGCTTCTGTTAAATAGCCCCCTTCTTCATAACCCACGTAGCCTGGAGGGGCTCCAATCAATCGCGCCACCGAATGTTTTTCCATGAATTCGGACATATCAATGCGCACCATGGCATCTTCGGTATCGAACAAAAACTTCGCCAGGGCCTTGGTTAATTCAGTTTTTCCCACACCGGTTGGGCCTAAAAACAGGAATGAACCATTCGGCCTGTTTGGGTCAGATAAGCCTGCACGTGAACGACGAATTGCATTTGATACCGATGCTACCGCCTCTTCCTGACCAACCACCTGTTTACGGATAGCGTCTTCCATTTTCAGCAGCTTTTCTTTTTCGCCTTCCATCATTTTAGCCACAGGTATACCCGTAGCGCGCGATACCACCTCAGCAATTTCTTCTTCAGTGACTCGATTACGCAGCAATGTCATTTCTTGCATTTCTACCTGCGATGCCATGTCCAGCTGTTTTTCTAGCTCTGGAATGCGCCCATACTGCAATTCAGACATGCGCGTTAGATCATTCGCGCGTCGTGCAGTCTCCAGTTCAAGCCTTGCCTGCTCGAGTTTTTCCTTAACACTGGCACTACCATGTAACGCGGCTTTCTCAGAAACCCAAATTTCATCCAGCGCCTGATACTCTTGCTCTAATTCATCTATCGCTATTTGCAATTTTGATAAGCGCTCAATTGAGGCCTTATCACTCTCTTTGGTGAGTGCTTCGCGCTCAATTTTTAATTGAATTAAACGTCGCTCTAATCGATCCATTACTTCCGGTTTGGAATCAATTTCCATGCGAATACGACTCGCCGCTTCATCGATTAAATCGATTGCCTTATCCGGCAGTTGGCGATCAGTCACGTAACGATGCGAAAGAACCGCTGCAGAAACAATCGCCGGGTCGGTAATATCAACCCCATGATGTACTTCATATCGGCCTTTTAGGCCACGTAAAATAGCAATGGTATCTTCTACACTGGGTTCATCTACCAATACTTTCTGGAAGCGACGCTCTAGCGCCGCATCTTTCTCAATATATTTTCGATATTCATCAAGAGTAGTCGCACCAACACAATGCAGCTCACCACGTGCCAATGCAGGCTTTAACATATTACCTGCATCCATTGCGCCTTCAGATTTTCCAGCACCGACCATGGTATGAATTTCATCGATGAATAAAATCACCTGTCCTTCTTGTTTGGATAAGTCATTCAGAACCGCTTTTAAACGTTCTTCAAACTCACCGCGAAATTTAGCACCGGCAATTAAGGCTGCCAAATCAAGTGATAATAAACGTTTGTTTTTTATGCCTTCCGGCACTTCACCATTAACAATTCGTTGTGCTAATCCTTCAACAATTGCGGTTTTACCCACACCGGGTTCACCGATTAAAACGGGGTTGTTTTTGGTGCGACGTTGCAACACCTGAATAGTGCGACGAATTTCTTCATCACGCCCAATCACCGGATCAAGCTTGCCTTGCTCGGCGCGCTCAGTCACATCAATGGTGTATTTTTCTAGAGCCTGGCGCTGATCTTCTGCATTGGGGTCATTTACTTTTTGCCCACCACGTACCTTATCAATCGCATCTTCCAGAGCTTTCTTATCTGCGCCAAACTCGCGTAACACATTACCGATACGCGTTTTTTCTTCTATGCAGGCCAGTACAAATAATTCACTCGTGATGTAATCATCTTTACGTTTTTGAGCGAGCTTGTCTGATACATTAAGTAAGCGCGACAGGTCGTTGGATAAATGCACATCCCCCGCATTACCTTCAATCTGTGGCAGGCGCTCTAACTCTTCGCCAAGTTTGGAACGCAAGCCATTAACGTTCACATTGCTCATAGTAAGCAAATGGCGCACTGAACCACCGTCCTGATCTAGCAAGGCCAGCATTAAGTGTATGGGTTCTATAAATTGATGATCTCGTCCAACCGCGAGAGATTGCGCTTCAGAAAGCGCTGTTTGAAATTTGCTGGTTAATCTATCCATTCTCATGGCATAGGCCTCATTAAGTTTTCTATTAGCTAGGAGATGTGGGTTTTCAGCCTGAATTCAAGGGGGATATAGATTTGATAAGGCAGAAACGAACAATATTTGATTTAAAACAAGCTGCTCAGGTACCTATTTTTGGGCCACTAAGTAGTGCTCAAGCAACTCTTGCGCGCCCATTGGTTTGCCTAAAAGATAGCCCTGTGCAATATCACATTTATTTTGCTTAAGAAAATCCCAATGAGCCTGGGTAGATACACCTTCAGCAACCACTTTTAGTCCCAGCTTATGCGCCATGGCGATTACCGCGGATGATATTTCCATGTCATCCTTATCGTCAGGAATATCATCTATAAAGGCCTTATCAATTTTCAATGTATCAATGGGTAAGCGTTTCAAATAATTTAACGACGAGTAACCTGTGCCAAAATCATCAATAGTGACTGAAATGCCTAAGGATTTTATTTGATCCAGCAACTCTATTGCCAGGTCTATTTGTTCCATCAAAGTTGTTTCAGTAATTTCCAGCTCCAGGTTCACCGCTTTAAAACCCGTTTCAGCTAGAACATTCTGAATCGTTTCAATTAAACCAGGGTCTCTAAATTGCCTTGTTGATAAATTCACGGCTAATTCGACATCCTTTAAGCCCTGAGATTCCAGTTGTTTAATTTCCTTGCAAGAGGCTCGCAATACCCACTTGCCTAGATTCACCATCAGCCCTGCGGTTTCTGCAATAGGAATAAAATATTCAGGAGACAGCTCACCTTTAGTGGGATGATTCCACCTCACCAATGCCTCCACACCAATTATTTTTTTGCTTTCAATATTGCACTTAGGTTGATATTTCATATATAGATCATCGTTTTCAATAGCATGCCGTAAGTCATTTTCTATTGTGAGATGATCAACAATTTGTGCATTCATTTCTTCTGTGAAAAATTGAAAATTATTGCGCCCCGATGACTTTGCTTTATACATCGCCATATCTGCATTTTTCAATAAAATGTCTGCATTCAAACTATCTGCAGGGGCTAATGTAATACCAATACTCGGCGTTATTAGTATTTCATTTTTAAGTAATTGAACTGGCTGTGACATACTTTCCATAATTTTCCTGGCCACAGCGGACGCGCCCGACATACCATCAATGTCCGTTAGTAATATAACAAATTCATCGCCCCCCATACGTGCCACAGTATCCTGATACCTTACACACTGACGCAAAGTTTCCGCCACTTTCATTAATAATGCGTCACCAACATCGTGTCCCATGGAATCGTTAATTCGTTTAAATTCATCAAGATCAAGATACAGCAACGCAGCACTGCCTTTAGTTCGAGACAATCCTTTCAACGCCTGTTCAAGTCGATCACGAAATAACACTCGATTGGCCAGGCCGGTTAAGCTATCAACATACGCCAACTCTTCCATGCGTAGGTGCGCTTCTTTTAGTTGCGACACATCTTCGCATACCGTAATAAAATGGCTTATTTGCTTACGCTCATTCTTTACGCAGGAAATAGACACCAATACCCATATGTCAGCGCCATCTTTTTTTCGTAACTGTATTTCCCCCTGCCATTCACTGCCTAAATTAATCCTCTCCCATAGATCAGATATCATTTCCATATCCATATCCAGATCGTCTGCTTGAAAAATACGCGCATTGCTACCAATGAGTTCTGTTTTTTCGTATCCAGTAATGGCGCAAACCTTAGGATTTATATATTCTATATCTGCATTTTCATCGGTAATCATTACCATCGATCCACTTTGTTCTACAGCAGATGACAACATTTTTAGTTTTAGCTGTTGCTGACGAATATCTGTTAAATCTTTAATACTTTCAACTATGCCATCAAAATTATCCTGCACATCAAACATCGCCGCAGATTCAACTTGTATTAAAACTTCATGGCCATTCTTGTGAATGAGTTCTATTTCATAGACACCAGAAATACCCTGTTTACGTTCAGAAATTTGTTTTTTACAAAGAAGCTTATTTTCATCATTTAATAAATTTACTATTGGCATCCCCAATAGCTCATTAACACTGTAACCGAGCATTTCTGACAAGGCCTGATTTACAAATTGAATATTGTTATATCGATCTATTACCCATATGCCTTCTTTTAAACTCTCAACAATACGCTTATACCTGTTGCCGCTTTCTCCCAAATCTCGCATCACGCTAAATACATGTTGCGCCCAACCTTGTTCACTGCGTTTAATAACCGTTGCGAGCACTTCAACTTCACACCAGTTACCCTGCTTTTGCTTGATACGAAAATTACAGCTAAGTTTTTTTAGATCGCCGGAGTACAGCTTATTAAACAGGCTAATAACACGTGCATGATCATTTGGATGAATTTGCTGTCCCCACCAGCTTTGAAATATTTCAGCCGTTGGAATTTCATCTACGGTATAACCCAATATTTTTGCCCAGCTGGGGGTAAAATTTAATTGCGCAGAAGGGGGCAGGCAATAATCGCATAAGCCCACATTACATAAGCTCAATGCTAAGGCATTAGATTGTTGTGTATCGATCTTCAAGGCTTGTGACACTGTGTGTTAACTCCCCTGTACTAACTCTATAACAATAGATGAGTATTAAGTAACATGCCGCCGATCGATAAGCTTAAGACTATTTTTTATATACTTTGCGTTTAAACAAATCACTACGTCTGCTCACCAGACGATCTAAAAACAGCAAGCCATCTAAATGATCCATTTCATGCTGGATTGCTCTGGCTTCAAAACCAGTGGATTCAATTTCATGCTGAATCCCCGTTTCATCGGTGTAATTTAATTTTATTTTTTCTGCGCGAATAACATTACCGGTAAATTCCGGCACAGATAAGCAGCCTTCACGCCCCATCGACATGCCATCCCACTCAGTAATTTCAGGATTCACCATAATCATGTGCCCATGATTATCAACGGGCTTACGCATATTAGACACATCAACAATCACCACACGCCTAAACATATTAACTTGTGGTGAAGCAATGCCAACGGCACCCGGGCCGGAGCGGCGTGTTTGTTCTAGCTGATAAATAAAATCGAGCAATTCTTTATCGATATTTTCTACAGCTTCCGAGATTTGCTTAAGTCGCTGATCTGGATAAATAAGAATTTCCATAAATCAGCACCTACCCCCGCAATGTATTAATTTCATCAAGGTGAACGTCAATGTCTGCATCCAGTGTCTCCAGGGCCTGCTGTAATGGCTCGATTCCGTTATTCGCCGTACCCTCCATTGTCATAATATATAAAGGCTTATCTGCACTGCCCCCAATATCTGTTTCTAAATCGATGATATTAAGTCCGGCTTCTGCTAATACAGATGTCACCTGTGCAACGATGCCACTTCTATCTGCACCGTATACCGTTACCTGCACATCCGGTTCGGCCAGGGCATCACCATTGCTTGCATCTTCATCTATGTGTAAATGCAAGCCCAGGGTATTACATATATCCCCTAATACTTGCCGAATGTCCGTTTCTGCCGCGTGAGAAACGCGCAGCATAATGGAAAAATTAGCCCCTAAACGCATCATCGATGCCTGTGCCAAATTGCAACCCTGCTTAAATAAGGCATTGGTTACCGATGCAACGATACCCGGCTGATCGGCACCCACCAATGTTAAAACAGACCACTTCATTTTCATCTCCAGTTTTTATTATTTAGCCTGACTCATTAACTAAACCAGATCAAACTGGCCTGACGACCAGTTGTACCATCACGCCTAAATGAATAAAAGTGATGTGCATCATTAAAGGTACAGTACTCTCCACCATATATGGCTTTAACACCGACGTTACTTAATACCAAACGTGCCAGCTGATAAATATCCGCCAGATAGTGCCCCGGTCTATTTTGTATAAACGCCAACTCGGCTTGTGTAAATTTATCCACAAAAACACGGCGCACGTCTTCACCCACTTCAAAGGCCTGGGGGCCAATGGCAGGGCCTAACCAGGCCAATAACTGACCCGGCCTTTCATTTAATGCCGCAACGGTGTTTTCTATTGCTCCCTCTACTAAACCTCGCCAGCCCGCATGAACAGCCGCAACTTTATTACCCTGGCTATTACAAATAAGTACTGGAAGGCAATCCGCCGTCATCACTGTGCAAACCTGGTTTGCCTGCAGGCTAAACGACGCATCTGCATCTGGCGCTACGCCATCTTCTATCTTATTTTGTTTAATAGAAGCATTCAGTGCGCTTGCCTGATGAACTTGATTGAGCCAAAACGGCTCATTGGGCAAATTGATAGCCTCTGATAATTGACGCCGATTTTGTGCCACTATCTGAGGATCGTCACCCACATGCAACGCCAAATTTAAGCCCTCATATACTCCCTGACTTTCACCTGATAAACGCGTGCTACTGTAAGCATGAATATTGTCTGGCGCTGGCCAATTTGGCGTAATAAGTTTTAATTCAGGCTTCATACTCAAACTTGATGTCCCCTGTCCATATGCAAAACGACTCTAAGTTCCCTATTCTTCGTAATACTCATCTGGGTACTCGTCAGAAAAATTATCAATGTAGGATTCATCGACATAGTTAACGTGTATATCGGCTTCTAATACTTTAATTAACGCCTTCATATCGTCAGGCAAGGGCACCTTAAACTCCATCTGTTTTCCAGTGGCTGGATGAATTAAACCCAACTGCCCGGCGTGTAGTGCCTGTCGGCTAAAGCCGCGCAACATTTCTTTTAGCTCATCACTCGCGCCAGCCGGTATTTGCAAACGCCCCGCGTAGGTTTGATCACCTACCAATGGGTGCCGCACATAAGCCATATGCACACGAATTTGGTGGGTACGCCCGGTCTCCAAATTGACTTTAATGCGGCTATGCCCGCGGTATCGGTCGAGCACTCTAAAATGCGTTATCGCTTCTTTACCTTCTGGCTTTACTGCCATTTTTTTCCGATCACGCCCATGACGCCCCATTGGCTTATCAATGGTATTACCCGCTGTCAGTACACCTAAAACAATGGCCTGATACTCACGATGCATCGATCGGCTCTGCAACTGGTCCACTAAGGACTTATGTGCTTTTAAGTTACGCGCGACAACCAATAAGCCGGTCGTGTCTTTGTCTAAACGATGCACAATGCCTGAGCGCGGTACTTCGTGCAGCTTTTCATCGTGATACAACAGGCCATTTTGCATCGTCCCGCCGGGGTGTCCAGCCGCTGGGTGCACGACTAAACCAGCCGGTTTATTAATGATCAGAATATCGTCATCTTCATAAACAATATTTAAAGGTACGGGCTCGGCTATTACATCTTCATTGCATGTTTCATGTTCAATGTGAACCTCCAGAGGCTCCCCACCAATAACCTTATCGCGCGTTCTTGGCACTTGCCCATCTAGCAGCACGTGGCCTGCTTTAACCCACTGCTGTAAGCGACTACGTGAATAATCGGGGAACAATTTCACCAAAACAGAGTCTAATCTCTGGGCTGCATACTCGATGGGGATTATTTGAGTGCACACTTCATGGCGGTTATCCTGGGAAATATCATCGGACATAGATGGCTTCTCTTGTATAATGTGCGTTAACTGTATTAGAGTTTGAGTATATGATGCGATTATTACCTTTAGCTATTTTATCTTTGTTTTTAGTTGCTTGCAGCGGAGACGACATAAAAGAAGACCAATATGCCGACTGGTCGGCCAGTGACTTTTATGACGAGTCCAGTTTATCACTAATAAATGGTGAGTTCGAAACTGCAATAACTTATCTGGAAAATTTGGAAGCTCGCTTCCCATTTAGCCCTTATGCTCGCCAGGCACAACTTGATGTCGCTTATGCCTATTATAAATTTGACGAACCCGAATCGGCCATTGCCGCAGCTGATCGTTTTATTCGGATTAATCCACGCGACCCTAATGTTGCTTACGCCTGGTACCTTAAAGGTCGTGCCGACTTTACTCGAGGCAGAGGTTTTTTAGACGATTACATACCACGTGATATTTCTCTGCATGATAATCAATCTATGCAAGATGCTATGCGCAGTTTTTCAACGCTGGTAAAACAATATCCCGATAGCCGTTACGCCGTTGATGCTCATCAGCATATGGTACACCTGCGCAACAAACTAGCAGAGGCTGAATTACATGCCGCTGAATATTATATTCAACGCCAGGCCTGGCTAGCAGCCGCAAAGCGCGGTCAATATGTGGTGGAAAACTATCAGACAACCCCTGCTAGTCGAAGAGCATTAACAATTATGATCAAAGCTTATAATGAGCTTGGTTTAAAAGAACTGGCGGCAGATGCTCAGCTCGTGTTGAAGGCTAATGCAGATAGCAAACAACAAGTTGCCTTAGCCGAAAGCTTAAAAGAACTGCAAGCCCCGGCTAATTAAGCCATGCCAATAAACGATCATTGGACAGGAAGTTAAATAGCTTCCTGGCCTTTTTCTCCAGTACGAATACGCATAATATTTTCGATATTTGATACAAAAATTTTCCCGTCACCAATTTTTCCGGTTCTCGCGGCAGTGCAAATCACCTCAATACACTGCTCTACCTGAGCATCTTCCAGGACAATTTCCAGCTTTACCTTGGGGATAAAATCAACCACATATTCCGCACCCCGATAGAGTTCGGTATGCCCCTGCTGCCGACCAAAGCCCTTCACTTCGGTTGCTGTTAAACCGCTAATCCCAATTTCAGTTAACGCCCGGCGCGTATCATCTAACTTAAACGGCTTGATTATGGCTTCTATTTTTTTCATTATGTAGCCCCAAATTGTTTTCATTTTCACATGTTATAAAAAACACCGCCCAATCTTACACGCAAATCTAGTTTCGTCGATAGCCTGATGTAATAGGGTAGCGGCGATCTCGCCCGAAGGCGCGCGGAGTAATTTTTACCCCTGGTGGGGCTTGCCGACGCTTATACTCGTTCAGCTGAACCATACGAATAATTTTTTCGACGGTTTCTGTGTCATAGCCTGCAGCAACAATATCCTGCTTCGGCATATCTTCTTCAACACTCATTCTAAGAATGGCATCGAGGATTGCGTAATCTGGCAAACTGTCCTGATCCTCCTGATCTTCACGTAACTCTGCCGATGGTGGCCTGTCGAGCACGCGTTGCGGAATAACCGGCGAAACTGAATTTCGATAATCACACAATGCATAGACCAGTTGCTTTTCAACATCTTTCAGTGGTGCAAAACCGCCCGCCATATCACCATACAATGTACTGTAACCCACGGCCATTTCACTTTTATTGCCGGTTGTAAGCACCATACGGCGAAGCTTGTTGGACAGGGCCATTAATAAAACACCTCGACAACGCGCCTGTATGTTCTCTTCGGTGGCATCCACTTCTGTATTTGCAAACTCATCTTTTAGTGTGTCTAAAAATGCTTCAAAAACAGGCTCTATTGATATAATTTTGTAATCCACAGCCAATATATCGGCTTCGGCCTGAGCATCATCTAAACTCATTTGTGCCGTATAACGAGAAGGCATCATCACCGCATGGACTTGATCTGCACCCAAAGCGTCTGCCGCGATAACCAGGGTAAGCGCCGAATCAACTCCACCAGATAAACCAATTACTACACCGTCGAAACCATTGCCCTTCACATAATCACGCACCGCCGTCACCAGGGCTTTATAAATATTCGCTAACTCACTCTGCGGCTGTGAGAGTGGCGTGTTAATGGCGGTAATTACATTATTTACATCAATTTGATAGTGCAGCTGCGCCGCTTCAAAATCTGGCCCTCGCCCTACTAGCTCACCCTCGGCGCTTAATACTAATGAGTCACCGTCAAACACCAGCTCATCCTGACCACCAACCGTATTTAGGTAAAAGACAGGTAATGCCGCTAGCTGTTGGCGACTATGCAACATATCCAGGCGTTGTTGGTGTTTGTTTCGATGATACGGTGAGGCATTTAATACCAGCAGCATTTCAGCACCCGCCTTTACCGCCTGGCTGACAGGCTCATCAAACCAGGCATCTTCACAAATGATGATGCCAATTTTTCGCTGTTTGCATTCAATGACCAGTGGCTGGTGGCCTGCCTGAAAATAGCGTTTTTCATCGAATACCGCATAGTTTGGCAAACTGTATTTATGATATTCCGCCATTACATACCCGTGCTGGCAAACCACGGCCGCATTGAATAACGCACCCTCTGTAGCCCGCCGGGGCGCTCCAAACACAATCTGCGCTGCGCCTGAACTTGCCGCTATTTCCTGCACCGCCTGTTCTATTTGATGAATAAAACCTCCGCGCAGTAATAAGTCTTCAGGCGGGTATCCACTCAGTGCCAGCTCTGGAAACACCACTAAATCGGCACCTTTTTCCTGCATTTGTTGTCCCAGTGATATGATTTTTCGCGTATTCGCTTTAATATCACCTACCAGAAAGTGATCCTGAACCATGCAAATGTTTACAACTTCACTCATAACAGTGTATCTGGATTAGAATAGAAACTTGATTTTATCAGGAATGGGGAGCACAACCGCAAGATGTTTAAGAGTCTTTTGATTATTATTTTTGTCGCACTCATATTATGGGCCGCTCGAAGCTTTACCATGCGACTAAAAAACAGGCCGCCAATCAGCCCAAATAAACCCGCTAATAAAGATATGCGACAATGCATGCAGTGCAAAACATATATCCCAAGTGAAGATGCCATTATGCAAGGTGATAAAAGCTTCTGCTCTAGCCAACACTTAGAAGACTGGAACAAATCAGTTTGAGCTATATATCTAATCAGGCCGTCACTTCACTATCGAATGGTGATGATGAAACACTCACCTGGCGTCCACTTCGACAAATAAACCAGTACCGTCTTCTCCTGGCATTAGGTTTATTGGTGGTATTTTATAAAGATGGCTGGCTCAATTTTCTAGGCAGTGAGCACCCATACCTATTCCTTACATCCCTCATCATTCTACTGTGCAGTAGCATACTCTTTCTATTTTTAAGCATTCGGGGTAGTCCGCAGCTGGAAACCCAGGTAATACTATCAAACGCCAGCGATATATTGCTCATCACCTTATTGACGCACTCCAGTGGCGGCTTAAGCAGTTCGCTGAGTATTCTGCTTATTATTAATGTTACCGCGACAGGTATCTTCCTAAAAGGCAAACACCCTTTCGTATTTGCAGCACTCGCCTCAATAGCCGTACTAGGTGAACAGACTTTCAACTTTCTGGATAAAACAAGCCACTCCACCGAATATACCCACGCAGGTTTACTCGGCTTAGTCTTCTTTGCGACCAGTTTTCTCGCATCCACATTATCCAATCGAGTTCGTCGATCTGAAAAATTAGCGACAGAACGCGAAGAAGACATTATCAGCCTTGAAATTCTTAATGACGATATTATTCAGAGCATGCGCACAGGCATTATCGTAGTTGATAATAACGGCTATATACGCATGTCGAATAGTTCTGCAGAAAGTTTGCTCGGAAACATTCCATTGCAAGATAAGCCATTACTTAAAAATATATTACCGGCACTCGATACACGACTTCTAGAATGGCGAGAACAGCCCAATATGCATCATAAATCCATTCGTCAGGAACAGGGACTACCTGATATACAACCCGGCTTCCACGAATTACACCGTACCGGCAAAGGCACTGGCGACACACTTATTTTTTTGGAAGATGCCACACAATTGAATCAGCGCTTCCAACAAATAAAACTAGCGTCACTTGGCCGACTCACCGCAAGCATAGCCCATGAAATTCGCAACCCATTAAGCGCTATTAATCATGCCTCACAACTTTTACAAGAATCCGAGCTGGATGCGGCTGATAAAAAGCTAACCAATATTATTACAACGCAGGTAAAGCGACTTGATAAAGTCATAGAAAACGTTTTACAGCTTTCCAAATCACACAAAGGCAGCACTGATGCTATTGAACTAAATAAATGGTTAAATAGTTTTCGTGAGGAGTTTTTACTCAGCTGTAACCTAAACTCGGAGCAGATTACTTTAGAAACCACCGATGATGACATCTTTGTGCTATTTGATTCTAGTCACCTAAATCAGGTAATGGGCAATTTATGTACGAATGCGATTACACACAGCGACAAACAAATGGCACAGATTAAAATACAGATTATATGCGGGCATGATCAACAAAATGATCAACCGTTTATAAAAGTAATCGATAATGGCCCCGGCATTCCTGAAGAAATTATTGAACAAGTTTTTGACCCTTTCTTTACCACCAATCCAAAAGGATCGGGTTTAGGGCTTTATATATCGAAAGAAATCATTGAAAGTAACCGCGCTAAAATTCGTTATTCCAGAAACAATGAATCTGGCAGTTGTTTCACAATACATCTTTTATCTACCATATAGAAATATTTGAATCATGAGTGATAAAAAAACAGATCAAAAACTTGTCCTGATTGTAGATGATGAACCTGATATTTGTGAGCTTGCTGAAATCACCCTCAATAGAATGGGACTGAAAACCCAATCAGCAAACGATATCACTACTGCAAAAAAAATACTTTCATCAGAAAAATTTGATCTATGTCTAACCGATATGAATCTACCGGATGGAAATGGTATTGATTTAGTAGAATATATTCAACAAAATCACTCACAAACACCCGTCGCCGTTATTACCGCTTATGGAAATATGGAATCGGCGGTACGCGCACTAAAAGCCGGTGCATTTGACTTCGTTTCAAAACCTATAGATCTTCAAATACTACGCAAATTAGTCACCTCAGCTATTACGCTACCCACACCTACAAACTGCACCATAGAAGATTCAGCTCAATTTCAATTACTCGGCGATTCGGCTGTTATTCAGCAATTACGCCAAAAAACAAACAAGCTAGCACGCAGCCAGGCCCCGGTATTTATTCATGGAGAGTCCGGCTGCGGCAAAGAACTGGTTGCACGCCTTATTCATCAGCAAGGTGCCAGAGCTGATAAATCCTTTATTCCGGTTAACTGTGGTGCGATTCCTTCTGAGTTAATGGAAAGTGAATTTTTTGGACATAAAAAAGGCAGCTACACCGGCGCCACTGCCGACAAAGACGGTTTATTCAAAGCGGCTGATGGCGGCACATTATTTCTGGATGAAGTCGCCGATCTACCGCTGCAAATGCAGGTTAAATTGCTGCGCGCCATTCAGGAAAAAGCGGTTCGATCTGTTGGTGAGCATCATGAAGAAGCTGTAGACGTACGCATATTAAGTGCCAGCCACAAAAATTTATCCACTCTAGTAAAACAGGGCAAATTTCGTGAAGACCTTTACTATCGCATTAATGTTATAGAACTCGATGTCCCCAGCTTAAGAGAACACCCTGAAGATATACCGGCCCTAACCAACTCATTACTCGCTCGTATAGCTGGCCAGTCCCCCATACTCAGTCTTTCCGCACAAGCGGCTCAAGCACTTGCTAACTATGACTTTCCAGGCAATGTACGTGAACTGGAAAATATACTGGAAAGGGCCATTGCTTTAGCCGATGACAATATTATTAGCCTGGAAGATTTACAGCTTCCGAACCATACGACTAAACAGCCCGCAGAGCAGCACCCCATCCCAAAACCACAGAGCAATGACATTCCGCACCATAACCTGAGCCTGATAGATCAGGAAAAAGACGTCATTGTGCAAGCACTGGAGCAAACTCGCTGGAATAAAACAGCCGCCGCCAAACTGTTAGGCTTAAGCCTTCGGCAACTGCGCTATCGCCTAAGCAAACTCAATATTGAGTAAGCCTGAAGTTAAAGAAACACTAAATAACCCAAACCCGTAATGTGCTATTGCCACCAGGCCTCTCATTGGATAATAACTAACAAAATTGTCACTTTGTGACATAGTGACAATCGTTTTTGTCACATTCTGCCCGATCATAAAAAGCCCGAAAATACATGTAAGTCATTGTTATATAATAATTTATATTAATACAGAAAAGTTGGCACGGCGACTGCAATATATTAAACAACCTCTAGATGAGGACTTAATTAACCAAGGCAGAAACACCTCAACCCTGTTATTTGCCAACACCACCCAACTCGGAGATACACCATGAAAAAAGTCCAACAAGGTTTTACCCTGATTGAATTAATGATCGTTGTGGCCATTATCGGTATTCTGGCGGCTATCGCGATTCCTTCATATAACAACTATATCAAAACGGCGAATATGACGCAGGTTACAGGTAACGCGGCGGAAGCGGTACGTATTATCAAAAATGAGATTTCTAAAAACAAAACACAACGTGCATTAAATATTGTTTTAGCTAACCGTGACAAGCTGGTGGATGCAGCTGGCGCAGCAACTGCAGTTGAAGCGATGAATGCAACTGAAGCACAATGGATTGCTCATCTAGTTGGCTCTACAAACTCAAAATCACCAACTGGTCAGAATGCATATGATGACGGTACTCTACCTGCTACAGACGGTGTAGTTGAAATTGATCTGGCTGCTGGTGTATTTACTGTTACAACTCCAGCATATGAAGATCTTCCAGGTGAAGCTGCAGGTTTTGACCAATAATTAGAAGTTGACGATACATTATTGAACTTCATTAACCAGAGAGACTTGTCTCTCTGGTTTTTTTACGTCTTTTATCCTGTTATTTTTGCCGTTTGCCTATTAAGTAAACCAATAACGACTAAATTGTAGTAGTTTTATATTAAATAATAGTAATGAGGAACTTGTATGAGAACCTATAAGTATTCACAAGGATTCACACTAGTAGAATTAATGATAGTTGTAGCCATTATTGGTATTTTATCAATGATTGCCATACCTACATACAACAACTATATCAACACAACTTGTTTGTCTACTGCAGGTGCAAACTTACAGACACTAAGGACATTCGAAGAAAACTACAATATTGAATTTGGCAATTACTTGGCAGGCACCCATACAGCTGGAGATACCACCAGTACACTAATGGAAGAACTGCACTGGAATCCTGATGATAATGGTGAATATACCTATAAAGTAGAACTAGTCGCAGCTGTAGTCGGCCCACCTAGCAAACCTGCTAGCTACAAAATTACCGTTACCCCAATGGGTGGCTGTGCCGGTAATGATCCAATCATTTACGAATAGGCAAGCCAATAGAGAAGCAATAATTAACATCATATAAGCGGTCACAGCCACTGCTTTTGATCCACTTAACAATTTTACTCACAATACTGGCTAAATACTTGATTTCGGCTACAATTTCCCTAGTATAAACTACTAAAATAAGGTTCGGCAAGACATCCCGAGCCTTATTACAACCATTAGCCGAGCCCTATTTGTTATGCCACCTGACACAAAACTTAGCGGTCTATCTCGACGTCTTGTCCTCGACGGACTATTGGATGAAGCCAGCGTACTTTCCGCACAGGCTGAGTCAAGAAAAGAGAAGCTCAATTTAAGCCAATACCTGGTTTCGAATAATCTTATCGACGCTAATAAACTGGCAACCATAGCATCTAATGAATTTGGTATTCCGCTTATAGACCTGGATGCTATTGATAAAGAGGTTATCCCTAAAGACCTGGTCAACGAAGATCTGATCAAAAAACACCAGGCTATCCCACTATATAAGCGCGGCAATCGCCTTTATGTCGCCATTGCTGAACCCACCAATCTCGTTGCCATCGATGAAATAAAATTCCAGACAGGTATTAGTGCTGAGGCTGTTTTAGTTGAAGTTGATAAGCTGGTTACATTCATTGCATCCGCTCTGGAAAGCAAAGAAAGCAATATGGATGGCCTGCTAGATGACGATCTAGATGAGGTGGACTTTGAAGATACTGAAGCAGACATATCCGATGATGGCGGTGGTTCCGACATTGATGACACCCCGGTTGTGCGCTTTGTTAACAAAGTGCTACTTGATGCCATTAAAAAAGGTGCATCCGATATTCATTTTGAACCCTATGAAAAGCGCTATCGTGTGCGTTTACGCATAGACGGCGTGTTACGTGAAGTGGCTTCACCACCTGTTGCCTTAGGCGGTAGACTTTCTGCCCGTGTTAAAGTGATGTCTCGTATGGATACCGCTGAAAGGCGCGTGCCTCAAGATGGTCGCATAAAAATGCGCATCTCTAAAAACAAGGCAATAGATTTTCGTGTTAACACCTGCCCCACTCTTTTTGGTGAAAAAATAGTACTGCGTATTCTTGACCCATCTAGCGCAAGCCTCGGCATAGATATGCTGGGTTATGAGCCCGAACAAAAAGAGCTATATTTAAAGGCATTATCCAACCCTTATGGCATGATTTTGGTTACTGGGCCAACCGGTAGCGGAAAAACAGTTTCACTCTATACCGGCCTAAATATTTTAAACACCGAAGACACCAATATTTCAACCGCAGAAGACCCTGCGGAAATTAACCTTGAAGGCATCAATCAGGTGAATGTAAATGCCAAGGTTGGTTTAGATTTCGGCGCTGCATTAAGAGCCTTCTTACGCCAGGACCCTGACGTTATCATGGTAGGTGAAATTCGTGATTTAGAAACCGCGGAGATTGCCATTAAAGCTGCGCAAACCGGCCATATGGTTATGTCCACCCTGCACACCAATGATGCGCCGCAAACCCTGTCTCGCTTAGTGAATATGGGCGTGCCTCCTTTTAACATCGCATCAGCGGTTAACTTAATCATTGCCCAGCGACTGGCCCGTAGACTCTGCGAACACTGCAAAACTGAAGATAGCATACCGAATGAAGCACTACTTGAAGAAGGCTTCACAGAAGCCCAGGTTAAAGACGGCATAAAGCTTTATAAAGCCGTTGGCTGTGACGCCTGCGATAAAGGCTATAAAGGTCGTGTCGGCATATACCAGGTATTACCTATATCCGAAGAGATCGGCAGAATCATTATGCAAGGTGGTAATGCATTAGATATTGCCGATCAGGCACAAAAAGAAAATATTCCCGACTTAAGACAATCCGGACTGAAAAAAGCGGCTTCTGGTGTAACCAGTCTTGAAGAAATAAACCGAGTGACTAAGGACTAAATATGGCACAAAAACAAAAAAAGGCCGAAAAAATCACTTTTACCTGGGAAGGTAAAAATAAAGACGGTAAAATTTTAAAAGGTGTAATTCATGCCACCAGTCAGGACCTTGTAAAAGCAGAACTCAGAAAACAGGGCATAGTGCCTCAAAAAGTAAAGAAAAAATCAGCGGGTTTATTCGGTGCCAGTAAAGGCAAACCGATTAAATCATCGGATATTTCGATATTCAGTCGGCAAATGGCCACCATGATGAAAGCGGGGGTTCCATTGGTTCAATCCTTTGACATTATTGGTACAGGGCATGCGAATAAAAATATGTCCGAACTTATTTTTACCATTAAAAGTGATGTTGAGGCGGGCGGCACATTTGCAGAGGCAATTGGTAAACACCCCTTATATTTTGATGATCTGTTTTGTAATTTAGTAGCCGCCGGTGAGCAATCGGGTGCGCTTGAAACCCTACTTGAAAAAATAGCCACCTATAAAGAAAAAACCGAAGCCCTAAAAGCAAAAATCAAAAAAGCAATGATGTATCCCTTATCTGTAATGATCGTAGCCTTTATAGTAAGCGCAATACTGTTAATTTTTGTAGTGCCCACTTTTTCTAGCATGTTTGCAGGATTCGGAGCAGATCTCCCCGCATTTACACTAATGGTTGTTAGTTTATCTGACTTTATGGTGGCCTGGTGGTGGGCAATTTTTGGCGGCATAGCTGCAGTCATTTCAGCTTTTTCACAAACCTTTAAACGTTCTAGGAAATTCCGTAACTCACTGGATAAGCTGTATTTAAAAATACCAGTAGTTGGTGACTTAGTTATGAATTCTTCAATTGCTCGCTTTTCCAGAACTCTTTCCACTATGTTCACAGCTGGTGTGCCATTGGTTGAAGCTATGGATTCTGTAGCCGGCGCTTCCGGTAATAACGAATATGTGCAAGCCATATTAGTTATGCGCGATGATTTATCTAGTGGTTTACAACTTCAAAGCAGCTTACAAACTTTCCCCGACTTATTCCCTAATATGGTGGTACAGATGGTGGCCATCGGTGAAGAATCTGGCGCACTGGATGATATGCTCTCTAAAGTAGCTGATTTTTATGAAGCTGAAGTTGATAACTCTGTAGATGCACTCACAAGCCTGATGGAACCACTTATCATGGTATTCCTGGCGATTGTAATTGGCGGTTTAGTTATCGCTATGTACTTACCAATCTTCAAGATGGGCGAGGTTGTCGGTGCCTGATACTTATTTCAATTTAGTATTACAGGCATTTAACAACAGCCCCTGGCTTTTTTATACCAGCATAATTTTTATTAGCCTGGCCGTGGGCAGCTTTTTAAATGTGGTTATTTATAGGCTGCCTATCATGCTACAGAATGAATGGCGAAGTGAGTGTCAGTCATTTTTAGAAATTGAATCGACGGAAAAAAATGACACCTTCAATTTATCAAAGCCAGATTCCACCTGCCCTGCCTGTGGCCATAAAATACGCGCGTGGGAGAACATCCCTGTTATTAGTTACCTACTTCTGAGAGGAAAGTGTTCGTCCTGTAAATCACATATCTCTGCCCAATATCCTGTTATAGAAGCCGTCACCGCAACACTATCTGTATTCATTGCAATGAAGTTTGGCGTAAGTGCCGAAACGTTCTGGGGCTTACTATTCACATGGGCATTGGTTAGCTTAACCATGATAGATGCCAAAACGCAGCTGCTTCCAGATAACATCACACTGCCCTTATTATGGTTAGGCATACTGGTGAACACCTCGGGCACCTTTACTGATTTAGAATCCTCCGTGTTTGGTGCCATGCTTGGCTACTTGATTCTGTGGAGTATATATAAACTATTTAAAGCCGTTACTGGAAAAGAAGGCATGGGCTATGGCGACTTCAAATTACTCGCCGCGCTGGGTGCCTGGATGGGCTGGCAAATGCTGCCACAAATCATCCTTCTTTCATCCTTAGTCGGGGCTGTTATTGGCATCGCTATGATTATTTTTACCCGTCACAATAAAAACATTCCTATTCCATTCGGGCCTTATCTTGCTATCGCTGGCTGGATTGCTTTTTTATGGGGACAAGATATTAACCGCCTTTGGCTTAATATTTAAACTATGCTGACGGTTGCCCTAACCGGTGGCATAGGCTGTGGTAAAAGCACAGTCTGCCAACTCTTTGCAGCTCGCAATGTGCCTGTTATTGACACAGACGTTATTGCTCATCAAATAGTCAAACCCGGACAGCCTGCGCTTAAAGAGATTATTGATACTTTTGGTAAAAGCATACTTTTAGAAAATACCACACTGAATAGAAAAGCCCTCGCTAAAGAAATATTCTCCAGCTCCAAAAAGCGAGCATTGCTAGAATCTATATTGCACCCTAAAATAAAACATGCTGTTGAACAGCAACTGACGACATTACAACACGCCCCTTATGTCATTATCGCTATTCCCTTACTTATTGAGACCCATCAGCAGTCCACATATGATCGTGTACTGGTAATTGACTGTGATGAACAACTGCAGCGTACTCGCACGCTAAACCGTGACAATAGAAATATTCAGGATATTAATGCTATTATTGAAGCACAGGTACCGCGACAGCGCAGACTATCTTATGCGGATGAGGTCATAGAAAATTCACATGACATTGCATCACTAGAAGATCAGGTAGAACAATGCCATCAACGATATTTAAAACTAGCCCGCACTAAGAATCATCACGTTTAGTTCACACTTGCATACAGTCGCTATACGACTATGATGTATAAAACTTATGTTTATTAGAATTTTGTGCCAAAATGTAAAAATTAAATTTTATTCACGGTAAATATATGTCAGATCAACTCATTTTTGAACAACCATTGAATGAGCGCATCCGTACATTTTTACGGTTGGAGCATTTATTCAACCAGTTTAATCAGCACATCAATCACAACTCAGGTTGGGATACGCACAGCGCCGTAAAGAGTATTCTCGATATAATGAGCCTGCTAGGTCGCGGTGATATTAAACGTGAAACTATAAAAGAACTAGAACGCCAGCACGTCACCTTAAAAACTTTTATAGAAATACCTGATATTAATCATGGGCGACTCAAAGACATCATTAGTGAACAAGAAGCCTGCCTGAAAAATCTACACAAAATAAATAACAATATCGGCCAGGAGCTTTTACAGAATGAGTTGCTCAATGCCATCCGTCAACGATTAAATATGCCAGGTGGGCTTTGTGAATTTGATCTACCAGTATATGCACATTGGTTAAATCAACCACATGAACAACGTATAGCTATTTTACAAAACTGGTTCCAACCATTCACAACATTAGAAAATGCGGTCAGATTAATACTACAGGTTATTAGAGACAGTACCGAGCCTACTGATGGAATAGCTGAGAGCGGATTTTTTCAAAAAAATCTCGACTCAAATCAAACATGTCTAATGATTCGCGTATCACTACCAAAAGACACTCATGTTTTTCCCGAAATTAGCGCGGGGAAACATCGCTTTACTATTCGTTTCTTAACGGCCTGCAACCCATCTCGTAGACCTGAGCAAAGCAAGCAAAACATTGAATTTAAAATCGCCTGCTGCATTTTATAACACCCAGGTCATTTATTGAGAAAACCTAAACTCAGTTGAATGGACTTTTTCATCAGATATAAGCCTTACCCGTAAAAGCCAATCGCTCCTGCCTAATGAGCACACGGGTAGCAATACGTCAGCGCTCCAACTATCACCACTGTTTTTAAGTGAATAGACGTTATTCCCCATATTCATCCCTTCCATTTCAAACTCTATCTCGACATTAGATGGCTGTGGATTTAAAGATGTAAGTTGTATGTTAAATGGCGTTAAAGGTGACGGGGTTCCGTCAAAACCAATTTTATACTCAATACCATTATTATTTATATGACAGTTTTTATTTAATAAATCACATGAGGATTTATGCATAAATCCTAACGGCTGTTTATCCTTCTCTAGCAATAAACCCAAAAAATACGAAGCTAGAAACACAAGCACTAAAACAACTAATCCTGTCTTCATATTTCACCAGACTCATTCCAGAAGCTAGAGATAGCCGCCACGCCCTGTGCACCACATTTTATTGCTGTAGAAATATCATTTTGATTCATACCACCTAAAGCATACACAGGAATATCAATATCCGAAATTAAGCCCGCAAATAGCTCCCACCCAATACCTTTAACACCAGGGTGACTCGTGGTTTCTTTAACAGGTGACAATAAAATAATATCTGCATTTATTTTTTGCGCATGCCTTATATCTGCAATTGTATGGCAGGATACCGACAATAATTTTTCAAGGCTTATTGGTCTTACTGCTGAGGTATGCAGCATTTGACTGCTTAAATGCAATCCATGAGCCTGTGTCTTCTGGTAGATTTCGAGGCTTGTATTTAATAATAATGTGGCTTTATATTTTTCACATATAATCTTGGCCTGTTCAGCCATTCCCACAAAAGCGGCTTGGTTAATATTTTTACAGCGCAACTGTACTAACTTGATTCCGGGTCGCAGACTATTTTCAAGCCTGGATAAAAAATCATTCTGCTCATCAAACGAGCCAGTAATCATATATTTATCGGGGAACTTTAAAGAATGAATAATACTGCGGTTTGCAGCTGGAAAATCAACAGACCTCAACTGATCAATTGGTTTCCATTGTATGGACTGGCCTTCAGCTCCTCTTGGCTTACCACTAAAGGCATTTACAATATGTATATTTAAAAGCACCGTTTTATCCGAATATTGATGTCGGATAATTTTAAACGGATGGGACGCCAGCAGATGGATATCGAGTTCTTCTAATAGCTCACGTTTTAAGGCATCTTCAATGGACTCACCGACTTCAAGCTTGCCTCCAGGAAATTCCCACAAACCGCCTTGATGTGATGTATTTGAGCGTAATGAAATTAACACTTCATTTTGTTGATTGATAATAACCGCAACGCCGACCTGGACTGCTGAGGAAGTCATTATTCAGATTCCCGAATAGAAATTTATAACAAAATTACTTTATTTATTAACTTCGATATTCAGCATTAATTTTAACGTAATCATAGGAAAGATCACTGGTCCATACACTGGCCTGATACTCGCCCGTATTAAGCTCGATACGAATTAAAATCTCATCTTGATTCATAACCTGCTGGCCTTGCTCTTCAGTATAGCCAGGATCACGTCCGCCGTTAGAAACAATGCAAACATCACCTAAGTAAATTCTAATTTTATCCATATCAAATTCAACGCCTGCACGGCCTACAGCCGCAAGGATTCGCCCCCAATTAGGGTCGCATGCAAACAATGCCGTTTTAACCAATGGGGAATGAGCGACGGTATAGGCAACTTGGCGCGCATCTTCAAGGCTCGCGCTAGAAGCAACTTGCAACGTTACAAATTTTGTCGCACCTTCAGCATCACGAATAATGGCCTGCGCAAGATATAAACACACCTCGCTCACCGCATTAAACAACTTTAAATAGTCAGCGTTTTTTTCAACTAGTTTGCTGTTACCCGCCTGACCTGTTGCCATTAACACACAGGCATCATTGGTAGAGGTATCGCTATCAACCGTAATGGAATTAAACGACAAACTTACCGCATCTTGTAAACACTCTTGCAACAAGGCCTGGTCTATAGCTGCATCAGTTCCCACATATGCCAACATAGTTGCCATATTCGGCTGAATCATTCCAGCACCTTTTGATAAGCCGGTGATAGTGACTGTTTTACCTTGCAGCTCAAATTGTCGCGAGATACCTTTTAATTTAGTATCGGTGGTCATTATCCCATACGCCGCCGTTATCCAGTTATTTTCTGCTAACAGATCAAATACTGACGGTAATGCCATTGCGATTTTCTCTACGGGTAAGCTTTCACCGATAACCCCCGTTGAGAAAGGTAAAACTTCTTGAGCACTACATCCTGTTTGTTTAGCCACTAATTCACAACTGGCATTTGCATCTTCTACGCCTTGCTTCCCAGTACCTGCATTTGCATTACCAGAATTAATTAACAAATAACGAGGTGAAGCTGCAGCAATATTTTTCTTTGCCAAGATAACAGGCGCTGCACAAAATTTATTTTTTGTAAAAACAGCTGCACATGTGCTATTTTCAGCAAGCTCTATTAAAACCAGATCTTTATTCTGATTTTTTTTAATGCCTGCCGAAACTGCAGCCAAACGGATACCCTTTATGGGCAAAAGCATATCTGGTTCTATAAGCCCTACTGACATTTTAAACTAGCTTTCCATGGCATTGTTTAAACTTCTTACCCGATCCACAGTAACAAGGGTCATTACGTCCAACTTTTTTATCGGGTCGAACATATGGCTGAGCTTCATCAGATGAATCTGTAATATGTTCTTCTGCCTGTATCCCGGTAGAATCAGCATGTTCATAATTCATATCCGATGGCATTTGCTGCTGTCTTTCCAGTTCGGCTATTTCTTCCTGAGATCTAATTTCAACTTTAGACAGGGTAGAAGCAACTTCTTGCTTAATCTGTTCGAGCATTTCCGTGAACATTTCAAATGATTCACGTTTATATTCCTGCTTTGGATTTTTCTGTGCCATAGCGCGCAAATTAACACTTTGACGCAGATAATCCATCGCGCCCAAATGCTCTTTCCAATGCGAGTCTAATACCTGCAACAAGATATATTTTTCAAAACGACGCAGTTCAGCCGAACCAATTTTATTTTCTTTTTCTTTATATACTGCTTTAAGCTCAGTTATTATGCGTTCACCCAATGTATATTCATTTAATTGGTCGTCTTCATCTAGCCATTTACGAAGATCGCATTGCAAGCCTGTTTCTTCTTCTAATGTTGTTTTTAGACCATCAAGATTCCATTGCTCTTCATGCGTACCGACAGGTATATAAGTTGTAACCAGTGCATCTATCACATCTTCACGAATTGACTCGACTAGCTCACTCAAGTCATCCTCAGCCATCATCTCATTACGCTGCTGATAAACCACCTTACGCTGATCATTTGCTACATCATCATATTCAAGTAATTGCTTACGAATATCAAAGTTATGCCCTTCAACTTTACGCTGCGCATTTTCAATGGCACGTGATACCCATGGATGCTCTATTGCTTCATCTTTTTCCATGCCTAATTTTTTCATTAAGCCGGCAACTTTATCTGAAGCAAAAATACGCATTAGGTCGTCTTGTAGTGATAAGTAAAAACGCGTAGACCCAGCGTCACCTTGCCGTCCTGAACGACCACGTAACTGATTATCAATACGACGAGATTCGTGCCTTTCACTACCAATCACATGCAATCCTCCAGAATCCAGGACTTGCTGGTGACGTTTTTCCCACTCTACTTTTAATGCTTGTTTTTCTTCTTCGCCAATTTCACCCTTCGCTGCGATTTCAACATCCAGGTTACCGCCTAAAACAATATCAGTTCCTCGGCCAGCCATATTAGTAGCGATAGTAACTGCACCTGGCACACCTGCTTCAGCAATAATCATTGCTTCACGCTCATGTTGTTTCGCATTCAAAACGCTGTGTTTAATATCTAGTTTATTTAATAACTCAGATAAATGCTCAGATGCTTCAATCGAAGCTGTACCGACCAGAACTGGCTGCTGTCGTTGAAGACAATCTTTCACGTCTTCGGCTATCGCATTAAATTTTTCTTCTTCGGTGAGGTAAATCAAATCACCATGATCTATTCTTGCAACAGGTACGTTGGTTGGAATAACCATTACTTCCAGGCCATATATAGACTGGAACTCAAACGCCTCGGTATCTGCGGTACCGGTCATACCAGATAGTTTTTCATACAGGCGGAAATAATTTTGGAACGTGATAGATGCTAGCGTTTGATTTTCATTTTCAATATTAACGCCTTCTTTCGCTTCTATTGCCTGATGCAGGCCATCAGACCAGCGACGACCTTCCATCGTACGCCCTGTAAATTCATCAACAATAACAATTTTTCCATCTTGAACAATGTAATGGACATCTTTTTGATAAATTACATTCGCGCGAATAGAGGCATTCAAATAATGAATTAAGTTAATATTTGTTGCGCTATACAGGCTGTCATTATCATCGAGAATATTTTCACGAATAAGCATCTGCTCAACTTTTTCATGACCTAACTCGGTGATATGTACTTGCTTGTTCTTTTCGTCAACCGTGAAATCACCCGTAGGTTCTTCCTCTTTTGACTCTGGCATTTCGCCTTGCTCTAATTCTTTAACTAGCTCGTTAAATTTTGTATAGAGTTCTGAATTGTCATTGGTTGGCCCGGAAATAATAAGCGGTGTTCTGGCTTCATCTATTAAGATAGAATCGACCTCATCAATGACTGCAAAACTTTGTCCACGCTGAACTTTTTCTTCAACACTGAAAGCCATGTTGTCGCGTAGATAATCAAAACCAAATTCATTGTTTGTGCCATAGGTGATATCGGCTGCATAAGCCTGTTTTTTCTGTAGAGGATCCATGCCGGCTACTGCAATACCTGTGCTCATACCCAGGAAGGCATACAACTTACCCATCCAGTCAGCATCACGCTGCGCCAGGTAATCATTTACCGTTATTACGTGAACACCTTTGCCGGGTAAAGCATTTAAATATACGGCTAAAGTTGCAACTAATGTTTTGCCTTCACCGGTTCGCATTTCAGTAATATTGCCGTTGTGTAAAACAATACCGCCAATCATCTGCACATCGAAATGACGCATACCCAGCGCACGACGCCCTGCTTCTCTAACGGTGGCAAATGCTTCAGGCAATAAAGAATCAAGCACTTCACCTGACTTTAATCGTTCACGGTATTCGACTGTTTTAGCACCCAGTTGCGCGTCCGTTAAGCTTTCCAACCCTGATTCGAGATTATTAATACTGTTTACAATTTTGCGATATTTTTTAACTTGACGGTCATTGCGACTACCAAAAATTTTTCGCATTAAACTGGATGCCATTGTGTATCCTTATAACTTACAAATTGCTTTAAATTGGGGCTGTTATTATGCCTTAGGAAGCTGGGAGGCTTAAGCACTGTGTATAAAAAACAGCAATATACGCGATATAAAGAACTATTATCGCCTTTGTACAAATTTTTGAGGATTGATCTGACGCCCATTTTTAAGCACTTCAAAATGAACATGCGGGCCAGTGGATCGACCCGTTGACCCCATTAAGGAGATTAGCTGCCCTTTTTTGACGGTATCGCCCACTTCAACCAGGTTTTTAGAGTTATGCCCATAACGAGTCATATAACCATTCCCATGGTTTACTTCCACTAAATTACCATAGCCATAACGCTTAGAAGACCAGGTAACGACACCACCGGCTACAGCCAAAACATCAGAGCCCGATTTCGCAGCGAAATCCATTCCCTTATGAAACTGTAATTTACCCGAAAATGGGTTAGTACGCATTCCATAATAAGATGAAATCCAGCCGCGCTTGATCGGACGGCCTTCAGGTAAAACTTCTTCTTGCATGTGACTGCTCATCAATATATTTTCCAACACACCGAGTTGCTGTTCACGATCTTCAAGCTCCAGGATAACCTCATCAATTTCGCTACCGAAGTCTAATTCCTGTAACCCGGGCTCTTCCGGCCCACCAATGCCCGGCGATTCTTCGAAGTTAAACTCGCCCCGGTCTAGCTTTGCAATCGTTACCAGCTTTTGACCTAACGCATTCAAGCGCATGGCATGAGCTTGAACTTCACCCAATCTTGCCGCCAGGGCATCTAAATCTGCACGCGCATTAAAACGAGTCTGGCTGATTAGATCACGCTGTAATTTAATTTCTTGCTGAATTGAGCTAATACTAGACGATGAGGCCTGAGACTGGCCTACCCAATAGCCGAATAGAGCCAGGCCAGATGCAAACATTGACGTAAACACAAACAACAGCATAAGCTGCATTGGGCTACCAATTTGCACGCGGCGCGGGCGGCCCCTAAATTTACTTAAAAGAATAATATCCATACAGAAAAACTAACGAGTAATGAAGAACCTAAGAAATGATTATAAACAAAAATATAGGCCAGAACATAGCATATTACCCGTTTGGATTACAGACCTTTACCACATAATGCCAATTTCTTTAGAATCTTAATGCACAGACCCCGTCGAATCATTAAAATGGGCCACTTATCGCCGCACAATTGAGCCTGCATGGACAATCTTTCCGAAAAATTACAACAACGTATTCTGCGAAAAGCCCTGGAATTACAGAGAATGGGGCAAGCGATTAAGGCCTCACTCCCCCTGGACTGCCATGCACACCTCAATGTTGTTGGTATACGTGAAAATCAACTGATTTTGTTAACCGATTCACCGGTATGGCAAACACGCCTGCGTATGTTTAGCCAAACGATACTTGAAGCTTTGCATCAGCATACGGGTATCACACTGACTAGAGTTAAAATTAAATTGGCCCCAGCACAGCGGATTATTGAACCTGATGCACCACCTAAAAGAACACTCAGTGAAGACAGCGCTAAAATGATTAACCAAACCGCTAGCTGTATTTCAGACCCTGCACTTCGTCAAGCGATGCTACGTTTATCTAAAAAAGCAAAATAGAACAACATCTGCTTTTACTCCACGCCATAAAAAAGCCTCAAATATTGAGGCTTTAAAAATATTGCTTGGCAAAGAATCTAATTATGCGTGAACGGGCTGCGCATATGAAATAGGTGAAACCGCATCTTCTTCTTCAAATGTCACTTCTTCCCATGCATCTGGGTTAGCGATTAATGCCTTTAACAAATTATTATTCAAGCCATGCCCTGATCTATAGCCAGAATATGCACCTATTAAGCTATGCCCTAGCAGATATAAGTCACCAATTGCATCAAGAATTTTGTGTTTTACGAACTCATCCTGATAACGAAGACCATCTTCATTAAGAACGCGGAATTCATCGACACCAATAGCGTTATCCAGGCTAGCGCCTAGCGCAAGATTGTTTTCACGCAACTTTTCAAAATCACTCATAAAGCCAAATGTACGAGCACGACTAACCTCTTTTACAAAAGAGGTCGATGAAAAATCGATTTCAGCCTGTTGTGGCGCACCATTAAAAACAGGGTGATTAAAGTTAATCGTAAAACTAACTTTGAAACCTTCAAATGGCTCAAATTTTGCCCATTTATCTTCTTCTTCAACAATAATTGGCTTGGTAATTCTGATAAATCGCTTAGCCTTATTCTGTTCAATAATACCCGCAGACTGCAGCAAAAACACAAACGGACCAGAACTGCCATCCATAATGGGTACTTCACCTGCACTCAAATCTACGTATGCATTATCAATACCAAGGCCAGCCATCGCAGATAATAGATGCTCTACTGTGGAGACTTTTGCGCCATTCTCACCCAAAGTGGTAGAAAGCTGGGTATCACACACATTTTCTGCCTTAGCATAGATTTCAACTGGCTCATCAAGATCTACACGCCTAAATACAATGCCTGTATCTGGCGCAGCAGGCCGCAAAGTAAGGTATACCTTATTGCCCGTGTGCAAACCAACACCGGTTGCGCGGATAACATTTTTTATAGTGCGTTGACGAATCAAGTGGAAATTCCTAATTTATTGAGCATATTTTGCGACGCTATTAGCCAATAGTGGCAAAAACAGCCGACAAATTATACATAAATTGTAACAATAAGAACATAACATTCTGCTATAGGAGATTATAAGCAAGTTTTTAGCTTAAACAGCCAACTTGCACACAAAATAGAAAAGACTCACAAACTTTTCCTAACACCTATATAAATATCAGTGGTTTCTTATCTAGCCACTACCTTAATCAGCCTGACGACGTAAAAAAGCGGGTATATCCAGCAAGTCATCATCCAATGTGCCGCTTAAGCCAGCTCCAGATGCTTTCTTACGCTGAATCGTTGGCTTGTCATAGTCACCATAGTCAACATCACCCGCTGTATTACGTTTCACTATTTTCATCGTTTCCTTGTTAGCAACTTGTATTTGCTGACCCAGGCCTGTCGCAACCACCGTTACGCGTAATTCGTCTTCTAATGCAGGGTCTATTGCCGTACCCATAACCACAACTGCCTCTTCAGAAGCAAATGAATTAATAATGGCACCAATATCTTCAAACTCGCCTAAGGTCAAATTAGTACCCGTTACATTAACCAGAATACCTCGTGCACCGGATATATTTACATCCTCTAATAACGGGCTAGCGACAGCGGCTTCGGCAGCCAATGCAGCACGATTATCACCAGTAGCACGACCAGAACCCATCATGCCCATACCATTTTGCGTCATTACTGTACGCACATCAGCAAAATCGACATTGATAACACCAGGGTGAGTAATTAGCTCGGTAATGCCTTGAACAGCATTATGCAACACATCATTCGCGCCATTGAAGGCATTCATTAAATCAAATTCACGCCCATACACGCTAAGCAATTTGTCATTAGGAATAGTGATTAGTGAATCAACATGCTGACTTAATTCCTTAATACCATTCGCTGCAATTTTCATGCGGTTCGCGCCTTCAAACACAAACGGCTTAGTTACAACGCCAACCGTCAGTATTCCCATGTCACGTGCAATTTGTGCAACGATGGGCGCGGCACCAGTACCCGTACCACCACCCATGCCTGCCGTTACAAAAATCATATCTGCACCCATCAAAGTTTCCTGAATGCGTTCACGATCTTCTAATGCTGCCTGACGACCAATTTCTGGATTAGCGCCTGCACCTAACCCTTTAGTTATGTTGCCACCAATTTGTAGCGATATTACACCGTTTATTTTTTTAAGTGCCTGTGCATCTGTATTGGCACAAACAAAATCAACGCCTTCAATACCCGTCGACATCATGTGTGTAACCGCATTACCACCGCCGCCGCCAACTCCAACGACTTTAATGACGGCATCTTGTGCAACAGAATCCATCAACTCAAACATGTGCTTTCTCCTCATTTATATTTTTATTCAGACAATCTTTTGCTGCCTGCTTATTTTTTATTAAAATTTGTTTCTCCCGAACTTTAACTCCGGAAGACATTACTAAAAGTTCCCCTGGAACCAGTTTTTCATACGTTCCCATGTGCCTTTCATACCCCCTTCGGTTGAAAAATATCGGTTATTACTGTTTTGATGCTGCTCTCCAAATAACAACAGCCCAACACCAGTCGCGTGAATTGGATTACTAACTACATCCGCCAGGCCACTTACATATTGTGGTACACCTAAGCGAACAGGCATGTGGAATATTTCTTCTGCAAGATCCACCACGCCTTCCATTTTTGAGCTACCGCCGGTAAGTACAACACCGGCCGCAATAATATCTTCAAAACCACTTTTTCTTAACTCTGCTTGAACCAGTGTTAGCAATTCATCGTAACGAGGCTCAACAACTTCTGCTAAAGTCTGGCGTGACAATTTACGTGGAGGCCGATCACCCACACTCGGCACCTCAATCGTTTCTTCTGGATTTGCCAGTTGACGTAATGCACAAGCATATTTAATTTTTATTTCATCTGCGTATTGTGTTGGCGTACGTAAAGCGACGGCTATATCATTTGTAACCTGATCTCCCGCAATCGGAATGACCGCAGTATGACGAATTGCACCATCCGCGAACACTGCAATATCTGTAGTACCGCCACCTATATCAACTAAACAAACCCCTAGCTCTTTTTCATCATCGGTTAATACAGAATAACTAGACGCAAGTTGCTCTAATATAATATCGTCAACTTCAAGTCCACAACGTCGCACACATTTAATAATATTTTGTGCTGCTCCAACTGAACCTGTTACCAAATGTACTTTTGCTTCAAGGCGCACTCCCGACATCCCAATCGGTTCACGAATACCTTCTTGCTCATCAATAATAAATTCTTGCGGCAAGATATGCAGGATGCGTTGATCCGCAGGAATAGCCACTGCACGTGCAGCATCTATAACACGATCCAGATCCATTTCGCTTACTTCCCGATCTTTAATCGCCACAATGCCGTGAGAGTTAATGCTCTTAATATGACTCCCCGCTATACCGGCATATACTGAATTAATCTGACACCCCGCCATTAATTCAGCTTCTTCCACTGCACGCTGAATTGATTGCACGGTAGATTCAATATTGACGACCACACCTTTTTTTAATCCCTTTGATGGATGGGAACCAAGACCGATAATTTCAACCCCGCCACTTGGAGTTATTTCACCGACAATTGCGACAACTTTTGATGTCCCAATATCCAGTCCAACAACCAGGTTTTTTTCTGTCTTTTTTGTCATTATTTTTATGCCTCTGTCCAGGCTACTGCAAAACCATTGGTATATCGCATATCGATATGCTTAATTTTACGCGTTTCGGATTGAAAATTATTTTTATAAACGGATGCAAATCGCTGCAGTCTTTGATGCATTTTTTCTCTGCCCAATCTTAGCTCTGTTCCATCCGTCATTTTTAACGTCCATGATCGTCTTTCATCCAGGCTCATAGTTTGTATATACAAACCCGTTTCCAGCAACCACGCCTGCATCCGAGCCAACTCTTGAAACATTATCTTGTGCAAACCTTCTGGCCCCTGGAGATAAGGCAAATTTTCACTTAACTTTTTCTCTGGTACAAACAACACACCTTTTGCACTAAGCACAGCATTATCTCCCCAATACACCACTGGTTTTTTTTCAATTACTCTAACCAACAACTGATCCGGCCATTGACGTCGCACTGAAACATCTTCAACCCATGGCAAGCTAATAAACACATTACGCACAGCCGATAAATCAACACTAAAGAAGCCACCGTCGACAACTGGCATCGCTTGCTTTCTTAATTGCTCTTTATCAAGATAGTTAAATTCACCTTCAATTTTCACTGAAGTTATAGGCAGTACTTGCTGCAAGTTTATTTGTGTAGCAACTATAGATACCGACACAACAAATAAAGACAGCAATATCACTTTAGGTTTCCATAAAATACGCGCCATTGGTAATAATACTGCCAATGTTGTTGCTACACGTTCACTCTTATGCTTATTCACACCTCTTACAGCTTGACGTTTTTTATTCATGAACAAACGCCCCCTGCAAGATATTCAGCACCAACTCTTCAAAAGAAATCCCAGCATGTTTTGCCGCCATCGGCACCAAACTATGATCCGTCATTCCAGGTACTGTATTTACTTCTATTAACCAGGGTTTATTATCACTATCAAGCATGAAATCTACTCGTCCCCAGCCCTTTGCCATCACTGCCTTAAATGCTTGCAGCATCATATTTGCTAGTTCTGTTTCATATTTTTCAGACAAGCCACACGGACAAATATACTGCGTATCATCTGAAACATACTTTGCCTGATAATCATAAAAATCATGTTCTGTTTGTAAACGAATCATGGGTAAAACCCGATCACCCAATATCGCCGCCGTATACTCTTCGCCCTGAATAAACTTCTCGGCAATAATGGTTCCGCCGCATTTTTTTGCCAATTCCCATGCAGGCTGCATTTCTTCGTGGGTGTTCACTTTACTAATACCGATACTTGAACCCTCAAGCACTGGTTTAATCATCACTGGTAAAGCTAATTGTTCAATCGCAGCTTCACAATCTTCTGCTGAATTTAATTCTTTATACTCTGGTGTTGGTAGTGATAGTGCTTGCCAAATTTGCTTACAACGCAGTTTATCCATTGCCAAAGCCGAACCCAAAACACCTGATCCTGTATACGGAATTTTTAGTAGTTCCAAAACACCCTGGACAACACCGTCTTCACCACCGCGGCCATGCATCATATTAAATACGTGGCTATAATCGGCCTCTCTCAATTCTTTGCAAATATCACGATTAACATCAATACCTATCGCATTAATACCTTGCTGAACTAATGCCTTTAACACTGCATTACCACTATTGAGTGAGACTTCACGTTCTGCTGACCAACCGCCCATAAGCACAGCTACTTTACTAAAATCACTCATCAGCAAACTCCCCTACAATCTTTACCTCAGACTGCAGCTTTACACCCTGCTTTTGTTCTACTGTTCTCTGTACCAATTTCATCAATTTTTCTATATCGCTGGCACTTGCCCTGCCACTATTAATAATAAAATTCGCATGTTTCTCTGATACAACTGCATCACCTATTCTGCAACCTTTTAAACCACTCACTTCTATTAATCGGGCAGCATAATCACCTGGTGGATTTTTGAATACCGAACCACAGCTTGGCAAGCCAGTAGGTTGTGATTGATTCCTTTTTTCCAGTAGCTCTTTAACATTTTGTGCCGCTGCTTCTCCGTCACCCAAAGTCAGTTTAATATCGGCACTTACAAACCATTCATTCCTGTTGCCTTTAACTGAACGATACGCAATTTCATAATCCTTTGGAGTGCGCACATAAACATTACCCTGCATATCAATCGTGGTTACCGATTCAATCATTGACCATGTGTCACCACCGAATGCGCCTGCATTCATTGCTAATGCACCACCTAACAAACCCGGTATGCCTGCAAAAAATTCACCACCCAATAAATTATTGCGATGACAAAACCTCGACAACTTCGCACAACTAATACCTGCACCCGCTCTGATTACATTATTTTCTAATAATGTAATCTCTGACAGGCTTCCTTTTAGCGATATTACTGTGCCACGAATGCCACCATCTCTTACCAATAAGTTACTGCCAAGACCAATAAACATAAGGGGTTCGGTGGCTGGTAAGCTGCATAAAAAATCGGCCAAATCATCAATATCTGCTGGTGTATACAACTGATCAGCTTTGCCACCGACTCGCCAACTGGTATGTTTCAGCATAGGCTCATCAATTTGCAGCGTTCCCCTGAAGTTATACACGTTTGAAGCCGCCATCATTTTGCCAACGCCTTGGGCAATTTTTCCGCAATAGCACCAATACTGCCTGCACCTAAAGTCAGTAAAACATCACCATCTTCAATAAGATCGAAAATAGATGAATCTAATTCTTCAAGGTCTTCAACGAAAACTGGATTAACACGACCTCTGGCACGAATTGCTGCACAAAGTGCACGTCCATCAGCGCCCGCTATATGCTCTTCACCGGCAGCATAAACTTCAGTAATAATTAATCTATCTGCTTCCGATAAAACCTTACTAAAATCTTCAAACAAATCCCTTGTACGCGTATATCGATGCGGCTGAAAAACAACCACTATCCGTTTGTCACTCCACGCACCTTTTGCGGCTTCCAGAGTCGCCCTGATTTCTGTAGGGTGATGACCATAATCGTCAACCAATAACACATTGCCTTTAATCGTTTTAATTTCGCCATACTGCTGCATACGACGTCCAATACCATCAAATATTTTCAGAGCATTCTGTATTGATTGCGTTTCAACACCCAATAAGTGCGCGACTGTAATTGCCGCAAGCGAATTTAAAACATTGTGTTTCCCTGGTAAATTTAATGTGATATTTATTACATCACTCTCGTCTGGAAGCTTTAAATCGTAGTGACACTGCATACCGTTACAATGAATATTTTCTGCTTTCACATCTGCATCAGATTCAATACCGTAGGTGATAATCGGCCGTGAGACCTTATCCAGAATTTGCTTGTTTTCCGCATCATCTAAACAAATAATGGCCTGACCATAAAACGGCAGATGATGTAAAAACTCTACAAACGACTGTTTGTATTTTTCAAAATCACCACCATGTGTTTCCAAATGGTCTGCATCTATATTCGTAACAACAGCCATCATTGGTTGCAGCAATAGAAAAGAAGCATCACTCTCATCAGCTTCCGCAACAAAATACTTGCCTTCACCTAGCTTCGCATTAGTTGCAGCACTATTTAATTTTCCACCAATCACATAAGTTGGATCTATACCCGCTTCAATTAAAATACTCGCGGTCAAACTGGTGGTGGTTGTTTTGCCATGCGTGCCTGCAATCGCAATTCCATAACGAAAGCGCATTATTTCAGCCAGCATTTCTGCGCGACGAACAATCGGTATACGTTTTTCTTTCGCTGCAACGACTTCTATATTATCTGCTGCAATTGCAGTAGACACGACAACCACTTCGGCGCTTTCAACATTGCTTGCGGCTTGCCCTATAAAAATTTCTGCGCCCTGCTTACTTAAACGCTTAGTCGCCACATTTTCTTTTACATCAGAGCCTGAAATTTTATAACCAAGATTAAGCAAAACTTCCGCAATACCGCACATTCCAACGCCGCCAATACCCACAAAGTGAACACGCTGAATTTTACGCATAGGATGAGATTCAATTAGCATCATATCCTCCTGCAATCAAACACGCTTGCGCAACTAAACGAGTTGCTTCTGGCATACCTTTTTCTTTGGCTTTATTTGCCATTCTTAGTGCTACATTTCTATCAATTGCATTTATTGCGTTTGCTAATGTATCTACATTTAAATCTTTCTGCTGTAACAAAATCCCGGCACCTGCTTCAGTTAAGTACTGCGCGTTACGCGTTTGATGGTCATCAACGGCATAAGGATAGGGCACCAAAACTGCAGCTACACCTGCAGCAGCAAGCTCAGCGATAGTCATTGCACCTGCACGACAAATCACCAGATCAGCCCATGCGTACATTTCTGCCATATCTTCAATATATTCGAATACATCCGCCTTGATACCTGACTGCATGTAATTTGATTGAGTCTGCTCAAAATTACCTGCACCGGTTTGATGTTTTATAAGCAATTCTTTTTTATCTGTTAATTTTGCACAAACTTGAGGCACTAACTCATTTAATCGTGCAGCACCCAAACTGCCACCAAAAACAAACACGCGTAATGCGCCCACTCTGTCTGCAAATCGTAATTCTGGTAATGGCAGTTCAGCTATCACTTTACGCACAGGGTTTCCCACGTGCATAGATTTTTCTTTAAAACTATCTGGAAACGCTTCCATTACTTTATTCGCTAACTTTGCCAGTATGCGGTTACTCATACCTGGCACCGCATTTTGCTCGTGTATCAACAGTGGCACACGTGTTATCCAGGCCATTAAACCACCCGGTGCTGAAACAAATCCCCCCATACCCAAAACAACCGCTGGCTTACGATTCATTAATATTTTAAATGCCTGATAACAAGCCAATATAATTTTCAATGGTGCAAACAACAACGTTAAAGCGCCCTTGCCTCGCAAGCCACTCATGCCTAACCAATCAACTTCAATGCCTGCAGCTGGCACTAGTCGAGCTTCAATACCTTTCCTGGTACCCATCCAAATCACCGGAATACCACGTTGCATTAGTTCTTCTGCTACGGCCAAAGCAGGATAAACGTGACCACCTGTGCCACCGGCCATAATCATTACGGGGCGAACTGTCGCATTACTCATGCTGCCTCCCCGATTAAATCTTTTACGCTTTTATTCTTTCTGCTCGACCTGGACGATCTAGCTGGCATTCTATTAATTGATTTTTTTTCTACAGAGGACTTTCTAGATGATGATTTCTTACTCATCGCCTGCCCATTAGAGCATTCATAAGCTATACGCAATAGCAAACCAATAGAACAACTCACGACAATCAAACTGCTTCCGCCATAACTCAATAATGGCAAGGTCAAACCTTTTGTTGGCAATACACCCATATTCACACCAATATTAATAAAGGCCTGTAAGCCCAGCCAAATACCAATGCCATATGCTAAATATGATGCAAACTGATTGCCGCATGACTCTGCCTTTCTTGCAATCATAAATGTTCTAAACACTAAAGCCGCAAACAAACCAATCACCACTACCACGCCAATTAAGCCAAATTCCTCAGCCAGAATTGCAAACAAAAAATCCGTATGTGCTTCGGGCAAATAAAATAGTTTTTGCACACTTCCACCTAAACCCGTACCCGACCAGCCACCAGAACCAACCGCTATTAATGACTGAGTTAACTGAAAACCTGAGTCAAAAGGATCAGCCCAGGGGTTTACAAATGCGGTTAATCTCTGCAACCGATAGGCAGAGGAAAAAACAAGCAAAGCGGCTGCAGAACTAAACAATGTAAGCACCGCGGCAAACTGAATAAATCTTGCTCCAGCCAAATACGTCATACTCAACACAGTTGCCATAATGACTACCGATGCACCAAAGTCAGGCTCCAGCAATAAAAACATGCAAACCATGCCTACCATAATCATTGGCTTAATAAAGCCCCATAAGCTTGAGCGTACTTCTTCACCGTGACGCACCAAATAGCCAGCCACATAAACCAACAAAAATAACTTAACAACTTCTGATACCTGAAAATTTAAAATTCCTATGGGTATCCAGCGCGTCGAACCATTTACCGTTTTCCCAATACCCGGCACTAACACCAGTACGACCAGTGCAAATGAAATGGCCAGCAAAATCATTCCCGATTTTTCCCAGTACACCAGGCGGATTTTAAATATCGTCACTGCAGCAGCAAGACCCAACGCAACTGCCATTAACTGTCTATAAAAATAATAAAAAGGCGTACTGGTTTTACTATCTGCAACACTGATTGATGCCGATGCAACCATAATCAAACCAATCATTAGTAATGCTGTCACCAGGACTATTAACACCAAATCTAAACCTGCCAACATCACTGGTTTATCATTACGTGACTTTATTGCTTTTTGTTTTTCTTGAAACAGCATACCTACATTCACTGCAAGCCCTCCACTGCCTTAACAAAAACTTCACCACGATGTTCATACCCATTAAACATATCAAAACTTGCACAAGCGGGAGATAACAAAACCGTATCATCAGAGTGCGCCATATTAGCTGCAATTTTCACCGCATCTTGCATATCTTTAGCATGCCAAACCGTCACTTCATCCTGTAGTACCTGCTCAATTTTTTTTGCATCTTTACCAATTAACACAACACCTCTAACTTTACCTCTCACTGCCAATTTTAGTGGTGTGAAATCTGCATCTTTCGCCATGCCTCCAGCAATTAATACTAATTTATTTTTTACCTGCACCCCATTAATCGCCGCAATGCTTGCACCTACATTTGTTCCTTTCGAATCATTTACCCATGTTACATTTTTCTTTTTAGCTACAAATTGTGTGCGATGAGGCAATCCAGGAAATTTAGTTAACGCCGTCAACATACTTGCCATCGGAAGGCCGGCAGCCTCACCTAATGCCAATGCGGCCAATGCATTAGCGGTATTATGTTTACCGCTTAATTTAAGCGCCTGCTGTTTTATTAACTTTATTTCGCCCTTACATAACCAAATTTCATTTTCATCTTCACGCAAGCCATAATCACCCTGAACAGGCTCTCGTAGACTAAAACCAGCCACAGATTTATGAGCTGCCTGCATAAAATTTACTTGCTCATCATCTCGATTGATTACCGCCACTTCACATTGCTGGTATACACGTTTCTTCACTTCAACATATTCAGCATAACTATCATATCGATCCATATGATCGGGACTAAGATTCAACACAGCAGCTGCAACTGGCTTTAAACTTTTCAAGTTTTCAAGTTGAAAGCTTGAAAGTTCCAGAATATACAAATCTATATTTTCATTAATTAAATTCAGTGCTGGTATGCCAATATTTCCACCGACAACATAATGAATATTCGCAGCTTTAGCCATTTCTCCCAGCAGACTAACAACGGTACTTTTACCATTTGAACCAGTTACCGCTATCACTGGTGCATTTACTCGTTGTGCAAATAACTCAATGTCACCAATAACATCAACGCCCTGCACAATGGCATGCTGAATAACGCTTTCTTTCATGGATACGCCGGGGCTAATAACAATTTGCGACGCCGCCATAAATAGTGCCTCGTCAAATTCGCCCAGAAACACACTCACTTCAGGAAAATCTGCTTCTAATTCTTTAAGCCCTGGCGTTTCATGACGACTATCCACTACAACAATATTTTTACCCTGTGATGATAAATAACGTACAACAGAAAGTCCGGTAATGCCTAAACCGACAACCAGTATGTATTCTGACTTTTGCATATCATTCGTCATCATTGCTGCTACCAATGCAACTACAGAAGTATTCGATAATGTATCCGCAGTTACGTTCATAAAATCTGAGGTTCCGTGCCTATCTTACTTTTAACGATGCTAAACCGATTAAAACCAATACCACGGTAATAATCCAAAACCTGACAATCACCCTGGGCTCAGGCCAGCCCTTCAATTCAAAATGATGGTGCAATGGTGCCATTCTAAAAATTCTACGCCCGGTCAACTTGAATGATGCCACCTGCAATATGACCGATACGGTTTCCATAACAAAGACACCGCCCATAATAAATAACACTAATTCTTGTCGAACTAATACAGCGACAACACCCAGTGCCGCACCTAAGGCGAGGGCACCTACATCTCCCATAAACACTTGAGCGGGATACGTGTTAAACCATAAGAAACCAAGACCCGCACCAACCAGTGCACCGCAAAACACAACCAGCTCACCTACGCCATTTACATAGGGAATACTTAAATAGTTTGCAAAATTGACATGCCCTGTTACATAAGCAAAAACACCTAAAGCACCCGCCACCATAACAGTTGGTAATATGGCTAAGCCATCCAGACCATCCGTTAAATTAACTGAATTACTTGTACCGACGATAACAACATAAGCCAATGCAACAAAACCAACGCCTAAAGGAATAATCAAATCTTTAACAAAAGGAATAATCAACGTTGTTTCAATCGGCTGCACAGCAGTTTGATATATATAAATTGCCGCACCCAAACCAAATACAGTTTGCCAAAAATACTTCGCTTTAGCCGACAAGCCTTTACTGTTACCGCCTTTTAATTTTTTATAATCATCAACAAAACCAATACCACCAAACAACATGGTTACGGTAAGTGCAATAATTACCTGGCGATTGCCTAAGTCCATCCAAAGCAAAGTACTAATAGCCACAGCAACCAATATCAACGAGCCCCCCATAGTAGGCGTACCCGCTTTTGCTAAATGAGCCTGAGGACCATCATTACGAATATTTTGACCAATTTTATACATGGTTAATTTACGTATCATCGACGGGCCAATGATGAGCGATATAATCAGTGCCGTTAAAGCCCCCAAAATACTTCGCAATGTCAGATAGCGAAAAACATTAAAGCCACTGTGATATTGCGTTAAGTAATCAGCAAGCCAAAGAAGCATCAGTTGGCCCCCTTCATTAATGAATCAACTATCTCTTCCATATGCATAAACCGAGAACCTTTTACTAAAATATTTAATATTTCTGATTTATGCTGCTGCACAAATGCGACAAGGTCATCTTTAGTTTCAAAAAATATCGCCCCATCACCAAAAGCCTCAACGGCATTTCGACTTGCATCACCTACAGCCAATAGTTTGTCTACTCCAGACTCTTTTGCATGGGCGCCCGCATCGAAATGTATACGCTGAGCCCCATCACCTAACTCACCCATATCACCCAAAATCAACCAATGCTCACCTGATAATTCACCCAGCACTTCAATACCCGCTTTTAACGATGCAGGGTTGGCGTTATAAGTATCATCTATAACAAGCAATGTATCGCTTACCTGATGAAAATCGAGACGACCACGAACTGACCTGAATTCGCTTAATGCCTTGACTATTTTATTTCTAGGCACCTGCAATGTTTCGGCTATAGCAATTGCCGCCAACGCATTCATTGCATTGTGTAAGCCATGCAACTGCAAATGAATAACTAATTCATCGCCATCAATTTTTACATGCAGCTCACCACCGATTTTTGTTGCTAACCATGATCCACAAACATTCGCGGTGGTATTAAGCATAGAAAAAGTTAATGCATTACGATGAGCATTTAAATCCAGCCAGTAGGTAGCGTATTTATCATCTAAATTAACAACCGCGACACCCTGTTCGGTTAATCCCTGATAAATTTCACCTTTCGCCTCAGCCACAGCTTTAATAGAACCAAAGCCTTCCAAATGTGCTGGACCTGCATTGGTAATAACAGCAACATCAGGCTTTGTAATGCTTGTTAAATAAGCAATTTCACCTGAGTGATTAGCACCCATTTCAATCACTGCATATTTTTCCTGAGCCATGCGTAAAAGTGTAAGCGGCAAACCAATATCGTTATTGAAATTACCCTGAGTCGCCAATACATCGCCCTGCTCAGACAAAATAGCAGCGGTCATTTCTTTAACTGTTGTTTTACCATTACTTCCAGTGACAGCGACGACACTTCCAGAAAATGATTGACGCCATGCCGCCGCTAAGCGACCTAATGCTTTACGTGTATTTTCAACTTTTATACGCGGAAGATTTGTCTGTACATTTTTGTGCACAATAGCCGCAGCTGCTCCAGCTTTTTCCGCTTGCGCCAGATAATCGTGACCATCAAAATTTTCACCATCTAGTGCTACATATAAATCACCTGGCTGCAAACTGCGTGTATCCGTAGATACGGCAGAAAATTCAATATCGCTTCCCTGCATTATTCCATTCAAAATCTCTGATGCTTGCAGTAATGCCATCATACATAAGCCTCCAAACTTTCTATGGCCTTTTGCTTATCGCTAAATGGAATTTTTTTATTTGCTATGATTTGAAATTCTTCATGGCCTTTACCAGCGATTAAAACCAGATCATCGACAGACGCCATATTTATCGCTTGCTGAATGGCACTCCCACGATCTTCTTCCACAATTAATTTCAGCTCATTACTAATGCCTTGTCTAATTTCATCAATAATTAATGTCGGATCTTCATTTCGTGGGTTGTCACTTGTAAGAACAACCAGATCAGAAAGCTCATCTGCAACCTGCGCCATTATTGGCCGCTTACCCGCATCTCTATCGCCACCACAACCAAACACACAAATCACTTTACCTATAACATGTTTACGCACATTTATTAATGCCTGAGATAATGCCTCCGGCGTGTGCGCATAATCAATAACAACAACTGGCTTATCTACCTCAGAAATAACTTCCATTCTGCCGGCAACAGTTTGTAATTTTTCAATGCGTTTTACCGCATAATTAAAATTCATACCGTTTTGTAATAAAACACAGAAACAGGCAAGTGCATTGTAAATATTAAATTCACCCATCAAACCAAGGTTAACTTCAGCAGAGCCATGCGAACTAACCAACATAAATTTCATGCCTTCAGGTTTATTTTCCACATGGTTAGCATATGCAAATAATTTGCTTTGCTTCGCTTGAACTTCATTTAAGCCATACAACCAAATTGTTCTTTCATCACCGCACTCAGAGAAGATTTCACTGCCAAATACATCGTCTATATTTAGCACCAAGGTTCTATCATAATTTTCAATAAAAAGTTTTTTCTTCGCCTGTTTATAGGATTCAATATCACCATGATAATCAAGGTGATCACGCGTTAGATTTGTTAGTACTGCAACATCAAAATTAATACCTAGCACTCTATCCTGATCAAGCCCATGGGACGACACTTCCATTGCAACACTTTTTGCTCCCTGTTGCACAAACTGTGCAAGCATATTATTTAAACTAAACACATCAGGTGTTGTATGCGTTGCCCCCCCCAACTGATCAATAAAACCATTTCCCAGGGTGCCAATTACTGCCGCAGGTGACTCACTAGCATTCATTGCCTGAGCAATAAAATGACTAACGGATGTTTTACCATCGGTGCCTGTTACACCCGTCACAAATAATTTTTCCGAAGGTGAGCCATAGAACTTATTCGACAAAAGACTCAATTTTGCATGCAGATCTTTAACCGGGACACATACCGCCATGGTCATTATTTTGGATAAAATTTGCTGACAATATTGATCATGTTGCGCATCACATAAAACAGCAATCGCGCCACGACTGATTGCCGCCTCCGCATAAGCCAGGCCGTGATCAAAACCACCCTCTAGCGCAACAAACACATAAGCTTGCTCAACATAGCGACTATCAAGCGCCAATCCTTTAACCTCTACATCAGGCAAATATTCGCTCTCACAAAAATCACTTAATAATTGCTTAAGCGTCATGCGCATGGCCTGGTCATTTTTGGCAGCCATCATGCGTTCTTACCTTTTTTACCCGCCTGCACATATTCAAGATTATCTGGCTCAATATCTAATAAGCGCAACGCACCTGACATTACTTTTGAAAAAACCGGTGCGGCTACTTGCCCACCAAAATGCTCACCATTTCTTGGTTCATTCAGCATGACGATCATAACTAATTGAGGGTTCGACGCAGGCACCATTCCCGCAAAAACAGAAAGATAGCGATCATCAGCATATCCACCGGATATAAACTTATGAACGGTTCCGGTTTTTCCTGCAACACTATAATTAGCAATGGATGCTTTTTTTGCCGTGCCTTCCACACTCACAACACGCTCCATCATACGACGTACTTTTTTAGCTGTATCCGCGGACATTATTTTTTCACCCTGTGCCTCGTCTTCACGCTTTAAAAAAGTAACCGGATAAATAACTCCATTTGCAGCCAGCGCTGCATATGCTCTCGCAAGCTGCAATGGCGTAACTGATAAGCTATAACCAAATGCCATGGTCGCACGCTCAAAGTCACTTACATTTGATGTGCGTAAATTACCGCTACGCTCTCCCGGAAAGCCACTACCCGAATCAAAACCAAAACCTAACTTTGTATACATTTCAAGCTGCTGCTCTTGCCCTATAGACAAAGCAACCTTACTGACACCAACATTACTAGACTTAAGAATAATCTCGCCAAGATTTAATTTTCCATAATCTTTCATATCTTTAATTGTACTGCCCTGCACTTTGTATTGACCTGGCGATGTATGCACATTATCCGTTGGATGCCATTTCCCTGTTTCTAGTGCCGCCGCAATCGTAAATGGCTTCATAGTTGAACCCGGTTCAAACACATCTGTCACTGAGCGATTTCTATAAACACCTGGACGTAATTGACTTCGATCATTAGCATTAAAAGATGGCTGATTAACCATCGCAAGAACCTCGCCTGTATGAACGTCTAAAACCACTGCAGATCCTGCAATGGCTTTATTTTGTTTTACGGCTGCTTTCAAGGCGCTATACGCCAAATACTGAATACGCCGATCAAGACTTAAATAGATCGGCCGACCTGGCTGAGCAGGCCGTATTCGTTCCACATCATCTACCGCCTGCCCCTTGCGATCACGTATGACTTTTTTCGCACCGGCTTCACCCGTTAACCAATCATTATAAGCAAGTTCTAAACCCTCTTGACCTTGATCATCGACATTTGCAAAACCAAGTACATGCGACGCCACTTCACCTGTAGGGTAATAACGTTTATATTCACGGCGCAGGTAAACACCTTTAATGCCTAACGCTTTTATCTGCGCACCGATACCTGGTGACACCTGACGACGAATATAGATAAATTCTTTTGCAGCATGTTTGTGCAATTTATTTTTTAAATGTGCTGAATTTAAATTTAAAATATTCGCCAACTGTGAAATGCTTTTAAATTCTGAAAATTCCTTAGGGTTCACCCAAACAGAATCAACGGGCGTACTAATAGCGAGCGGCTCGCCATTCCGATCATAAATATCTCCGCGATGAGCAGAAATCGGTACTGTGCGTATATGCCTGGCATCGCCCTGCTGCTGAAAAAATGCCTGATTAATCACCTGCATATCTAAAGCACGATAAAATAAACCACTTATTACTAGCGCAAAAACAGACAACACAATGATGCGTCTGAATTTATAATGTGGTTGATTATTTTTATTTTTCATTATTTTATATATAAAATTTCGTTTGCCTTAGGCAGCGTCATATGTAATTTATTACGCGCAATTTTTTCCACTCTTCCGTGTGAGGACCACGTACTCTGTTCCAACTGCAAGCGCCCCCACTCAATATTTAATTCGTCAATTTGCTTATCAAGCTTCTGCAATTCAACAAATAATTTTCGACTTTGATGCTTGCTATAAATCACTGAAATAGCGGATGACATAATGGCTAAAATCAAAATAGCAACCACCACCAGCATAAACTTCACTTAATTCTTTCCAGTACTCGTAACACCGAACTTCTAGCTCGCGGATTTTCTTCTAATTCTTGCTTACCCGGCTTAATCGCCTTGCCGACTAACTTGTAAGGCTGCTCCAGGTCCTTCGCCATTATTGGTATATCTTTTGGCAACTGAGGGCCACGTGAAACGTCTCTAAAGCAGCGTTTAACCATTCTGTCTTCTAGAGAATGAAAACTAATAACCGCCAGCCGCCCACCTACCGACAATACATTTAAGGATGCCTGCAATGCACTTTCCAGCACTTCCAGCTCTCGATTAATATGAATCCGAATGGCTTGAAAACTCTTCGTCGCCGGGTGCTTTTTCTTTTCTTTTATCGGCTTAGCCTCAGCAATAATATTCGCCAACTGAAGCGTATCGGTTATTGCCACTTCCTGCCTTGCAGCGACAATTGCACTTGCAATACGTCGTGCAAATTTTTCTTCACCCTTGTGCATCAATACCGTAACAAGATCATATTCATCCACACTCGCCAACCACTCCGCTGCTGACTGACCCACCTGCGGATTCATTCGCATATCCAACGGCCCCGGCCTTAAAAAGCTAAATCCTCTAGAAGCATCATCTAATTGCGGCGATGAGACACCTATGTCCAGCAACACCCCATCTATCTTCTGCATCAACCCTTTACTTGCTACAAACTCTTGCATCTTTTCAAAATTCTGTTGAATAATTTCAAAGCGAGGCTCTTCAGCAAATTTTTCCCGCGCCACTTCAATTGCCCGAGGATCCTGATCCATCGCCAGTAATCGACCCTGCGGGCCCAGATGACTTAAGATTTTCTCCGCATGACCACCTCGGCCAAATGTGCCATCCAGATAAACACCGTTCGCTTTAATTGCCAGCGCTTCCACCGCCTCATCCAGCAGGACAGGTCGGTGGCTATTATTATTACCATCCATTACAGCGACAGACTTTCTAGTGCGCCAGGTAACTCACTGTCGTCATTATCGGCTTCAGCCAACCAGGCCTTCTGGTTGTCGCTCCACATCTGTTCATCCCAAATTTCAAACTTCTTGCCCTGACCAATCAGCACACACTTTTTATCCAGTTCTGCGTAGTCACGCAGCATGGTCGGCAGCAATATACGGCCCTGACTATCTAACTCTGCCTCAGTCGCATGACCGATTAATAAACGCTGCAGTAAGCGCGACTGCTTATTCAGGCTTGGCAGGTTAGCCAGTTGAGCCTCGATGATTTCCCATTCATGCTGCGGATAAACCAGCAAACAACGATCACGATCCACCGTCACAATCAAACGCCCACCGCAAGACTCCATGAGCCTGTCACGGTAGCGGGATGGAATAGCCATACGGCCCTTTGCATCCAGCGTTAGATTATTAATGCCTCGGAAAATCATTCTTTGTTCGTCGTCGCCATTTTTATACGGATCGGTTTACTAAAAAGAGGGTAACCTGAAGGAGCAAAAAAAACATTTTCACCCACATTCACCCACATTTCTCCACACAACCGTACTATAGGTACCCCAACCCTCCACTGTCAAGAAAAAACAGGCGATAAATAGAGGGTTTTTTCCTTATATGACAACAACTTAGGAGTGGTTCACAGAAATAAAATGGCGACAAACGGAATAACAAAAGACAAGTCAAACAGTTAAGAAAACTACTTGAGAAACTACATTAACTTGGATGAATTTAGGGAGGACTTACAATATGGGAAAATAAAAAAGAAGTTGGCCTGTAAGCCGGGTTTTGTTCAGCCGAAACTGCGGTAATCATTCATCTAGGGCGTACATCACTATACGCCTCAAGCAACCTACCCAGAAGCAGCGCGGGCCACGCCTCAGCTTCTCTATTTGGTCTTGCTCCAGGTGGGGTTTACCTTGCCACAAACTGTTACCAGTTGCGCGGTGCGCTCTTACCGCACCATTTCACCCTTACCTCAATAAGCCGAAGCAAACTGAGGCGGTATCTTTCTGCTGCACTAGCCGTGGGCATTACACCCCCCAGGCGTTACCTGGCACCCTGCCCTTTGGAGCCCGGACTTTCCTCCCTGCAAACAACCCAAAGGATTGCTCACACAGCGATTACCCAGCCAACTTCGCGCAAAACTATAGCATACAAACCGCCCATAACATTTACTTTTTTCTACGCATGAACCGACCCAGGGCAATATTGATCAGATTGTTTCTGGATAAGAAAGGCACAAATCGTCGCCCTCTCACACCCAGCTTACTCTTCAACGCATTTAACCCATCATGATGAGCCGAAAATGCCAGCCCCTTGTCAATAACCTGTATAGCCTGCTTTCGATTATCCATGAAAACTTCTGCCCGAGCTAAGTTCAGGCACACATCCGCATCGTGCGGACATTTCTTTACAAGGTTTCGGCAAATAGCAATAGCCGCATCATCCCCACTCAATAAACAGGACAGGCCATAATAAGATTTATATTTAGGAAATAACTGGTCGCTAACCGACCCTGAATGGCACGCGTTTTTAAAACATACGACGGAATCTTCAATTGAGCATTGCTCTAAAAGCTCAATACCTTTTACGAAGTCTTCACTGCACTGACTTAAGTCGAAATAAATCGCTTTAATATAAGACACAAGCACCTCCTTGTTTGCGTACAAAAAATCCCTTTAATACCTACTACAACATATAAAAACCTCTGCTTTAGAAAACCAGTCCTATTTTCTAAATAACTTACCTAAGCCATTATTAAGCGCATGCGCTCTTGGCAAAAACACAATAGGTGCTCTTTTTCTAACCCCTAAATTATTACGCAATTCTCGCAAGCCCGGGTGCATAAAGTCAACCCTCAAACCATCCTTCAATGCACCAACAGTGCGTTTTCGCGCCTTAAAATACCACTCAGCCTTGGCTAAATTAAAAAACACATCACCATCATATAACTCACGCCGAGCAACTTCTCGACACAATGACAAACCGCCACGGTCACCTCCGTTTAACACACGGGCATAGCCGCAAAATGAGGCATATCTATTATAATGTATATCTTGATGTGTCACTTGCTCATGGGCAAGCGCAAAATAATGCGCTGCTTGAGCTATATGGCCTTGCGCAAGAAACTCAACACCCTTTATAAAATTAAGATCACATAAGCTGTAATCCTTATACGTCACTTTTTCAACATTCATAACACACCCTCTTGCTGAATAATTAAAATAATTGAGTATTAAAATCTAGTTCCCGAGGCAAAAAAAACCACAGATGAGGCCATCTGTGGTCAACCACGCTAATTAACTTATCACCAGCAAGTTTTATCTCGCCTTCTTTTTATATCCAAGCCTTTTATCATTTAATTTTTTAACTACTCAATGCGCATCAGCTTACCCAGCGCTTGATTTAGCGGGTGCGTTCTAGGCAAAAAAGGCAATGAACTGCGCTGCCTAACGCCCAGCTGTTCACGCATCTGCCGCAAACCAGGGTGACGATTGTCAACCTTTAAGCCTTTTTTCAGCACAATGATCGCCGCCTTGCGATTTTCAAAATACCATTCAGCACGCGCCAAATTGAGGTAAACATCTCCATCAAGTAGCTCACTTTGCGCAGCAGCCCTACACATCTCTAAGCCAGTCGCGTCACCCGACAGCACACGTGCTAAACCACAATATGAGGCATATTTGTTATGATATACATCAGCCCGACCGACTGATTCAAAAGCTTGCTGAAAGCTATCAATCGCATCTGGCATTGAACGATCTTTAAGGAAGGTCACCCCTTCAACAAATTCATCGCAACAAGCGCTAAAATCTTCATATACTGCAAATAATGGTGCCATTTGGAACTCCATCTAAAAAAACCATCTTATTTAACTGCGTTTCCCACAGCCCAAATAACCTAATTAATTTCTGTTTTTTCATTTAGATGCATTACAGTCCAAAATTTTTGCAGCAACTTCGAATGTATATAATGTATTTTTAGTGCTGTGGATGTATGCTTTGTGAGATTAATTGCATACACCGTACCTACTTTTATAAAACAAGCAAAAACAACAAGTTATAAATTTAAAATAATAAAAGTGGCGTCTTGTGTCAGTTTTTTGTAAAAATAACTGACGTTATGGGCATATTTTTTTGACGCTTTAGAACAAATATAGAATTTCAGGATAAGTATCAATCAGTTAAATATGTAAGAAATAACTACACCCCAAACGGGTGAGGCGCATAATTAGCACCTGAAATAAAAAATATTAATATGTTTTTCAATCACTTATCAGATATTTCAAGCGCCAATTTATAAACCTGATTTTTTTTCCAACCGGTTATTTTTGCCGTCAATTGACTGGCCTGCTTCACTGGCAGTTCCTCTAACAATATTCTCAGGGTATCCTCCATATCAAGCGCTAATGCATTATCATTTTTAGCAGCACCTTCTAGCACAAGTACAAATTCACCCTTTTGCTGATTGTGATCAGCCTCCAACCAATCAGGAAAGTCAGCCAGAGTAGTGCTGTGGATAGTTTCGAACGTTTTGGTTATTTCCCTTGCCATGACAATTTGCCGCCCAGAACCAAACACCTGCAATAAGTCTTTGGCCGCAGCAACTATACGATGGCTCGACTCGTAAAAAACCAGAGTAGCTGTTTGACGCTCGAATTCTTTATAGAAACTTTGTCTTGCACCCTGCTTATGCGGGCTGAAGCCGGCAAATAAAAATCGATCGGTTGCCAGGCCTGATGCCGACAACGCAGCGATAGCCGCACAAGGCCCTGGCACCGGGCTAACCTTTATTGAAGACTCATGCGCCGCCTTTACAAGACGATAGCCCGGATCACTTAACAATGGCGTACCCGCATCAGAAATCAATGCCACACTTTCACCCGCCAGCAAACGCTCGATAAGCTTAGGCGTCAAATATTCTTCATTATGCTCGTGATAGGCCAGCATAGGCGTACCCACCCCATAATGCTGTAGCAGCGGCTTACTGTGTCGGGTATCTTCCGCAGCAATTAAATCTACCTGCTGTAAAATTTCAATTGCCCTTCCGCTGATATCAGAAAGGTTACCAATAGGGGTGGCTACTATATAAAGTATGCCCTGATTAATTGACACTCGCGGCTCCAAACAAGATACTCTGGGGCGCAATAATAACATTAGTTAGCTGTACTCTAGACAATGACCTCATATTTAAAATATATTTCCCTCACATTAGTCATGCCCTGCATGCTAGCAACGCTTTCAGCTTGCGCACCTACAAGGCATACAAGCATAGAAGAGGCGCAGCCACAGGCCTCTGAAGCGTCTAATATACAACTCGAAGAAACGGCTGAATCATATATAGACAAAGCCAATCTATCTCAAGGCGTGGCACGTAATCTCAACTTAATTCGCGCAGCACAACTGCTGATTGAGGATAAACAATTTTTGCTGGCTGAAAATAAAATTGCAGAAATTGAACTCGAGCTACTCAGCTATAATGACAATATTGAAGTCAACTTGCTCAATACTGAAATTGCGCTCAATAAAGGCCTCCCAAGAGAGGCCCTCAAACTGTTGCAGATTTCCAATATCCTGTCGCCCAAACAGCAAACCAGGGTACTGCAATTGAGATCACGCGCTTTTCTAGATGCCGGCTACCCTCTAGAGTCCGCAAAATCACGTGTACAGCTTGACCCATTTATCGGGGATACTTTTGACCGTGAACTTAACCATCAGGCCATCTGGGAGGCTCTCTCACTATTACCTCTAACCAATTTACAGCAAGTGAGCAATGCGCCATTAAACATAGACTTACTCGGCTGGGTTGAGCTGGTTATGGTAGCCAAACGTGGCCAGGTAGACTGGCAATACCTGCAAGATGGTATTCATCTATGGCGACAGGAATACCCTAAACACCCCGCAGTAAAAACGTTTATTAAAGAGCTAGGTGAAAAGCAAATTGAGCTGATTACACAACCCAAGCACATCGCCGTATTATTACCCCTAAATGGCAAGTACGCACAGGTTGCTAGCGCAATCCGTGACGGCATTATGTCCTCATACTATCAACACCCAGATAAAAACTTTCAACCACGCATCAGCTTCATTGATACCAGCGACAATCAGGCCGCCATTTGGAACTACTATAAAAAAGCCACGGATCAAGGCGCGGATTTTATTATTGGCCCCTTTCTGAAATCAGCTGTCGACATACTCGCACGCTCCACACAAATGAATGTACCGACGCTCACTTTAAATTACACCACCAACAGCTCGGCTGCTGTCGACAACTTATTCCAGTTTGGCTTACTTCCCGAAGATGAAGCGCGACAGTCTGCCGAAATGGCTTACCGACAAGGCCGTACACATGCGGCAATACTAGTTCCCGAAGGCACATGGGGTGACAGATTACACAATGCGTTTCAGCAACGCTTTGAAGAACTGGGCGGTACAGTGGTTAGCTCACAAACATACAGCACAAACAAAAATGATTTTAAGCAACCCATACAAAAGATGCTGAATATAGACCAAAGCTATGCCCGTTACCGCAGCATTAAAAATATCGTCAAAGAAAAACTACAGTTCACACCTTATCGTCGACAGGATGTGGATATGATTTTTATGGCCGCCACACCTAAAGATGCGCGCCTATTAAAACCGCAATTTAAATTCCATTATGCGGGTGAAATTCCTGTGTATGCTACATCGCATGCATTTACAGGGCAATTACAAAAACAGGCAGACCGCGACCTTGATGATTTGAATTTTTGCGATATGCCGTGGATACTGAACGCCGCTAATCCATCCAAGCAATCACTGTTAAACTACTGGCCAGAGCAACAACGCTACACTCGTTTTTTTGCCCTGGGTGTTGATGCTTACAACTTAATACCTTTTTTAGGCCGTTTACAAAATAAAACCTATGAACGTTTTTCAGGGCAAACAGGTAACCTCTACCTTGACCCCTTCAATCGCATACACCGAGAGTTATTATGGGCACAGATTGAAAAAGGCATACCCAAGTTAATTAACATCAGTGACATGCCAATTAACCTTACACTCGATGATAATCAGCCTACTCAATAGTCGCTCCAGTAAAGGCAAAGCCGCAGAAGAAATTGCCTGCAGCCATTTAAAACAAAATGGCTTGAAATTCATTGATAAAAACTTTTACAGTCGATACGGTGAAATCGACCTTATTATGCAAGATCGGGAAACGCTGGTATTTATAGAGGTTCGCTACCGTAAAAACCTGGACTATGGTGGTGCTCTAGCAAGCATCACTCCAGGCAAGCAAAAAAAAATACAAACTACCGCCCTTTATTACATGCAAAAAAAAGGGACTGAATTTAATACTCGCTTTGACGTCGTCGCTCTCACAGGTAACGACATCAACAACCAAAATAATTTAAGCATTGAATGGATTAAAAATGCATTTTAATTTTAACTAAAAAATCATAATGAATCTAATCGAAATAATTAAACACAACTTTTCAGAAAGCATCAAAGTCAAACAACGCACATTGGACAAAGCTCAAAATAATATTGCGCTTGCTGCGCAACTAATGACACAGAGCCTGCTTTCAGGTGGAAAAATACTTGCCTGTGGTAATGGCGGATCTGCTGGTGAGGCGCAATTATTTTCGTCGAAAATGCTTAACCGCTTTCAGATGGAACGCCCTGGCTTACCCGCCATAGCACTCTCAACGGACACCTCCACACTGACATCAATTGCTAACGATTATAACTATGATCAAATTTTTTCACGCCAAATCGCAGCCCTCGGCCAGCCTGAAGATCTATTGTTTCTCATCACCACCAGCGGCAATTCTGGCAATCTTGTAAGCGCCATTGACACAGCCCATGAACGCAATATGAAAATTGTTGCACTCACCGGGCAAAGCGGTGGCGAGGTTAGTGCTCGATTAGGCCATGAAGACATTGAAATCAGGGTGGATGCCGACAGCCCTATCCGCATACAGGAAACGCACCTGGTCATCATTCACTGCCTGGGCGACCTGGTCGACCATCAACTATTGGGCGCATAAGATAAATCGCTCTTACGGTAAAATATGCACATGAGTAACGCCTTCTTAAAACAAATAAAAAAACTCGTAGACGCTAACGACTTACTCACCGACAGCGCTGAGTGCCTCACCTATGGCTACGACAATAGCCGCAGGCAAGCACAGCCACTTGCGGTTATTTTCCCGCGAACTGAACAGCAAGTACAACAAATCGTAGTTGCCTGTAATCAGCATAAAATCCCCTTAATTGCGCGTGGCCGTGGCACCGGCACAACCGGCGCAACCGTGCCGATTCATAATGAACTGGTGGTTTCTTTTGAACGCATGAATCAAATAATAAAAATGGATGCGCAGAATCGCAGCATGGATGTACAACCTGGAGTAACCAATTTACAGGTACAGGAATGTGCCGCAGAACATGGTTTTTTCTGGGCACCCGATCCAACCAGCGCTGCATTTTGCAGCGTAGGCGGTAACCTGGCTTACAACTCTGCCGGCCCTCGCGCAGTTAAATACGGCACCTGCAGGGAGAATACCTTAGGTCTTCGTGCAGTCACTGGTAATGGCGAGATCATCAAATGCGGCGTACACACAACAAAAGGCGTTGTTGGTTATGATCTAACCCGTTTATTAATTGGCTCAGAAGGCAACCTCGCCTTAATTACACAAGCCACACTCAAGCTATTGCCCAGGCCTGATACAAAACATACATTAAAAGCCAGCTATACCAGCATTGATGCTGCTGCCCGTGCCGTTTCAAATATCATGGCACAAGCCGTTACACCCTGTGCCTTAGAATTTATGGATAAAAATGCACTGGATATGGTGCGTGACTATTCATCGGCAGATCTACCCAAAGATGCCGGTGCCATGCTAATGATTGAAGTTGACGGCCATGCCGATACGATTCAAAGAGACACTGATGCGGTGCTTAATGCCAGCAAGGTAGAGGGTCACATCAGCACAGAAATTGCCGCCAGCAAAGAAGAAGCCGCTGCGCTTTGGCAAACCCGTAAAGCCTTATCACCCTGTTTAAGAAAGATAGCACCTAAAAAAATCAATGAAGATGTTGTGGTCCCTGTGTCTCACATACCAGATTTAATCAATGGCCTGGATAAGCTCAGCGAGATACACAATATAAAAATTGTTAATTTTGGTCATGCCGGAAACGGCAACATCCACGTTAACTTATTAGTTAATCCCGATGACAAAAAACAACTACATGCCGCAGAAAACTGTTTAAATGATGTATTTGATTTAGTGCTGCGCCTAGAGGGGACTTTATCTGGAGAGCATGGTGTAGGACTGGAAAAACGCGACTTTATTTATAAAGAATTGGGACAAACTGAAATAAATTTAATGCGAGAAATTAAACAGGTATTTGATAAAAATAATATTCTAAACCCGGGGAAAACATTACCTTCAGCTTAGATTTTTCCAACTCTACTTTACAACTCTTAGCGATGGCTTGGGCTTAGGTCTGGGCTTGCTACTGCCGTTATCGGAGTCTGTTGAATCAGCTGAACCACTGCCTGGGCCTGGCGATTCCGGCTCATCATTAAACATCATGCCCTGACCATTCTCACGCGCATATATAGCCAACACCGCATGAGTAGGCACCAACAAAGTAACGGACTGACCGCTAAACCGTGCACTAAAGCTAATTTCATCGTCACCTAAATTAAGGCCCTGGACAGCCATCGGTGCAATATTTAAGACGATTTTATTATCCTGGATATGCTGCGGAGGAACATCCACACCATCCACCAGCGCATCAACAAGAATGTATGGCGTTACGCCATTATCTACAATCCATTGATACAACGCTCTAATTAAATATGGACGACTGGATGTCATAAGCAATTGCTCTTTAAATCCTGACGGATTAGAGACGCATTTCCGTTTCGGCTTCTGTCAGGCTTAACTGAAAAGCCTCGCGACTAAAAATACGCTCAGCGTAATCGGCTACCGCTTTTGCTTCTGCTGGCAGTTCAATACCCAATGCTGGCAAACGCCATAACAAAGGTGCAATGGTTGCATCGACCAAGGTGTAATCTTCACTTAAGAAAAATGGCATTACTTTGAACAACTCATTAGCAGACACAATGCTTTCACGCAAAATTTTACGTGACTTGGCAACTGTCTTCTCACCCTTATGCATAATGTCATGCATCAGCGGATACCAGTCTTTTTCCACACGGTGTAGTGCTAAACGTGTTTTAGCGCGTGACACAGGATCAACCGGCATGAGCGGTGGATGAGGAAAACGCTCATCTAAATATTCAATAATAACGCGAGAATCATACAGCACCAGGTCACGATCAATTAATGTCGGTACCGTGTTATATGGATTAAGCTCAGATAAATCTTCAGGTGGAGAATCGATATTAACGTCGATTGATTCGAAGGTTATATCTTTTTCAGCTAACACAATACGTGCAAGGTGAGAGTATGGGCAGGTCGGTGAGGTGAATAAATTCATCACGGATCTACGATTGGCGAGAGTATTAGACGCCATAATTAGTTTGCCTCAATAATAAATCTTATGCCTGTAAGTTAAAAACCGTCAGCCAGATACCGGAAACACATATACGCGTTTGCAGAACCCAGTCTGACGGACTTCAAGCTAGAGACTTTTAGTGAATGTCTTTCCAGTATTCTTTCTTCAACAGATAAGCAATCACTGCGAAGAAGATCAGGAAGATAATAACCTTAACACCAAGGCTCTTACGTTCAACCTGTACTGGCTCAGCCATGTAAACCAGGAAGTTAACCAGGTCACCAACGAATGCATCATATTCTTCAATACTCATAGAACCGGCCTGAACCATTTCCATTTTTTCGAACTTATGATGTTCATTACCATCTGTACCGGTTTCAGTCGTGAATACAGCTTTCTGTAAACCCTGCTTATCCCACAATACATGCGGCATACCCACGTCAGCAAATACCATGTTGTTCATGCCCATTGGGCGTGAATCATCCATGTAGAACGTACGTAGGTATGTGTATAACCAGTCAGCGCCACGCGCACGTGCGATTACCGTTAGGCCCGGAATTTTAGTTCCAAACGCTATTTTTGAGTAATCGTTATTCATCGCAATTTTCATTAACTGACCCGGCTTGGTTTTCTCACCATCGGCACCACGGGTTGAAATCAGCTGATCGCTAACTTCAATGTCCGTCATCCCCAGGTCAGTACCAATGCGGTTATAACGCATATAGTCTGCAGCATGACAACTTAAGCAGTTGTCTGCAAAAGCAACCGCGCCACGCTTTAGTGACTCTTTATTTTCAAGATCTACAGGTGCTGTATCCAGTGGAAACCCACCGCCAGCCGCCATTACGAGACCTGAAAAAGCCATAAGAATGACAGTTAAGATTTTCTTCCCAAAATAATTCATCATTTGGTAATCCTCTCTGGTACAGGCTTGGTTGCTTCATTTTTAGATGTAAAGTACAGCGCCACGAAGAAGCCAAAGTAAATCGCACTAAAGATTTGTGCCATTAACGTTAGCGTAGGTGTAGCAGGCTTCATACCTAACCAGCCCAACACAACAAAAGACACAACAAATGCAGCTAATAAAATTTTGAAGCTCGTACCACGGTAACGAATCGACTTAACTTTACACTGGTCTATCCAGGGCAATAAGAACAACACAACAATTGCGCCACCCATAGCCATAACACCCATTAGCTTATCTGGAACCGCACGCAAAATCGCGTAGAACGGAGTGAAGTACCAAACCGGCGCAATGTGCTCTGGTGTCTTCAATGGATCAGATGGTACGAAGTTAGCATGCTCAAGCAAGTAACCGCCGCCTTCTGGTGCAAAGAATAATACCAGGCTGAAGAAGATTAAGAACACAACCACACCGACGATATCTTTAACAGAGTAGTAAGGGTGGAATGGAATACCGTCTAAAGGAATACCATTTTCATCTTTGTGCTTCTTGATCTCAACGCCTTCAGGATTGTTAGAGCCCACTTCATGCAATGCAATGATGTGAGCAACCACTAAGCCTAAAATAACCAGCGGCAATGCAACTACGTGTAGAGCAAAGAAACGGTTAAGCGTAGCGCCAGAGACAACGTAATCACCACGAATCCAAAGTGTGAGTGGGTCACCAATAATAGGTAAAGCACCGAACAGTGAAATGATAACCTGCGCACCCCAGTAAGACATCTGACCCCATGGCAACAGGTAACCCATAAAGGCCTCTGCCATTAATGCCAGGTAGATGAACATACCGAATAGCCACACTAATTCACGAGGTTTCTTGAATGAACCGTACATTAAGCCACGGAACATGTGCAGGTAAACCACCACGAAGAAGGCCGTTGCACCCGTAGAGTGGATGTAACGAATCAGCCAGCCGTAAGGTACATCACGCATGATGTATTCTACAGACGCGAACGCCATAGCGCCGTCCGGGTTGTAGTGCATGGTTAAGAAGATGCCAGATACGATCTGGATAACCAGAACTAACAGCGCCAATGAACCAAAGAAGTACCAGAAGTTAAAGTTCTTTGGTGCATAGTATTCAGCCAGATGCTCATTCCACATTTTTGTAGCTGGAAAACGATCATCGACCCAAGTCATTAAGCTTTTAAACATTATACCTGGCCTCCATCTTCACCGATCAGAATAGTACGATCGCTCTTATAGAAATGTGGTGGTATTTCCAGATTCAATGGTGCAGGTACACCCTGGTAAACACGACCCGCCAGGTCAAACTTGGAACCATGGCAAGGACAGAAGAAACCGCCTTTCCAGCCTGCGCCACCTAAATCTGCCGCAGCCAAATCAGGACGATAGGTTGGCGAACAACCCAGGTGTGTACAAATACCCACCATTACTACAACATTAGGTTTGATAGAACGCGTTGCATTTTGAGCGTATACCGGCTGCTGATCATTCTCAGAAGCAGGATCGCGCAATTCACCATCCAATGTAGGCAGGTCCGCTAGGCTCTGCTCACTTCGTTTGACAATCCACACGGGCTTACCGCGCCATTCAACTGTTAATAAACGACCTTCTTCTAACTTACTGATGTCCACTTCTACAGGCGCGCCTGCAGTTTTGGCACGCTCACTAGGAGCCCAGGAAGCCAGGAAGGGTACAGCAACAAAACCAGCTCCGACAGCACCCACCGCAACGGTGGTGTTTGTCAGAAAACGGCGTTTATTTTGATCTACGCCTTCTGTAGCCATGCGTACCTCTCTTAAACTATTAAAATTAAAATCATGTTGTCTGACACATCCATTTAGCGGGCCTGACAATTAGTCACCAAACCCCACAAACTTCATCCAGAAAACGGTATTTTGTGTCGTATTTCATATGAAATGAACGTAAAAAAACGACGCGGTATCTTAAGCGATTTCAACATTTTATCCAAGGACTAATTAAGTTTTACCATACTTATCAAGATGTTGAAAATTGAGCAGCTGCCAATAATTCACACAGGATTAGCAATATCAACAAACTCGGTGTGTATACCGAACTTATCTCCCAAATGGGATACCAGTGCCTGAACACCATAAGACTCTGTCGCGTGATGACCTGCAGCAAAATAATGAATATTTAGCTCTTGCGCCAAATGAAAAGTTTGCTCAGACACCTCACCACTAATATACGCATCCATACCCATTGCGGCGGCCTCTTCAATATAGTGTTGAGCCCCACCTGTACACCAGGCAATTTTCTGTATGGGTTTATTCACAGCGTCTGGCAGATGCAGTGGTGCGCGCCCCAAATGGGCTGCAATATGTTTTGTAAAGTTACTGGCACTCATCGGCTGGGCAAGCAGACCATTCCATAGCAAACCTTGTGTTTCTCCCCGCTGCTCACTCTCAAGCACCTGTATATTCAGCTTCTGCGCAAGCGTCACGTTATTGCCAAATTGCTCATGCGCATCGAGTGGCAAATGATACGCCAGCAGGCTAATACCATGTTCTAACAGACTCTGAATACGCTTACGCTTAATGCCCGTAATCACTGGATCTTCATTTTTCCAGAAATAACCATGATGCACTAAAATCGCATCCGCCTGTTTTTCAATCGCAGCATCTATCAATGCCTGACACGCCGTTACACCACATACTATTTTATTTATTTGATCTCGCCCTTCTACCTGCAAGCCATTTGGGCAATAATCTTTGAAATCATTTACTCGCAATAGATCATTACAGTAATCTACAATTACTTTAAGCTGTTGCATTGGCACCCCACAAAATAATAAACGACATGAAATCATCCCATTCTACACAATTTCTCATTAACTGGATTCTCATCGGCCTGTTGTTCGGCATCATACTTATTCTCATAGGTGATCGCACCACTAGCCAACAACAGCCATCTGTTGATAGTTATGCCAATGCGGTTAGCAAAGCATCAGCCTCTGTGGTTAGCATTAAATCTTATTACCTAAGTCAACAAAGTGATTCATCTTTTCCATTACAGTCACAAAATAGCAACCAGCCGCAATTCAAAATTCGCCCAAACAAAGGCTCAGGTGTCATTATCAGCTCAACCGGATATATCGTCACCAATCACCACGTTGTTGCCAATGCTAAAAAAATTGAAGTCACGTTTGATAACGGGCAAACATTAGAAGCAAAAATACTCGGCCTGGACCCCGATACAGACATAGCGGTTATTACAACTAAACTAAACAATCTCCCTCCCCTGCCTATTGCTAACAGCAATAAAATACGCGTCGGTGATATTGTGCTCGCCATTGGTAACCCGTTTGGTATTGGGCAAACGGTTACGCAAGGCATTATTAGCGCAACTGGCCGAGATAGAGTGGGACTCAATACGTATGAAAACTTCATTCAAACCGATGCGGCAATCAACCCTGGCAATTCAGGTGGCGCCTTAATTAATCCTAAAGGCGAAATACTCGGTATAAACTCCGCTATTTACAGCAAATCGGGTAACTACCTCGGTATTAGCTTTGCCATCCCGATTAATCTGGTGCTTGATGTCGTACAACAAATTATAGAAAACGGTGAAGTTGTGCGTGGCTGGCTGGGTGTCGAGGGTGTCGATTTAAACGCACAAATGTTAGAACACATCGGTTTAAGCGATATACAGGGCGTATTAATCACCGATGTATTCGACCAGGGCCCTGCCGATTTAGCGGGTATAAAAGTAGGCGATATACTGACTCATATTAATAAAAAAATAATTCGAGATACCCGTGATGTACTCGATGTGATTGCGCATGGTCGACCGGGTGACAAAATAAAAATAAACGGTATTCGTGAACGACAAAGTTTTATAAGCCAGGCCGTCTTAGGTCAACGACCCAGGACTTAACACAAACTATTTCACACACTCATCCAAAGCAGATATTAATGCCTGATTCTCTTCTGCGGTACTCACAGTAATCCGCAAGCACTGGCTTAATACACCACCAGCCGGGTGCATATTTTTAATCAACACTCCTTGTTCTTTTAGACATTCAAAAATCAAAGTGGCATCACCATCAAGCACTCTCAGCAAAATAAAATTTGCACGACTTGGAAACACCTGAAACTGAGTAAAGCTCTGCAATTCACTAAACAGCCAGTCACGTTGCCCACGAATCAAGGTGGCCTGCGCCTCAAATACATCGCTATGCCTTAAGGCAAAATCAGCGGTCACCTGCGTCAATATATTAATGTTATAAGGCAAGCGCACTTTATCAAATTCACTTATCCATTTTGCAGGCCCTGCCAATAATCCTAAACGCAAACCCGCCAAACCCATTTTAGAAACGGTGCGCATTACCAATAAATTATCAAACTCACCTAAACGCGACATAAAGCTTGTACATGCAAATGGATGATACGCCTCATCCACAACCACTAAACCATCCGACGCCTTAAGAATTTCCACAATATCTTCTTCTGCAAATAAATTTCCCGTGGGATTATTTGGATAAGCCAAAAAGATAAGCGTAGGCTGATGCTCCTTAATTGCCTTGAGCATCGCGGGCATATCTAGTGAAAAGTCATCTTGCAGTGGCACGCCTAAGTATTCCATCGCGGCAAACTTTGCAATCATGCGATACATCACAAAGCCCGGCTCAGGCGCCATAATTTTCCTGCCAGGCTGAGCCACCGCCAGCGCCATCATCTGTATTAATTCATCAGAACCATTGCCCAGTACTATTGAATTATTCTCAGGCACCTCCATATACTCAACAAGTTTCTTCGATAATGCTTGCGCCGATGGATCCGGATAACGATTGATCTCTGCCTGACGCAGCAGTGAAAGCCACTCGTCTTTTAAGGCTTCCGGCATAGGGTACGGATTTTCCATTGCATCCAGTTTTATCATATCTCCAGGATCTGCCACATGGTATGCATTCAAGGCGTGTATTTCTGGACGAATAATGTCTGACATTGGGAATCGTTCTCTGATTTAAATTTAAAAATGCATGATAGCAGAAAACCCAAAATAAGGTCTTACTGCTAAACATTTACCCTATAAGCTTGCTGTTTTCCCATTTCTATCAATACTTCATTGATAAGAAACCCTGCTCTAATACAATAAGTATCCCGCAAACACAGTAATGAAAAATATTTATTTTTTATTACTTGAATTTATTTTCACCATCCACATCTAGTGATTAAGCCAGTCAACAGGCAGCATTTTTAACTTTACTTGGGAGACCGACAATGAACCTGACACATTACAACCCCTGGAGTTTATTTGACCAATTGCAGCATGAGATGCACCGTATGCCCACGCATAAAAATAAGGCCGATGATAATAGTAATGTTATAACAAGTGACTGGACACCCGCTGTCGATATAAAAGAAGAAGACGATCAGTACCTTTTAATAGCCGACATCCCTGGTGTTGATCCTAAAGATATTGATATCCATATGGAAAATAATATTCTCACTATTAAAGGCGAAAGAAATTCCGAACTAAAAACAGAAAAGGACGGTTTTAAACGCATCGAAAGACAGCACGGTATTTTTTATCGTCGCTTCACAATGCCCGAAGGCATAAACGCCGAAGGCATTCAGGCAAGCAGTGATCATGGCGTATTAACATTGCAAATACCTAAACAGGAAGCAACCAAGCCGCGAAAAATATCCGTTAATTAAAGATTGAAATTCAACGCCTATGGACTGAAAGTCCATAGGTTGGCACCTGAGGACTAAAAGTCTTCTCTTATGCAATTCACTACCCTGTTTAATAATCACACTATAATTCAATCAATCTGTAGGGTGGATCAGGCCTTGCACTAAAGTGCATAGTTTTAACCAGGGTACCTTTGATCAAGTCTATAATGCTTCTGCGTGATCTGAGGTTTAGTACAGAGATGAATCTTTAAAACCTCAAAAGACCTTTAAGGCCAGAAGCCTTAGAAGCAAAAGAAAACGCAAATACATGCGATAAAACTAAGAAGATCAATAAAACGCTTCATTTTGACTTGCGTTCATTTGTATTGTTCGCGTTTTCTTTGGCTTTTTGAAATCACCAAACGACTGCATATTGGTGGTGACTTTAATTATCCGAACACATCGAGATCAGTAAATTGATCTATCAGATAGAATCTAAGCTACTGCACATCAGGCCTTTTTTTATTTCTAACCAGTAGAATCAAATTGCCTGGTTTTTAATGGCTCCACAGCGTTTGCATTGATACACCGTCACTAACTTTCCCTGTTTGCTATCGAACTGTTGTTCCTGTTTTATTTCCCACTTGTGAAACCCATGTTTACACAAAGTCTTTCCTTTATGTTTTTCCGATGGCTTCTTTTTTTTGAATTGAACAACGTCGCCCATATTCTAAGACCCGAAATTAATCTTTTATTCGATATTCCGCAGAACGAGCATGCGCGATTAAGCCTTCACCACGAGCCAATATTGATGCTGTTTTACCTAACTCAGAGGCACCCGCAGCAGAACAGTCAATTAAACTTGAGCGCTTCTGAAAATCGTAAACACCCAGCGGTGATGAAAAACGCGCTGTGCGTGATGTCGGCAACACATGATTTGGGCCTGCACAGTAGTCACCCAGTGCTTCCGCTGTGTAACGCCCCATAAAGATAGCGCCTGCATGACGAATTTTTTTCGCCCATTCCTGCGCATCATCAATCGATAATTCCAGGTGTTCTGGTGCGATATAATTCGCCACGTCAATCGCTTCTTGCAGATCCGCTGTTTCAATTAATACAGCACGCTCACTCAGTGATTTTTTAATAATTTCAGCACGCGGCATATCTTTAATTAATTTATCGATACTGGCTTTCACCTGTTCAATATACGCAGCATCGGGGCACACTAAAATCGACTGCGCATCTTCATCATGCTCGGCCTGCGAAAACAGATCCATGGCAATCCAGTCCGCATCGGTTTTTCCATCACACACGACACAAATTTCTGAAGGACCGGCAATCATATCGATACCTGTCGCGCCAAACACCAACCGTTTAGCCGTCGCTACATAAATATTACCCGGGCCAACAATTTTATCGACCTGTGGAATAGTTTCTGTACCATATGCCAGCGCCGCAACGGCTTGCGCACCACCAATGGCAAAGACGCGATCCACACCAACAATTGCCGCCGCCGCCAATACTAAATCATTCACTTCACCATCCGGTGTTGGAACAACCATAATTAATTCTGGCACACCCGCGACTTTAGCTGGTATTGCATTCATGATTACCGAAGAGGGGTAGGCCGCTTTGCCACCAGGCACATACAATCCCGCTCTATCCATGGGGGTTACTTGCTGCCCTAACAAGGTGCCATCTGCTTCTGTATACGACCAGGACTCTAGCTTCTGGTGCTCTGCATAGGCGCGCACACGTTCAGCTGCTTTTTCTAAGGCTTCACGTTGCTGCGCTGAAATTTTATTTAATGATGCCTGTAACTGCGCAGGTGCAATTTCTAAATCAGAGATGCTGCCTACATTTAAGCGATCAAACTTATTGGTGTAATCGACAATGGCAGCATCGCCGCGCTTTCTAACATCGCCGATAATATCTTTTACGGTATTAAATACCCGTTCGTCTGAAGCAGAATCCCAGGCCATCGCCTGGTCTAGCTGTTGCCAAAAATCATCTTGCTTTGAATTGAGTTGAGAAATTTTAATCATGGTTTCTTGCCTACTTAACCTTAACCGCTTGGCGCATCTGTTCAACGATTTGCTGTATGCGATCATGCTTCATTTTTAACGATGCCTTATTCACCACCAAACGCGAACTAATATCTGCAATGTGATCCATTGGTTTAAGACCATTGGCCTTTAATGTATTACCCGTATCAACAACATCCACAATTAAATCGGACAAACCCACAATTGGGCCTAACTCCATAGAGCCGTATAGTTTAATTACTTCTACCTGTTTGCCCTGCTCTGCAAAAAACTGGCGCGCTACGTTTACGAATTTAGTCGCTACTCTTAGACGACCTTCATGGGGCACATAATCCACCAGACCTGCGGTCATTAAACGGCATTTGGCGATATGTAAATCGACCAGTTCATACAGGCCTTCACCGCCATGTTCCATCAACACATCTTTACCCGCCACACCTAAATCTGCAGCACCGTATTGCACATAGGTGGGTACATCGGTAGCACGAATAATCACCAACTTCACATCATCCTGATTGGTGTCCAGAATTAGTTTACGACTTTTCTCTGGATCGTCTTTTGGCGTAATACCCGCCGCCTCCAGCAAGGGAAGGGTTTCTTTAAAGATGCGCCCTTTTGATAGTGCGATTGTAATTGTGTTGCTCATAATGACTTAAACTATGTTGGTTTATTCTATGGGGTTTATTCAGCTACTCGGCGAATGGTTGCGCCTAAATAAGACAGCTTTTCTTCGATTAATTCATAACCGCGATCAATGTGGTAGATACGCCTAACTTCCGTTTCACCCTGCGCTACAAGCCCAGCCAATATCAGGCTAGCAGAGGCGCGTAAATCGGTTGCCATAATGGGCGCACCATTCAACTCTTCGACACCACGTACGATAGCGGTATTACCTTCTACTTCAATATTTGCACCCATGCGCTGCAGCTCTTGCACATGCATAAAACGATTTTCGAATACCGTTTCTACAATGGTCGCGGTACCTTCAGCCACTACATTCAACGCGGTAAACTGCGCTTGCATATCCGTTGGAAAAGCCGGGTAAGGTGCAGTCCGCACACTCACGGATTTGGGCCGTTTGCCATGCATATCAAGCTCAATCCAGTCGTCACCACAGGTGATTTCTGCACCGGCCTCACGTAGCTTATCGAGCACCGCATCAAGCAATGTCGGCTCTGTGTCTTTTACCTTTACTCGACCACCTGTAATCGCAGCAGCGACTAAAAAAGTTCCCGTTTCAATTCTGTCCGGAACAACTTTATAACTGGTTCCCTCCAGCGATTCGACACCTTCAATGGTAATGCTATCGGTACCTGCGCCGGATATTTTAGCGCCCATTTTAATCAGGAAATTTGCCAGATCAACCACCTCTGGTTCACGTGCTGCATTTTCCAGTACCGTTATACCATCAGCCAATGTTGCGGCCATCATCAGGTTTTCAGTACCGGTAACCGTCACCATATCCATAACTATGTGCGCACCCTTAAGACGATCCGCTCTAGCAATGATATAGCCATTTTTAACTTCAATATCGGCACCCATATCCTGCATACCCTTAATATGGATATTCACCGGACGTGAACCAATGGCGCAACCGCCAGGCAGGGATACTTCCGCATAACCATAGCGCGCCAATAATGGCCCGAGAACCAGAATAGATGAACGCATCGTGCTCACCAATTCATAGGGCGCAACCTGAGTCGTCAAAGTAGATGCATCTACCTCAATGCTCATGGTTTCATCTAGCACCACCGTTACACCCATGCTGCCCAGCAATGCCATGGTTGTAGTCACATCCTGTAAATGTGGAACATTTTGTATATTTGATTTGCCTTTAGCCAGCATAGTAGCTGCTAAAATAGGCAGTACTGCATTTTTTGCACCGGAGATGCGTACTTCTCCACTGAGGGTGACACCACCCTGAATTAACAGCTTATTCATTCAACAGTCTTTACAGCTCATGCTGTCGTTAAAGGGAGCTCGTGATCGATACCATATGCTTGCGCAATGACCATAAGTTGTTCAGGGACGCTATGATACTTGATTTGCAGCTTGTTTTGCTGTGCCTTTTTCATCCAATCAAGCAAAAGTGTGAGAGAAGCACTATTAAATCGACTAACGCCAGACAAATCGACCGCGATTTCACCCTTTTCGGCCTGCTCGAGGTCAAAGCTCACACAGTTTTGCTTCAGTAATTGAGCGACTGATTCAAAATTCAGCTGGCCTACGAGCTTAATTTGCCCCTTACTCTGTTCGCATTTAAACAACATACGCGACTATGCCTTTTCGGATTGGCTAGACGACTTGGCCAGCAATTTATCAATTAAACCATCAATCCCGACGCGATTAATATCCGATGCAAAGCTATTGCGATAGTTGGTTACCAGGCTAATACCATCAATTTTAATGTCATACACCTTCCAGATATCATCTTTAATGCGCAGGCTATAATCGATGGGAATTTCAGGCCCATTGCTTTGACGAATTACCGTTTTCACTTTTACCGTACGCTTACCTTCCTCAGGTGGACGGTAAGGCAAAAACTTAATTTCCTGCCCTGCATATTCTGTTAGCGATTTGCTATAAGTTCTAATCAGCATGCTTTTAAAAGCATCAACAAAACGCTCTTGCTGAGCATTATTTGCCTTGCGCCAATTTTTTCCCAGGGCCAGCTTACTCATCGCACGAAAATCCAGATGCGGTAGAATAATGTCTTTCACTAAAGCATGTAGCTCTTCGGGCTGCTGGTCATATTTTTCCTTGTTTTGCTCAAGCGCACTCAATACTTTTTCCGAGGTTGACTTAATCAGCTCATCGGGTTGTGTGCTCGCTGCAAAGCCTGTCGCAGCATATACGGCTAGCGATAAAAAAAGGAATATGGTTTTTTTTAGTTTATTCATATTATTCGCCTTGTGTTTCTTGTGCCTTAGAAAACAGGAATTGGCCAATCACTTGTTCTAACACCAACGCCGATTGCGTCAATTCTATCTCACCGCCCTGCACTAAATACTCTTCATCGCCACCCGGCTCCAGGCCCACATACTGCTCTCCTAACAGGCCGGCGGTTAATATGCTTGCCGATGTATCGAGCGGAAACTGGTACGCGCCTTCAAGCTGCATGGTCACAACGGCCGTAAATTGCTTATTGTTATAACTAATATCTGCGACCTTACCGACTCTTACCCCACCGGCACTTACCGGTGAACGCACCTTCAGGCCACCAATATTTTCAAACTGGGCCTGTATTTCGTATACATTGCCTGCGGCTCCATAACTGGACAAATTGCTCACTTTAAGAGAGAGCATAACCATCGCCAGTACTGCCAGCACCACAAATGCGCCCACCGTGATTTCTAAATTTCGAGTATTCATTCGTTATATTGCCTTACACATTATTCAATCTAAACATTGAACATCAATGCTGTGAGTAAAAAATCTAGCCCCAATACTGCTAACGAGCCGTGCACGACTGTGCGCGTAGTGGCCTGCCCCAGGCCTTCTGAAGTGGGTACACAATCATAGCCTTCAAACACCGCTATCCACACCACCACAAAACCAAACACCAGGCTTTTAATCATGCCATTCATTAAGTCTTCATAAAAATCAACTTTGGTCTGCATTTGAGACCAAAATACGCCTTCATAAATCCCTAGCATTTCAATAGCGACAAAATAGCCACCCAATATAGCGATGGCCATAAATATGGAGGTTAATAGTGGCACCGAAATCACACCCGCCAGAAAGCGTGGCGCAATAATGTATTTCATCGGATTTACCGCCATCATTTCCATGCCGGATAATTGCTCTGTACTTTTCATTAAACCAATTTCGGCGGTCAGTGCAGAACCTGCACGCCCCGCAAATAAGAGCCCCGTAAATACCGGGCCTAGTTCACGCAAAATACTCAGGGACACCATTAGGCTAATCGATTCTTCCGCGCCGAAGTCCACCAGCACAATATAGGCTTGCAATGCCAGCACCATACCGACAAACAGACCGGCTACTAAAATAATCAGCAGTGTTTGCACACCGACAGAATAAAGCTGGCGAACCAGCAACATAGGCTTAGTAAAAACATAGCTCAGGCTTAACAGGCATTGCCATAAAAACAAACTGCCACGGCCGACGCGAGAGAAGCGATTAAATGTTCGATGGCCGATACTTTGTAACCAGTTCAACATTATTTTCTCCCCTCATTTGGGGATGCCATCAAATCGTCCATCATGGGTTTACTATTGTAATGAAATGGCACGGGGCCATCTGCCAAACCACCCATGAACTGCCTCACCCAATCAGAGCTGGAATGCTTGATATTCATTGGCGTGCCGTGCTCAACCACTTTGCCAGCGGAAATCACGTAAATATAATCAGAAATACTCGCGGTTTCATCTACGTCATGAGACACCACCACCGAGGTCATGCCTAATGCATGGTTCATATCATGAATTAACTTAACCAATACGCCCTTCGAGATGGGATCTTGCCCGGTAAAAGGTTCATCGTACAAAATCATTTCAGGATCTAATGAAATCGCACGCGCCAGAGCAACTCGTCTTGCCATACCACCGGATAATTCCGCTGGCATTAAATCGCGTGCACCACGTAATCCAACCACCTCTAACTTTAATAACACCAAATGACGAATAGCCGATTCAGGTAAAGAGGTATGCTCGCGCAGTGGAAAGGCCACATTATCGAAGACACTTAAATCGGTTAACAAGGCACCACTTTGAAACAGCATTCCCATGGTGCGCCGACGCAAATCATATAATGCGGTCGCGGATAACCGATGCACATTTTCACCGGCCACATGCACCGTGCCTGCGTCTGGTTTTAGCTGCCCACCAATCAGTTTCAGCAAGGTGGTTTTTCCCGTTCCACTGGGGCCCATAATGGCCGTCACCTGACCTTGCCTGATATCCATATCGATACTGTCGAAGATCACGCGATTACCACGAGAAAAACTAAGGCCACGAATCTGAACCAAAATGTCTGATGTATCAGTTGAAATGATGTTTTTCCTTACATATACAAAATGCGCTGCTTATTAATACCGTGCGCTTAATAAGCCCGTACTATATACAACAATCTATAAGTATCAAAGCGCCCGAAGGGCTTTATTCACGGCTTTAAGGCGAATTTAATCGCAAACTACAAATTTAATATTTCCACTAAAGATTTAAATTCGGACAGTTTTTTTACCGACAGGTTTTCATCCGTAATAAAAATAGCCCTCAGCTGTGAAGCATTTTGCTCAAGCCACTCTCGCCACTCTCTTAAACTTTTACTGGAAAATTCAATCATCACGGCTGTTGATGTGGCGCTCAATATCCCAGCAAAGCACTCACCCAATTGAGCCTTTATCTGTACTAATTCAGGCGGTTCATCGACAGATGATTGCAAATAAAAAAGGAATCCTTCAGGCACCTCCTCAATCCACTCATCGAGTTTCTCCAGCTTAGAGCGCCATGCATCTTCAGTTATTAAAACCGTCGAAAATTCATTGGCATAATAATTTAGCCGCCACTCATCAGGCAAGTCGTCAGGGTAAAACGTGCCCTGCCAGTGGGCATGGTCCCAGCCGCAAGCGCCTACTCTTATCGAGGATTCAGTAGATGCGGACTCATTTTGTTGCGAATTATCGTGTATCATTGCGCTCTTTAATTGTTGTTGGATATTTTGTGTCTAGTTTAATTGATATAGCCGCCATACTCGCGGGCTTTGCTCTATTAATTTGGAGCGCCGATTTATTTGTAACCGGTGCCTCCGCCACTGCACGTAATTTAGGCGTATCCCCCTTAATCATCGGCCTTACCGTGGTTGGCCTCGGCACATCTGCACCGGAAATCTTAGTCGCAACCATCGCCTCTTTGGGTGGTAATCCAGCCCTCGCTGTGGGTAATGCCATCGGCTCTAATATAACCAATATCGCTCTGGTATTAGGCGCCACCGCCGTGGTTATTCCCCTTAGTGTGCACTCAGGTATTTTAAAACGCGAATACCCACTGCTACTCATTGCCACAATTACAGCGCTAATTTTATTGTCATACGACAATCATTTGGGCTTAACTGATGGCATTTTAATGATTCTATTGCTCGCGGCATTAATGACATGGATTGTTCACAGCTCACTTAAACAACGCCGTTGCGGCGCAGAAAATGGCGATGAAATTGATCCCTTGAGCTGTGAGTTCGAGCAGGAAATTCCCAAAGATATGCCCTCAAAGAAAGCCGCGCTACTGTTGCTATCTGGCATCACCATTTTACTTTTCAGTTCAAAACTACTGGTATGGGGCGCCATTAATATCGCAACTACATTGGGTGTTAGCGATTTAATTATTGGCCTAACCATTGTCGCCATCGGCACCAGCTTACCTGAATTAGCCGCCTCGATAATGAGCGCCCGCAAAGGCGAACACGACATTGCTTTAGGTAATGTCATTGGCTCAAACATGTTCAACACACTGGGTGTATTGGGTGTTACCGGCCTAATTCAGCCAGCGATACTAGTCGATGGCGTATTAAGCCGCGACCTGCCCATTATGTTCGCACTCACAATAATAATGCTTGTAATGGCCTTTGGGCGTAAAAGCGCAGGCACCATCACTCGCTTTGAAGGAGGCATATTGCTAGCAATATTTGCCGCCTACCAGGGAATCCTATATTTTAGCGTGACACAATAAAAACAAGCTCAATGACAAAACATGGACAAACTGTGAATCAAACACCTAAAAAAAACCAGATCAACCCCCAGAAAACCAGGCAATTGGGGCTGGCGGTTGTAGAGACAGAACTCGCGGCAATTGAGGCAATAAAGTCACGTATTGACGACAGCTTTGTTAAAGCCTGCGAGCTTATACTGGCCTGTGAAGGCCGTGTCGTAGTAACCGGCATGGGCAAGTCGGGGCACATAGGCAATAAAATAGCCGCCACGCTAGCCAGTACCGGCACACCCGCCTTTTTTATGCACCCGGGTGAAGCCAGTCACGGTGACCTGGGTATGATCACACCAAAAGACGTTGTCATCGCACTGTCCAACTCCGGTGAGACAAGTGAAATACTGACTATTTTGCCTATTATAAAACGCCTTTCAGTGCCGATGATTAGTATTACCGGCAAACCGGGCTCCACTCTGTCCACCGAAGCAGACGTCAACCTTGATGCAACGATTGAAAAAGAAGCCTGCCCATTAGGCTTAGCCCCTACATCTAGCACCACTGTAGCCTTAGTTTTTGGTGACGCCCTGGCGGTAGCCCTGCTTGATGCACGTGGCTTTACCGAAGAAGACTTTGCCCTCTCACACCCTGGTGGCAGCCTGGGCCGACGCTTACTGCTGCATGTAAAAGACATTATGCACACCGGTAAAGACATCCCTATGGTGGGCGAAGACGCCAGCTTACGTGATGCACTGCTAGAAATTACGCAGAAAAACCTGGGCATGACAGCTATCGTAAATAAACAACAGCAAGTTATTGGCATATATACGGATGGCGACCTGCGCCGCACATTAGACAAAAACATCGATGTACACACGGCGGCGGTAAAAGACGTAATGACCGTTAATTGCAAAACCATACAATCAAACATTCTTGCCGCCGAAGCCTTAACCGTAATGCAGCAAAATAAAATAAATGCCATGCTGATAATAGATGAAAATAATAGCGTAATTGGTGCACTGAATATGCATGACCTATTACGCGCTGGCGTTGTTTAACACTCGCCACCCAGAATTTTAAGGATTAAAACCCATGCAAGATATTCTACAAAAGGCCGCAAAAATAAAACTGGTTATTTTTGATATTGATGGTGTGCTAACAACCGGCGCATTGTTTTTAGACAATGACGGCAAAGAATACAAAGCATTTAACTCTAAAGACGGCCACGGTTTACGCATGCTACAAGATGGAGGCGTAGAGGTAGCCATTATCACTGGCCGCCAATCAGAACTAGTACAACATCGCGCTAACGACCTGGGGATTACTCGCATTTATCAGGGCAAGCGCGAAAAACTTCCAGCCTACGAAGAACTATTAGCTGAAACTGGCTTAAACCATGAAGATATCGCCTATGTGGGCGATGATGTGGTTGACCTTCCAGTAATGACAAAAGTGGGGCTCGCTATTTGCGTACAGGATGGCCATCCATTTGTAAAAAAACACTCCCACTGGATCACCGATAATAACGGCGGCTGTGGCGCGGGTCGCGATGTCTGTGAGCTCATTCTGGAAGCCAAGGGAAAGCTTCAGGACATGTTGCAATCCTACGTTAGTGACTAACGCCCTTAACTTATGCGAACTTATATCACCCTCGTTCTGGTTATTATTATTGGCATTCTCAGCCTGTGGTTTCAGGAAGATGGGAAACAACAGCTAAAAGATATAATCCAGCCCGGTGAGCGCTTCCCCGATTACTTTATGGAAAATTTTAGCGTCACCAATATGGATGACACCGGACAGGTTAGCTACCAGTTAAACGCGACCAAAATGCTTCACTTTGCAGAGGATGACAGCGCTGAACTTGAACAACCATTGATTAAATTTAAACAGAACGACGACAGTTTCACACTCCAGGCAACACGCGCTATTTATCATAAAAATAAAAATTTAGTTCATTTATACGATAAGGTGATTATTCATCGGCAATCAGCACAACAAAAAGACGAACTTTTTATTTACACAGACTATCTGGAAATAGATACCATGAGTAAAGTGGCCGAAAACGAGCACCCATCACGTGTAAAAACAGCACAAGCTGAGCTCAACACCATGGGTATATTAATAGACAGCGCGCAGGGCAAGCTCGTACTAAAATCGCAGGTGAAAGGGGTTTATAAAAATGCACCTTAAGTTATTACTACTATTTACCTATCTTGTGAGTCCGCCCTTATGCGCACAAAAGACGGATAAAGAAGCGCCTATAAATATTGAGGCCGACCGGGTAGAAATGCATGAGCGCGATGGCCTGAGCATCTATAAAGGCAATGTGAAAATAACCAAAGGCAGCATACAAATTACCGGTGATGAAATACTCATCCAGAATCGCAATGGCAAACTGGAGCACATTAAAATTAATGGCAAACCGGCCACTTTCTTTCAATTAAATGACCTGAATGAAGAGGTGAGTGCACAAAGTTTTCAAATGAAGTATTTAGCCGAAAATAGCATGCTTGAACTTAAACAACAGGCCTTACTCGTCAAAAACCAGAACAGATTTAGCAGCGAACATATTATTTATGATGCGCACAATGACATTGTTACCGCGGGCCACGACACTACAACCACTACAACCGAACAGCCTCGGGTAAAAATAACCCTTCACCCAGAGCAGCCTCCAGAACAGACAAGACCAACACAACCTCAATGAATATTCTTCGTGCAGAACACATAGTTAAACGCTTCGGTAAACGCAGCGTGGTCGACGATGTCTCCATTCATGTACAAAGTGGTGAAGTCGTAGGATTACTCGGCCCAAATGGCGCGGGAAAAACCACCAGTTTTTACATGATGGTAGGCCTTATCCCCGTTAATGAAGGGCATATATTCCTTAATCAGCAAGACATCACTCACCTGCCCATACATGATCGAGCCAAACAGGGCATTGGTTACCTTCCTCAGGAAGCCTCTATTTTTCGTAAGCTCAGCGTTGCTGACAATATATTGGCCATATTACAAACTCGACATGGGCTGAGTGCAAAACAACAAGACTTAGAGTTGCAAAATTTACTTGATGAATTACAGATAGACCATATTCGCGACAGCACCGGTATCAGCCTGTCCGGTGGTGAACGTCGCCGCGTAGAAATTGCCAGAGCACTGGCAGCAGAACCCAATTTCATCCTGCTTGATGAGCCATTTGCAGGTGTCGACCCCATTTCTGTGCTGGAAATTCAACGCATTATTAAACAGCTCACGGAAAGGGGCATTGGCGTATTAATTACCGATCACAATGTAAGAGAAACCCTCGGCATTTGCCAACGGGCTTATATTTTGAGTGCCGGACAGGTGATCGCAGAAGGCAGCCCGCATATGGTATTACAAGATCAAAAAGTCAAAGATGTTTATTTAGGTCAAAATTTTAGTTTATAAATTGAGTACAATTCCTCTGAAGACTGCTATCATTGGTATTAATGGCACAACATCTGCATAAGGCCCGATTTTGAATAATTCATATAAAAAAAACCATAAGAAGTTTTGATTTAAGGCATGAAGCAGTCCCTACAGTTACGCATTGGTCAATCGCTGACCATGACCCCCCAATTACAACAGGCCATCCGCCTGCTGCAATTATCAACACTAGAATTACAAACCGAAATTCAGGAAGTACTGGAATCCAATCCAATGCTAGAAGTGGAAGAGGACGGCCAATCGTCTGATCCACTGGAAAACACCAGCCAGTCAGCAGAAGACAACACCACTAAAGAATTAGCCACAGAACAAAGCAATAACGCAGATGAAGGCGGCCTCGACAAAATAGAGGTGACTGATTTACAGTCTGATAGTGCCGCCCAGGATATGGATCTAGATAACAGCCATGACATGCCTGATGAACTCCCCGTAGATTCTCAATGGGATGATATTTATGAACCCTCAATGTCTACAAGCTCTGCGCCTTCTGGTGATGATGACAAAGCCCGTGAATTCCTGGAGAATCAAAGTAGCTCTGATGACGCATTATTCGAACATTTGATGGATCAGCTACTCGTCACCACCATGAGCGATATTGACCGCACCATTGCGCTCTCTATCATTGACGGCATTGATGAAGATGGTTATTTAAAAGAGTCGATTGAAGACATTCATGCCTCATTAGTCGATGAACTCGAAATTGAATTAGATGAAGTAGAAGCGGTATTACACTTAATACAACACTTCGACCCACTGAGTGTTGGCTCACGCGACCTTAAAGAATGCTTATTGCTGCAGATGGAACAATTCGATCAAAATATTGTTCCATGTCTAAAAAAGGCCAAACAAATTGTAAAAGACCACCTCGATCTGCTTGGCAGTCATGATTATGCAAAGCTAAAGCGCTATAATCGTGTTAACGATGAAGAGCTTGCTGAGGTCATTCGTTTTATACAGGCCCTGAACCCTAAGCCCGGCGGCAGCATCAGCAAAACATCCACTCAATATGTGGTGCCTGATGTGTTTGTTAGCAAGGCCAACGGCCGCTGGACAGTTAGACTCAATGGGGAATCTGCGCCTAAACTGCGCATTAACCCCACATACGCTTCGTTTATAGAACGTGGCAAACAAAGCGATGACAATACTTTCCTGAAAAATAATATGCAGGAAGCTCGCTGGTTTATTAAAAGTTTACAAAGTAGAAATGAAACCTTGATGCGTGTAGCAACATCTATTGTAGAACACCAGCGCACCTTTCTCGATTACGGCGAGGAAGGCATGAAGCCCCTGGTATTACGTGAAATTGCGGAAGAACTGGAACTACACGAATCCACGATTTCCAGGGTGACTACGCAAAAATATATGCATACACCTAAAGGTGTATTCGAATTTAAATACTTCTTTTCCAGCCACGTCGGCACGTCCGATGGCGGGGAATGTTCAGCTACGGCCATTCGAGCCATGATTAAAAAGCTGATTGAAAGTGAAGAACCCAGAAAGCCAATGAGTGACAATAAACTTGCTAACTTATTGGTTGATCAGGGCATTAATGTGGCACGTAGAACTGTGGCAAAATACCGAGAAGCCATGATGATACCGCCATCAAATGAACGCAAACGCCTATCTTAAGGCAATGCACTAAGGAGTCCTTATGCAAATCAATCTAACTGGACACCATATAGATATTACCGATTCACTTCGCAGTTATGTAGAAGAAAAAATGGCGCGAATCGAACGGCACTTCGATAAGGTGACGAACTCTCACGTAATTCTTACGGTAGAAAATGTTCGCCACAAGGCAGAAGCAACTATCAATATGCGCGGCAATAATGTTTTTGCTGAAAGCACGGAAGACAATATGTATGCAGCTATTGATAGCTTGATGGACAAGCTAGATCGACAGGTTAAGAAACATAAAGAAAAAATAACCGACCATCATCAGAAACAGGCGCAGCCGCAACCCATTGAGGATGACGCTGAGTAATCAGGTTGAATAAGTAGTATGAACATCAACCATTTAATTGCACCTGAGCGAGTAAAATACCTAAGCGGTATTAACAGCAAAAAACGCGCGCTTGAATCACTTAGCAAATTACTCGCTCAGGGAGCAGTTGAAACTGACCCAACCGATATTTTTTATAAACTGGTCGAGCGTGAGCGATTGGGCTCGACTGGTCTGGGACACGGTGTTGCCCTGCCCCATGGGCGACTCAGTTTTCAATCAACAAAGCAAGCAACAAGCATCGGCTGCTTTATAAAGCTTGACCAGGGTATCGATTTCGACAGCCCAGATTACCAGCCCGCTGACTTGTTATTTGGTTTACTGGTTCCACAACAGTGCACTGATGAACACTTACAAATACTCGCTTCATTAGCAGGTATGTTTAGCGATACCGAATTTTGCAATAAACTTCGAGACTGCAAGACAGATGAGGAATTATACACACAGCTATCTAGTTGGGCACTCACACATCAAGCTGCCTCTTAAGCCATGCTGCAGCAACTAACACCTCTAGATTTATTCCAACACCTGCAAGATAATATAGACATCAAATGGATCGCTGGTAAAGCAGATGCACAACGCCCCATTAGAAGCTCATTATATTTAAATCAACAATCTACCCTGATTGGTCACTTAAATTTAATTCACCCCAATCGCATTCAGGTTATTGGCAAAAAAGAATGGCATTACCTAAAAAAACACAATGTTCTTGACGATAGCCTGAATGATATTTTTACGCGTCGTACCGCAGCCATTATATTTACCAATGGCCAGGAGATTCCAGAAGAGCTCATTAGTATTGCGGATAAAAAAAATACCCCCCTATTACAAAGCGACTTAAACAGCGGCGACCTGATTGACGCCGTCCGTTTTTACATCTCTGACTTGCTGTCTGAAAAAATCACCTTACATGGTGTATTCATGGAGGTTATGGGTAGCGGTGTACTGATTACCGGTGAAAGTAGTGTGGGCAAAAGTGAACTGGCACTTGAGCTTATCACCCGCGGCCACCGCTTAATTGCTGATGACGCACCCATTTTTTCACGTATAGGCCCAAGCTTACTCGATGGTTCATGCCCTGATGTCCTTAAGGATTTCATGGAAGTTCGCGGCTTAGGTGTGCTTAATATTCGTGCCATGTATGGCGAAAATGCAATTAAACCAAACAAACATTTGCGCCTGGTGATTCACCTTGAACACATGACACAGGAAAGCCAGCAACAACTCGATAGACTCTATGGTTCTCGCTCCGTAAAAACCATACTCGACGTTCCTGTTACCGAAATAAAGCTACCTGTTGCTTCAGGACGCAATCTGGCGGTTATGGTCGAAGCGGCGGTTAGAAATCATATATTGATAGAAAGTGGACACAATGCCAGTGATGAATTTATTAAACGACAACAAGAACACATGCAGCAAAGACGGTAGTACCATTCAACTATTGGTATAAACAACACAACAATAAAAAATATGAAATTAATTATTATCAGCGGACTTTCAGGATCGGGAAAAACAGTTGCTCTTCATACACTCGAAGATGAAGGCTTCTACTGCGTGGATAACTTACCTCTGGGGCTATTACCCGAACTCACTAAACAGTTAACCAACCGGCAAATGCAAATATATGATCAGGTGGCTGTTGGCATTGATGCGCGTAGTGGTGCAGAAGACTTAAATCGTTTTAATGAAATTATCAAGGCTGCAAAAACTAACACGATAGACATTGAAGTCATCTATTTTGAAGCCGCAATAAACGAATTAATAAAACGCTTCAGTGATACAAGGCGCCGCCACCCTCTGACTCGAAAAGGCATACCATTAGCCGAGGCGATTGATATTGAACGCAATCTGTTATCGGCTATCGCACTCGAAGCAGACTTATGCCTGGATACTACACACACCAATGTCCACCAACTACGCGCGATTATTAAGCAGCGCATTATCTCTAGACCGAATCAACAATTATCTATTTTAATTCAATCATTTGGCTTTAAACACAGTGTCCCCACTGACTCTGATTTTGTATTTGATGTTCGCTGTTTACCCAATCCACACTGGGAACCCAAATTAAGACCTCTCACGGGGCAAGACCCTGAGGTGCAAGCTTTTTTCCAGGACCAGGATGATGTGATCGATATGTTTAGTCACATTAGAAATTTTTTAGAATACTGGATTCCAAAATTTGCAGCGCAAAATCGATATTATTTAACGGCCTCTATAGGCTGCACAGGTGGACAGCATCGTTCAGTGTATATCGCCGAGTTACTTAACAGCTATTTCCATGACAAGTTTGAAAACGTTTCACTTCGTCACCGAGAAATGGAATAACCTTTTATATAGTATTAAAAAACATGAGTGTAGGCCTACTTCTTATCAGCCACCAAAACATTGCTTCCAGCTTGCTGGAAGCAGCCAGGCAAATGCTTGATACTTGCCCATTAGCAACGCGTGCGCTTGAAGTGCCCTTAGATTACCCTGTTGAAAAAATTCTAGAGCAAGCTAAAGACTATATAAGCTCACTCGACACAGGTAACGGTGTACTTATTTTAACTGACATATATGGTGCGACACCCAGCAATATCGCCAAACAACTGGCTGGAGAGTATAAATGTAAATTAGTTGCAGGAATGAATTTACCCATGTTGGTTCGTATATTAAATTACCCACAACTAAGCCTGGAAAATATGGCGCTTAAAGCCGTTAGCGGTGGTCATGATGGCATCCTTTTATGTGAATGCGCGGAAATAGAATGAGTAAAATAAGCCACGAAATAGAAATAATTAACAAATTAGGTTTGCATGCCCGCGCTGCTGCCAAGTTGGTAAGTGCCACTTCTACTTTTTCTAGCCATGTTGATATTGAAAAGCAAGGCCATCGTATAAATGGAAAAAGCATTATGGGCGTAATGATGCTAGCCGCAGGCAAAGGCAGTAAAATTATTTTACATATCGATGGTGAAGATGCAGAAAATTGTGTTCAAGCGTTAATAACACTCATTAACAATCGCTTCGATGAAGCCGAATAAATACCATGCTTAAGAATAAATATTTTTTAAACCTCACAACACATTGGAAAGACTAATGCCTGCCGCACTAAAAGGCATCGGCGTTTCCAAAGGGATATGCATAGGTCAGGCCTATGTATACTATCGTGAGTTGCCTGAAGTTTTAGAATATTCAATTTCAAAGTATGAGGTTGACAAAGAAATAAGGCGTTTTGAAAAGGCGTGTGAAGAAGCCCAACTTCAATTAAAAAATATTAAAAATACTATTGCTAAAGATACTCCGCACGATATTACGCAATTCATTGATACCCATTTACTCATGCTTAATGACCCCGTTCTTTATGAAGATACGGTGAGCCATATCCATGCCCGTTTATGCAATGCTGAATGGGCATTGCAGGCACAAGTCGAACGCATCATAAAAGTGTTTGATGAAATGGACGATCCTTATTTAAAAACACGCAAAGATGACATCACACATGTAGCCGATCGTATTCAACGCTGCTTATTGAACGGACCCGAAACTAATCATACCGATGACAGAATAGACACCAATTTAAAAGATCGTATTATTGTCGCGGATGATCTAACGCCTGCCGACACATTATTAATGCAGCATCAAAAAATTGCGGGCTTTATTACCGAATATGGTGGGCCACTTTCACACACTGCAATTCTTGCACGCAGCCTGGGTATTCCTGCGATTGTAGGTGTGAGTAATGCCAAACAATTTGTGCAGGCCAATGAGTGGCTAGTATTAGATGGAAGTACCGGCGAAATACACATCAACCCGCCGAAAAAGGACTTAACTCATTTTAGAAGTTTGATTCGTGATGAACGTCAACGCCGCAAAAATTTATTCGACTTAAAAAACAAGTCTTGTCAAACCCTGGATGGTTTAAAAATTTCTTTACACGGTAATATAGATCGGCCTGAAGACGTCCGCACACTACGCCAGTTTGAACACACCGGTGTCGGCTTATATAGAACAGAAATTCTCTTTATTGAACACAATGAAATTCCCAGTGAAGAGGCCCAATTTGAAAATTATAAACGTGCACTGCGTTCTCTGAAGGGCCACCCCTTAACCATTCGCACAATGGACTTAGGTGCAGACAAAGAGCTTAGTGATAGCTTGCAACATGGTCCCTTAATACATAATCCTGCATTGGGTCTACGCGCAGTTCGACGCTGCCTCAAAGCCCCTGAGCTATTCTTAAATCAACTCAGAGCCATTTTACGTGCTTCCGGTTATGGTCCTGTACTCATGATGATTCCGATGGTGACCTGTGTTTCCGAAATTGATCAGGTAATGGAACTCATAGTACAAGCCAAGCTAGAACTCAAAGCGCGCCGCCTGCGTTTTGATGAGCACATAAAAATTGGTGCGATGATTGAGGTCCCTGCCGCCGCTTTAGCCGCAGATTGCCTGGCGAGTAGATTGGACTTTTTATCCATCGGCACCAACGACCTTATTCAATACACCTTAGCGTTTGACCGTATTGATGACGAAGTGAGTTATTTATACAATCCACTGCATCCCGCCGTACTTAAACTCATTAAAATGACATTGAACGCGGGTGAGGCGGGTGATGTAACAATTTCCATGTGCGGTGAGATGGCATCGGATATCCAATACACCCGATTACTACTGGGTATGGGTTTGAGAAATTTCAGTGTGCAGGCAAACAGCCTACTCGACATTAAGCACATCATTAATAGCAGCCAAATTGAACAACTTCGCGGTGCCAGCGAAAAAATATTAAACCTTTCTCATCCTGATCAAATTAAACAGGCGGTAGATGAATTAAATCGTAAATTTAGTTAACAACTTTACAAAACATACACTTAAAAGCGCTTCTTAAGCTACACTTCAATTCAAACTTTCTATAAACTTCATTTGAATTTATAACCATGAATCGGGCTTATCCATGGTAGACAGCAACGACATCGCTGAAAAAACAGAACAACAAATTCTCGCTTTATCTGCAGCATTAGAATCCGGCACACTTCAACATGCCGAAGGTATGTTGAATGCTTTGCATCCCGCAGAAATTGCTCACCTTATTGAATCACTCCCGCCGCGTGAACGTTTTGTTATCTGGTCTCTGGTTTCAAAAGACACTGAAGCTGAAGTATTAATGAACCTTGGCGATGAAATTCGTCAAAGCCTCATTAAAGACATGTCACCCGAGCAGCTAGTACAGGTTGCCGAAGGCTTAGAGGTTGATGATTCGGCTGACTTTGTTCAATCACTGCCCGATACCGTTATTGATCAGGTACTGCATTCATTAAATAGCCAACACCGTAAACTGCTGGAATCTGTATTGTCATTCCCGGAAGACAGTGCCGGCGGCATAATGAACACCGACACCATCACCATACGCCCAGAAGTCACTCTGGATGTGGTATTACGCTATTTAAGACTACTGGGTAACATTCCTAATCATACTGATCACTTAATAGTAGTTGATCGAGAAAACCATTATTTAGGCATCCTGCCATTATCTCGACTGCTCATTAATGAACCTCATAATACTGTATCTGAAATCATGGATGATCGGGTAGATGCCATTCCTTCGGATATGGAAGATAATGATATTGCGAAGATTTTCGAGGATCTGGACCTTATCTCCGCACCCGTTGTCGATGGCAATAACATGCTGCTAGGGCGAATCACCATAGATGACGTGGTCGATGTTATCCGTGAAGAGGCTGATCATTCCGTATTAAGCATGGCGGGTCTAAATGATGAAGAAGATTTGTTTGCACCTGTGCTACCCAGTGCGAGTCGCCGTGCTTTCTGGCTGGGCATTAACTTAGCCACCGCTTTTCTTGCCTCATGGGTCGTCAGCAACTTTGAAACCACATTAGAAAAGGTAGTCACGGTGGCGATTTTAATGAATGTGGTCGCCAGCATGGGTGGCATTGCTGGCAGCCAAACCATCACTCTGGTTATTCGCAGCATGGCACTGGGGCAACTCAGCCGCAGTAACCGGCGCTGGGTATTCAATAAAGAGGTCGTGGTAGGCCTGCTAAATGGTATTGTCTGGGCATGTGTGGTTGCCGGAATTGCCACCATTTGGTTCAACGATTTTTCTGTTGGCCTGGTGATAGCCGCTGCGCTCATCATCAATCTGGTGTTTGCCGCCGCCTCAGGGGTAGTCATCCCGGTGATGCTGAAAAAGTTTCGTATAGACCCGGCCATTGCCGGTAGTGTGATTCTTACCACTATCACCGACATTGTCGGCCTGGCCACCTTTTTAGGTCTCGCCACGCTATTTTTGCTTTAATGAAATAAAGCAATATCTTCGCTATAATTGCGCCTTTCTAGATGATCATAAAGTACAGTCAGGCATATGCAATTTATCGAAACCCGTGGCAATGATGGCCAGCGTCCAGCAAAAATCAGTTTTTCCGAAGCTATTTTAAGTCCAATTTCTTCATTTGGTGGCATTTACTCACCTGAATCACTGCCTAATTTAGGCGCTGACTTTTTAGAAAAACACCTAAATGCTAATTACAAAAGCCTTGCTCGAGACATACTGGCTGCCTTTGAAATTGACATCGATCAGGACGTAATCGAACAGGCACTGAGCCTTTATGATGAATTCGATGACAGCAGCAACCCTGTTCCCGTTGTAAAAGTTTATGATGACTTATTTGTCAGCGAGCTATATCACGGCCCAACCCGTGCATTTAAAGATATGGCATTACAACCGTTTGGAACGGTACTATCTGCGCTGGCACAAAAACGTAATGAGAATTACCTTATCCTTGCCGCCACATCTGGCGACACCGGCCCTGCCGCACTAGAGACATTTAAAAATCGCGCCAATGTACAAGTTGCCTGTTTATACCCTGATGGCGGAACATCGGATGTGCAACGCTTACAAATGGTGACAGAAGATGCAGCCAATCTAAAAGTTATTGGTATTCATGGCGACTTTGATGATGCACAAAGTGCTCTCAAACAATTACTGGGCTCTGAAACATTCAAACAAAAATTACAGGAAAAAAACATTTTTCTGTCCGCCGCTAACTCTGTGAACTTTGGGCGTATTATTTTTCAAACGATTTACCATGTGCACTCTTACCTGGAGCTGATTCGTCAAAATGAAATCACCCTGGGTGAAAAAGTATACCTAAACGTACCCAGTGGAAACTTTGGCAATGCATTAGGTGGCTACTATGCAATGCAACTGGGGCTGCCCGTTGAAAAAATACTCATCGCATCAAACAATAACAATATCCTCACACAGTTCATAAACAGCGGCTCTTATGACTTGCGAGAAAAATCTGTTATTCCCACAACATCACCCGCGATGGACATTTTAAAGTCATCCAATATTGAACGTATTTTGTTTGATTTATTTGGTGAAGCACGTACCAAAGAATTGATGTTTAAGTTAGATGCTGAAAAGCATTACCAATTGACTAAGGATGAACTAGAAAAAATACAGTGTATTTTTACTGCTGATTATTGCAATGATGATGAAGGTAAAAAATATATTAAAGATGCTTTTGCTAAAGGCTATTTAATGGACCCGCATACGGCAACCTGCTTTAAGGCATATGATACCTGCCGTGACAAGCCATTAAAAACAATTGTTTACTCAACCGCAGAATGGACAAAATTTTCACCGGTCATTGCCAATGCCCTCACTGGCGAAGTCGATGCACATGATATTGATGCTTTAAAATCAATTGCAGAAAAAGCCAAGATTGAAATACCTAAAGTTATTAGTGATTTATTTACGAAAGAAATAGCGCAGAAAAAAATTATTAATAAAGAAGATATTGAGGATGAAATTCTGTCATTTTTATAAAAAATAAAAAACTCAGGCATTAAAAAAGGCTGCTCAATTAATTGAGCAGCCTTTTTTATGACGCATAGTTAAATAAGTCGACTTACCTATTACGCTTAGCCGCAATACGTAAACGTAATGCATTTAATTTAATGAAGCCTGCAGCATCTTTCTGATCATATGCACCTTCATCATCTTCGAAGGTTGCAATTTTCTCATCAAACAAAGAATCTGACTCTGAACGACGACCAACAGCCGATACCGCACCTTTATATAACTTAATGCGCACATCACCGTTTACATGTTCCTGTGATGCATCAATCATCTTCTGCATCATTTCACGCTCTGGACTCCACCAGTAACCGTTATATATCAACTCAGCATACTTTGGCATCAGTGAATCTTTAAGATGCGCCACTTCACGGTCTAAAGTGAGTGACTCAATCGCACGGTGCGCTTTCATCATAATGGTGCCGCCCGGTGTTTCATAACAACCACGAGACTTCATACCCACGTAACGATTTTCCACGATATCTAAACGCCCCACACCGTTATCACCGCCTAACTTATTCAGTGTTTCTAGCACCGTTGCTGGCGTCATCTTCACACCATCAATCGCAACGATATCGCCTTTCTCATAGCTAAGCTCTAGATAAGTCGCCTTGTCTGGTGCATTTTCCGGTGATACAGACCAACGCCACATATCATCTTCGGCTTCCGCCCATGGATCTTCCAGAATATCGCCTTCATAGGAGATGTGTAGCAAGTTAGCATCCATTGAGTAGGGTGACTTCTTTTTGTTTTTAGCAAAGTCGACTTCAATACCGTGCTTTTCAGCATAAGCCATCAGTGACTCACGTGAATTAAGGTCCCACTCGCGCCATGGCGCAATAACCTCTACACCAGGCTTAAGCGCATAGGCACCTAGCTCAAAACGTACCTGGTCATTTCCCTTGCCTGTCGCGCCGTGTGAAATAGCATCTGCACCGGTTTCATTGGCAATTTCAATCAGGCGTTTAGCAATTAGCGGACGCGCTATAGATGTGCCTAGCAGGTATTCACCTTCGTATATGGCATTGGCACGGAACATCGGGAATACATAATCACGAACGAACTCTTCACGCAGGTCTTCGATGTAGATTTCTTTAATGCCCATCGCTTCAGCCTTAGCACGCGCCGGCTCTACTTCTTCGCCCTGACCAATATCAGCTGTGAACGTTACTACCTCACAGCCGTAAACATCTTCTAGCCACTTAAGAATAATAGATGTATCTAAACCGCCTGAGTAGGCTAAAACGACTTTATTGATCTTAGTTTTATTAACCGTGGACATGTATGCTCCGCAACTACTGTAATCTGGGGCCGATATTATACCGGAGCGATGCTGACCTGTCTGTATTAAGGCTTATTCTAAATTGATTAAGATATTGACTCGCCGATTATTCGCGCGACCCGCCTTAGTTTTATTAGAATCCACAGGCTTAGCCTCTCCATAGGAATGGCGCGTTATCTGATCTGCAGACACGCCTTTTGCCAAAAGGTACTTCTCAACGGCACTTGAACGGCGCTCAGATAGCTTCTTATTATAAATCCGACGCCCCTGGGAGTCGGTATGTCCATGCACTTCAATTTGCATGTTTCTATCAATGCTGGCAAACAACACAATATCTTTTAGCTTTTCTAACTGCTTTTTACTCAAGTGATGTTTATTTTTATCAAAATTGACCACCGTATCTTTCAGCTGATCTATGCCATAGGGCAAAGTCGCACTGATGCACTGCTGAAATAGACTAAACTGTTGATGAAAATTTGCTGATGACAGGGCAACGACAACATCATCCTCATAACTCGTTAAGTCTTTATAGTGCAGCGTTGGGTGACGCCCCGCCTCTAGCTCATGCAACATACGCTTAGCCAGGCTTCCACCTATATAGATAGGAACTCTGCCTTTGGAAATTGCGATCTGGGCTAGCTCTCTCTGCTCAGGCTCACGCCAAAATGGTGATACGGAGTAAAGATTCGCAACATTGTTGATGGGGGCTGCCGCTTGCTGCACCTGAAGTTGAAAAGCCAGCTCGCCTCCCGAAGAGTAAGTAAAACGTCCATTACCGAAGCTATCAATCGGGTGCACCATTTCACAAAAAATAGGGCTACTGCTCACATTCCACTCGGATGAATCGATAGATGACTGATAGCGCTGTACGGCATACAGGCTAAATGACAAGCTGTAACATAGTATAAATGCGATCAATCTAAGCATGGCTAATATTCTGAACTAACATTATGGGCTGGTTATTTTATTTATTGTCTCACCTTTAATTAGCGTCCAGCGCATGTAAATCTTTAGCTGTATTTAGCCGAACGGCTGGTATTGCACACGGTTTATAGAATAATTTAAAACACCACCTGGTGTTTCGATAGAGGCATCATCGCCTTCACGCTTTTTCATTAAGACCTTAGCAACGGGGGAATCCATACTAATAAAGCCTTTCTCTGCATCAAATTCATCAGGCCCAACAATCCTGTATTGAATCAATTCACCATCATCTGTTTCAAGCTCGACCCAGGCACCAAAAAATATTTGATCTGTCTCCTTAGGCGTTTCGGTGACTACTTTTAGCTCATCAACGCGTTTTGATAGAAACCGAACACGGCGATCTATTTCACCTAATTCTTTTTTACGGTAAATATATTCGGCATTCTCCGAGCGATCCCCTTCAGCCGCAGCGGTAGACAAAGCCTGCACAACCAGTGGGCGTCGTTTATTCCATAAGAAGTCCAGCTCTTCTTCTAACACGCGCATACCTTCCGGCGTGATATACGGCGAACCTTTTATCGCGGGTGCTCGGTATCTTCCCATAACTCTGTGCAATCAAATTAAATTAAAAATCAAAAAAACAAAGGGCGCATAAGCGCCCATAAAAAAATACTCTATCGTTATTATTATTTAGTACTCATAGCATTCAATAATTTCTCGAACCAATCCACTGCGCACAATATCTTCGCGCTCAAACTGGTGAACGTATACTGAATCAAGCAGGCCTAACCTGTCAACCGCATCTTGCAAACCCGATTTATGGCCTATATCCGATTGCCTAATATCCCCGTTAACAACCACACGACAGTTTTCACCTATGCGAGTTAAAAACATTTTCAATTGTGCCGCCGTACAATTTTGCGCCTCATCTAAAACCACAAATGCATCATTAAATGTCTTGCCGCGCAAATAAGCCAACGGTGAAACCACTATGCGATCATTTTTTAAGCCACACTCAACAGCGCCTTTGCCTAATCGCTCATTTAGGCAGTCACGAAATGCATCAAAATACGGATCAAATTTCTCATGTAGATCACCCGGCAAAAAACCTAAGTTTTCTCCCGCTTCAACGGCAGGACGACTAATGATTATCTTATCTATACGTCGTTCAGATAGTTCTTCTGCTGCGACGGCTCCTGCACAATAACTTTTACCCGTACCTGCAGGACCTATCCCAAATGTTAATTTGTGAGATTTAATGGCGGTTATGTATCGGCTTTGTGATTGATTTTTTGCCTGGAGAGGAGGAGCGGCTTTTGGGGGAATTGATTGTGTATCGAGGAAGGAGTTACGTGAACGTATATCAACAACATTCGGTTTATCTGGGCCTCTTTTTCTTACTTGCCTGGATATTTTTTTTTGCGCACTTGATTTCCGAGCCATATATCACCTTTAAAAATGAGTTAAACAATAGAAATTTAAAAATGCTTATCTTTTTGGCAGAAACTACCTCCTGTTTATTATTTAGTGTTATTTAGCTTTATAGAAGATACCAATTATTAGGTCAAGAAAAATATAGAATAAATGGTTAAATAGTCTTCAAAAAAATAAAACACTTTACTCAATTTAACAGCAGTGTTAGTTTGATCTTTCGCCTCTAATAAAAACCCTCTTCTAATTTCCGCTGTTATTTTATTTCACTCTAAACTTTTAAGCTTTTTATCTGACATTTTTTCGGCGATCTTCAAACAGCTCAACTTTAAAATACCAGGCAAGATAGCCAAACGCAGCCAGCAGAGTGCCTAAAATTAAAAATATTAACGACATTAAAAACAATATGCGCACTTCATTCATAATGTGTTTTTTTTCGCTATTTAACACCACAAGACCTAACTGCTTCTCTTGTAAATATAATTTAATGCTGCCTTGTTCATTTTTCAAGCGTTCTATTTCATAAGCAGAGTATTCAATATCATCAGCAATAACAGCTTCAGATGAAGCATTCTTATCCCCAACCATTTGTAACGCCTTATCCAGATGTGATAACTCCTGCTGCAAACCATCAACTTCCATTTGAGTTCTAACAATTGACTCAAACACCTCGGTGACCGTGTTTTCAAAAGTCCCAATGCGCATCCAGGAGAAACCCGCGTCTAATAAAATAATCAATGTACCTAATAGGGCACATATTTTATAGAAGCGCATTATTAGCGGCATAGAAACGGACATATTTAATTTTCCGACATCGCATAATGCGAAGCCAAATTACACCACTGTTTCATATCACCCATATTCACTTTATTGACTTTCTCTTCTTCCGGCCAAAAAGGATTAAAACTTACCCACGGCTCACCTATTTCAGGAAATACTTCACCGCCCTTCATTAGAGCAGCCGACATAGACTGTTTAGGCAGGCGATACATTAATGCACTCATTCCCATTGCGGCTGCAAATATAACGCCATCGGGTGTGTGCGCTAAATAATACGCGTGGTTATCTGTATCTGGACAATAAAATTTTACATCTGGGAGGTCTTTAGCTGACTCAACTAATAACTGAACAATGTCCGCGTATGCAGATGGCTGATGCTGCTTTAGAAATTGAATGATTTGTGTATTTTCAGGACGATCTAAATCACCCTCGAACTCTTTAACTGGCTCTGACAAGCTCATAATGAATACCTATTACCCTTAGCCAATAGTTACTATAATTTTTATGTAAATGATTATGACAGAGAGTGAGCAAACATCAATCGCTTAGCCCATATACAGCACATTGAATTTATTGAAGTGAGAACCAATTCAAGTGAGCTATAGACTTGGCTATTGGCTCATTATGATATTTTTTGAAAAATTTGATCTGCATCCATAATGGCAACTTCAATATCATCCGCTAACAAATTGAAATGCCCCATTTTGCGGCCCTTTCTTGCTTCACTTTTACCATACAAGTGAAGCTTAAGCGCAGGGTTTTGCAAGCATTCAGTCCAGTTTACCGGCCACAAGTCACCCAGCAGGTTAACCATTACAACGGGACTGGTAAGACGTGCATCACCTGGCGGTAATTCACACATCACACGGACTTGCTGCTCAAACTGCGATGTTACCGCCGCATCCATGGTGTAGTGCCCACTATTATGCGGCCGCGGTGCCATTTCATTAAAAATAAGCTGCCCATCAGTAGTGATAAAAAATTCTACCGCCATTATGCCAACATAATTTAACGCCGCAGCCAGACCAACGGCTTGAGCTTTGGCTTTTTCAGCTAAGCTATTATCTACACGCGCAGGAACAATACTCTGGTGCAAGATACTATTGCGATGTTCATTTTCAGCTGGCGGGTAACAAGCCACTTCGCCCTGCGGATTTCGGGCAAGTAAAACAGAGATTTCTACAGCCAAATCCATTTTGCGTTCTAAAACACATTCAACCTGACCTAGCTCATTAAACGCTTTGCTCAACTGCGATAGATCATCAACTACTTGCTGCCCCTTGCCATCATAACCCAAGGTAGTGGTTTTAATGATGGCAGGGAAACCTGTAACCGCTATCGCAGAATTGAAATCACTCTCTGTGCTAATTAATGCATAGGGTGCGGGGCTCAAACCAGCTTGTTGAGCATAGTCTTTTTCTTGAATGCGATGGCGAGCCACCGCTACGGCATCAGCCGATGGATGGACAGGTTTGCGCGCAGATAGAAACCGCAGACTTTCCGCAGGCACATTTTCAAACTCTGTCGTAATGGCATCACATGACTCTGCCATCTCGGCCAATGCGACTTGATCAGTGTAGTTGGCTAGTATTTGCTGATCAGCTACTTCACTCGCAGGACTATTACTATCGGGATCAAGAACTACCGTACGGTATCCCATTTTGCGCGCAGCCATACAGAACATTCTGCCTAACTGACCACCGCCTAATACACCAAGAGTTGAACCCGGTAGCAACATTAAATTAACCTATATTTCTTCTGGAGGAAGCTGCATTGCAAACACGGCTTCTTGCTGCTCTGCACGAAAATCATCAAGCTTTATAGCCAAAACATCATCTTGACACGCCAGTATCGAAACCGCGTATAAACCTGCATTTGCCGCACCCGCCTCGCCAATTGCAAATGTTGCAACGGGTATTCCCTTTGGCATTTGCACTATTGAAAGCAATGAATCCATTCCCTTAAGGTACTTCGAATTCACTGGCACCCCCAATATTGGCAAGGTGGTTTTTGCAGCTAGCATGCCCGGCAAATGCGCCGCACCGCCCGCGCCCGCAATAATACAGACCAAACCACGCTCACGTGCCGTTGCAGCATATTCAAATAACAAATCTGGCGTTCTGTGCGCAGACACTACGCGCGTCTCATACTCAATGCCAAATGCCTCTAATTGCTGCACCGCAAGCTTCATCACAGGCCAATCACTACTACTGCCCATGACCACACCAACTTTTTTATTCATATATCACCTTCGGTAGTCCGAAACGGAGAAAACCGAACATTTTATAGGAAAATGCGACTAAGTCTAAGCATTATAAATATTTCAAGCCAAAATAGTTTGGCCAGCTATACGCGCCCGTTCGAAAGGAGTTACGCACAAAAAAACAGATAAACGCTCATTTTAAATGATTTTTTCATATTCACTAATATTATTATATTAAAAACATAAAATAATAATATACATAAAATACAATGACTTATATTATCAAAATAAGTAAATTATAATAACATAATGGCCTTTTATCCAAAAAACTAACTATTTAATTCACATTTATTTTAAATTCTGTTACTTTTTTATTTTGCTACATAAAACAAACAAATTAAGAAATATCCAAACTGAATAAATTAAACAAAGAACATTAAAGGCAGCTATGAAAAACTCTCCCCATACGTCAACTAGCTACCACCCCATTTACAGACAAACTGGAGCAGCCTCAGGATTGTCTGATCTACAACAAAACACAAAAGAAGCCCTGCTCTCGCAAAACAACTGGGGGTTTGGCGGCAGCAAACTCCGCGTTAAGCGCTACAAGATAGATAAAAGCACCTGGCAACTCACCGTAACCAATCCTAAAACTCAAAAAATCATACTTCAGGCAGAAGGACATGGCGACACCCTATTTGCTAATGAAGATAATCTAGCACGTATGGCTGAAGTGCTTGTACAACGAGGCTTAAGCATCCGTACAGATTTTAATGATTGACTATCTAGGTAGCTCTAATATCCGATTGTAAGGATTTTCTGACATATATTTCAGCTAAACTTACAACTTACATCCCGTCTATTCGACTAAAATATAGCCCTGCAATAAACGCAACAGGCTATTAAAAATGGACATCGAGAATCGGCTACACGAGTTAACTCAAGAAATACTCAACTTCGGTGATATTATTAGCTCTACAGAAAACCCTGCTAATTCAGATTTTCGTAATGCCTGTAGCTTATTTGGCCAGTATATAAACAATCAACTACAAATCATCAACTCAGGCCTTGTAGAACAAAGCTCACTCAGCAACATACAAAATATCACCCATCAGCTACATATCTTAAGCAATCTAATTATTTCTAACTCATTAGAGATATCTAACACTTACCATTGGTCAAATAATTTAGTCGACTTTTGCAGCCAGTTACAATTACTTAAAAACAATGCAGCATGAACGGCATGAACAACTCTCAATTTATAAAACAGGGGAAACATCACAATACATGTACTTGCAGTATTGACGATATGGAGGCTCTGCTTGATCATATCGATGAATTTTCACAATATATAAAGTCACATGATAACTTGAAAGATGAACAACTGCTGGAAGAATGGAATTTATTTAATACATACATTAAATGGAAAATAGAAGACTTTACCGAAGATAGTCATATTTTTTCTCTGCCCTCTCGCAAGCATAACGCCTAAACCAACTGCCGTATACGATACCTTAAGCGGCTTGTTTTCAAACTGGGATTAAGCCCCGGAGTATTTACTAAATGTTTGCGTAATTGCTGACTCGTTGCAGGCTTTCTTAAGTACGCTGCTACAAAATTTTCATTAAAACAACTGTTAAATTGAAACACTGAATGAAATTTTTTACTCATCGACTTATGTATCAAACCTGCCGATTCAGACAGTTCTTGCCGATTAATAAAGTTCCTCACAATCACACCATCATTCACCAAATGCTTCAACATTATGTTAAACCACTTATGATTGGCTTCAATAACCGGCACTGGCTCACCATCCTTTTCCGCAAATAGATCATCAATTATTATATCGAACTTCTCCCCCCGATAATTTTTCAGCCAATTTATCGCATCTGCTTCAATTAATTCAATAGGTGATTTATTCAAACCGAAAAACCGCTTACCAATAGAAACATGAACAGGATTCAATTCAATACCTACTATAACATCCGGCGTAAAAAAATGCCGTAACATGTGCAACACTGCGCCACCTGCCACACCCATCACTAGTATGCGTTTTATTTTTTTCTTGGGATAAAAAAAGGCTGGCAACAATAATAAATCCCAAACATGACCTGTTAATATTTGCTTAGGATTGTACTGACTATGAAAAACACCATCGGTATACAAGCGCAAGCTATTCCCTGCAGATCGAACTTCATAATGCGTTCCAGATACATACCTACTCCATACTGTAGCCATCGACACCCCTAATAAAAAAATCAGCCATCATTTTTATTCTTATAATCTTTTAACAAAAGACTTAATGCAGATCGAAATAAAGTAACTGCCGCAGACTTTCCACTGACATCCATTTTTTCAGCTACTTTTTTCCAATTGCCCGCATATTGGCAACTAATCGTTATAATGTCCTTTTCCTGTCGGCTCATATCATCTGGAAAAATATCATATTCTTTAATCAATCGATTTATAGCTGGCATACACGCTTCATAATTTCGATTATTATTTGCAAATGAATTTACATCCAGACTATCCAAGATTGAAAAACTCTGATCGTAATATTCAATATTGCTATGTAAATAACGTTTAATATCATCCGCAAGCAAATTTAACGGCCCCCGCTGCCAGGCATCTAAATTACGCTCAAACTTACTCGCCAGCGTATTAACAAGCACCGCACCCTGTTCTGACAAGCTCAAACCAACGACAGCAGCATGTGAAGCTGTTACATGATCACGACTAAAACCGATACGTAAAACCGATAAGCCCGCATTTTTCCAGAATTTCAGCAGTTCAAGCGTTGCCGAAAAGCTGCTACCAAAAACATCCACATCATAATTTCGCTCTTGCTCAATAACCTGCTGTAGAAAATAGCTTCCAAGCCCTTGATGCTGAACATCTGGATGAATAGCAATTCTCATCACTCTGGCATATTTAAGTTGTGCCGCTGATTCATATCCCGCATGAAAGCATAATGTTTGCGCCAATAAATGCCCTTTAGGTCGGCGCTTACCTTTATATATTTGAGATGATAAATCTTTATCAAACCCGCCCTCTTCACTAATAACCAATACACCCAATATACTCCCCGTATGCCTTAGTGAATAAATACGTACATTCTCATTATCTAGTAGATACTGAAAATCGGCAGGACTGGTTCTATAATGAGCAGAAACTAATAAAGAAAAAATAGCTGATATTTTATTTTTATCATTTACCAAAAGATGCCTATCCACTAGCTCAATTTGGCAGTCCCTCGGAGATTTAGGGGGATTTAAAACGTTAGTATATTTTGTATTAAGGAAGAGTACATCTTCTATCCATCTTTCAAGATAATCATCTTTTCTCCAACGAATCGGTTGATGCAATTCTATTTTTAACCAGTTTGGCCGACAGTCATCTAGCAATTTATAAAACTTAAGTACAAAGCCGCGCCCCGTCCCCTCATAACCATGCGTTGTTGTAGAAAAAATAACCTTACGATAATTATTTAATATTTCCTTCAGCATAGGCAATGGAATAGCTGCAGCCTCATCAATTAACAAAAGGTCGGCTGCAGATTTATTGCTCAGTAATGCATCTGGTGCGACAAATTCAACAGAGGAGCAATTAACTTCATAGCCATATCTATTTTCTTTAGCTTCTGGACACTGGTTTATAAGATGCTTAAAAAAAGGCTCAGTAATTGATTTCCGAGGCGAGGTAATAATAATTTTATACGTAGCGTCAGCAACTAAATCCGCAACTAACAATCCTAATGAAGATGTTTTACCTCGACCTCTCCCCGATGTGAGAACAGCACACGCATCACTCTTTGACGAAATTAAGCGCGCCAGCTTATCAACCGTTTCTTGCTGTTCAATACTTTTATATGGTGCCTGAATACTCTCAAGCTTTACCTCACGCGCCGCAATACATCGAAATTTTTCTGTTACTTTGCTATTTTCATCAATATAGTAAACACCTTCTCGATCTGCTAGAAGCGCCTTGAGATGCGTAATATAATTACTATTCCATTTAAGCCATTGCTTCGCATCAGGCAAAAAAATAATTAACATGCCACCACCGCATAAAACACCCGAAACAATGCCTAATGCATTAGGGTCGAATTTATCGCGCGCATCAAATATCACACCGTCATATTCCTCTCCTAATTTTACAGAGGCCTTATCAGGTGACATTGCATTTTCTATAACTGATGAAACGATTAAAAGCCTTGGGCAATTCAAGTATTTAAAAAATGAGGTTAACGCTTGATGAGATATATCATGTGGAATGTGTGAGACAATGGCAATGCGCTGCCGAGACAGCAGTAGATCGGGCTTAAGTTTATTTATAGTTAATTGTATGTGTTCTAACAAATGAATACTGTATTAAGAATATGAACAAGCCTCAATAACTTAACTACCACGTTAAATCATCAGGTATTTCAAAGTCAGCATAAGGGTCATTTTCATCTTTAAGCTCAACAAGCTCGGTAAAAATAACAACGCGACGCTCATTACGTTGTTTAATTTTTTCAGCCACCGACGCAGGCACTAATTCGTAACGGCCTTCAATACGCGCCAGACCCAGTTTACCCTTAATGATTTGCTGCTTCATTTCTGCATTGACATAAATACGCTTAACTTTTTTATCATGCTCAAAGTTATAAACAATGTCACACGTATTATCACGCTTTACTAAATTATCTAAAATCAGCTGATTAATCTCTGCAGAGAGCGCCTTAGCTTTTGCTTGAACCTGTTTCTTTTGATTTAACTCACGATCACGTTGTGTTTTTGCATCAGCAAGCTGCTTAGCCTTTATTGCCGCCTCATCTACAAGCTTATTCTTTTGATTCCGCTGCTGTTTTTTCTTCTTATTTTTGTCAGTATTGGCTTGTTGCACCTGCTGCTTACTTACCACACCTGCTTTTAGCAACTGTTCCTGAAATGGATTGTTCATTCTGAGAGTCTCGATCTTTACTTCAATGGTTAAACAATATCTATGCTTATATTCCCAGTAACTGCATAATAATTACAGCTAATATAAGATGAGAATCGTAATATTTTAAACAAAAATGCTCTGCACTTATACAATAAACTGACTAAGCTATTTAGTCCTCACGATATTTTGTCTGCACACCATCTATAAATTTACGTAAAATTTGATCTTTACACTTTCGATAGTGCTTATGCTCTGGCTTACGGAAAAAAGCACTTAACTCATGTTTGCTTATCTCCGCATCAGATGATGCCAATATTTCCAATATATCTTCTGCTTTAAGATCTAATGCAATTTTCAATTTTCTTAAAATAATATTGTTATTTATGCGCTTCTCTGGCTCAGGCTGAGCGCCCTCTTTTTTACCGCGTCGATCATTAATTAAGCCATTCAAATAAATTGCTAAATCAATATCACTTAATTCCTCGAAATCCGCATCATCATCTTTCTTTAACCAGTCACTCACTTGCTCTCTTGTCACCTCGTGATCAGCCATACCAAATATGGCAATCATCTTTGAATCATTAAAATCAAAGGCATAGCGAATACGGCGTAAAACATCATTATTGGTCACATTTATTCCTCAGTTTTTACAGATCACATTTATTATTGTGTGAATTATAAGCGTAAAAGGTACAGATTACCCGGCCAATAAAGTAGTAATACTTTGATTAAGCGCAAAAAACGATAGGGGTCATCGAGTAATCACATGCTATTTCAACGGATGAGAGCCCCCCGTAATGGGCTTATTTTTTTGATATTTGTTGGCTTTCTAAGTTGGCTACTTATGTTTATAAGCTAAAAGGCCGAACAATCTACGTGTGGAACAGTATAACGAACAGTAATTAAAGGGGGAGTAACTTTATCCAGGGTACCTCTGATCATTCAGCAAATAATTAAGGGGCAATACAAGCGGCATTAACTCTGCCATACAAGCTTATTCACTTTCCGGTTCTGCATATTGCTCTTTTATCGCGATCATTTCTGGCAACAGTTGAAGAAAGAGTTCAACCAGTCTCGGATCAAAATGTTCTCCGCTTTCTTCTTTTATTAAATCCACTGCTTTTTCCACCGACCAGGCTTTCTTATAAGGGCGCACAGATGTCAAAGCATCGAATACATCCGATAATGCACATAAACGCCCCGCCAATGGAATGCCCTCTCCTACAAGCCCATTAGGATAGCCCTTACCATTCCATTTTTCATGATGCGTCAGGGCAATTTCTTCCGCCATGTTTAATAACTCGGAGTCATCGCCAGAAAGAATATCCGCGCCGATCTGCGCATGAGTTTGCATAATAGCCCATTCATCTGCTTCAAATTTACCGGGTTTTAACAAAATATTATCGGGGATACCCAGTTTACCAATATCATGCATTGGCGCAGCATTAAGCAACAGGTCACATTCATATTCATTCATACCTGCGGCTTTACCTAGCGCAGCCGCCATTTTACTCATACGTACGATATGCAAGCCGGTTTCATTGTCTCTATATTCTGCAGCACGCCCCAAACGGCGCACTACTTGCAAACGTGTCTCATGCAATTCAGAGGTACGCAGCTCTAATTCATGAGTCCGCTGAGCGACTTTCTGTTCCAATATTTCTTTTTGTTTATGTATAAAGTCACGTGCCAGCTTTACGTCTACCAGGTTGCGTATACGTGATAGCAGCTCCTCAGCATTAAATGGTTTAGTGACATAATCAAGCGCACCATTATCCAGTGCATGTTGACGAAATTCCTGAGCATGTTGTGCCGTTAGCATTAATACCATCGGCATATTCTCACCTGCCTCTGCCTGCAATTGTTCCATAACCTCATAGCCATTCATATACGGCATATTTAAATCCAGCAATACAATATCAAACGCTCGCTGACGAAACATTTCCACTACCTGCCGTGGGTCTTCTGTACTTTGTACTTGCTTATAAGCAGCAATATCTAAGATGCGTTGCAGCAGCAACACATTAGAAGCCTCATCATCAACAATTAAAATATGTGCATTTTTGGGATTTAATGCATCAATATCACTCATATATACTTACCTTTTATCTCTGGGCAGTAATCTAATCGTATATTTTTCCTAACTAAAAGTAGCACTTAATGCTGCGTGTTAGATCTATATTTCATTAACTTTTATGCTTCGTCTTTTGCCTAATTTACGGGTATTCCAACACTTGTTAAGGACACCTCTATATATAATAGACTAAGTTCTTTTACAGAACCGAGAACAATTGAAGAATCCTCTACTAAATTCTCACCCAGTTTTTTCTGAGCCACTATTAATATCCCAGAGGCAACTCAATCTAAAAACGTCTACCCTGCCCATCAAGAATGACCAGGCCTTCTGAGAACCCTCTATGCTTCACGCTACAGGTGATTTTGAATACTTATAACAGCCCATTTACATAAAAATGGGCTGTTACGTGTGAACGCAGCAGCCCATCGATTCAAATACTTTCGAACAAATCTTAATCCGCAACAATACTACTGCCTGACGTTGCCGGTAAACGTGGCATTGTTATTTCAGGATACTCACCCGTTAATGCCCCCAGAAATGCAACGATGTCATTGACGTCTTTTTCAGATAAGTCCTGATTAAGCTGACTTTTTGCCATTACTCGAACAGCCTCTGCTAAATCATTTACCGAGCCATTATGAAAATAGGGTGCTGTATCGGTAATATTTCGTAGCGTTTGGACACGGAACATATTTCGTTCTGCACGATTACCGGTGACTTCTTCACGCCCCTTATCGTCCACCAGTTTATATTTACTGATGTAGTCATTATTAAAGGTTGGAAACTTCGCATAAAAACCTTCACCTATCTCCATCTGTGGACCATTAAATGCCGCACCAGAATGACATGATGTACAGCCTGTTAATGCAAATTTTTCCATTCCACGAATTTGCTGGGCATTCATCGCCGCCTTATTCCCTTTTACATATTTATCATATGGGCTATTCGGTGTAATTAAGGTTCGCTCGAAAGCCGCCACGGCTTTTGCAGCATTTTCAACGCTCATGCTATCGGCCCCAAACGCCTTATCAAAATAGGCCTTATAACCTGGGATAGATCTAACACGCTGCATAGCCGTTTCAACATCTCGCATCCCCATCTCAACTGAGTTTGCAACAGGCCCCTTTGCCTGATCTTCTAGCAAAGGGGCGCGGCCATCCCAAAATTGAACCGAATGAAATGCCGAGTTCCAAACAGTTGGTGCATTACGTCCACCAATTTTACCGTGTACGCCCATTGAGAAACGACGACTGTCATCCCCCCCCTCCATTACATTGTGACAAGAATTACATGACACCGTACCCGTTGAGGAGAACCGAGGGTCCATATAAAGCATTTTTCCAAGCTCAACCTTCTCAGCGGTAGTTGGGTTGTCTGCTGGCGCAGGCGCTGCATTCGGCAATGCCTGCCACTCTGCAGCCTGTACCTGTATAGAGAAAAAGCCGACAAGCAAGGTAGTATTCAGTAATTTCATAATATTCTCAGCGTTAAAATTCAGTGGATGAACTGTAACAGTCCGACAACCATATGGGTATTTGCTTATATATATGGGACTGATAGAAAAAACCTATCAGCCATACAATTCGAGACTATTCGTATACAACACTTAATGTTGTCTCAAGAGGAAAAAAGAGTCGCCGCATTCATGAGATGATGCTACTTTTTATTGAGTTTTTGCTTGTTAATAAAGCCTTCAATCGTCGACATAGGCACTACCCCTAACTGCACAGCAGCCACCTCTCCCTTAGGGTTAAGCACAACAATGGTGGGGGTCCCCTTCAACCTGCCCAGCCCCAGCTCAGAATAAACCTGATAATCAATCAATAAACTGGGAAAGCTAATGAAGTTATCTTCCTCATACAGTTGCACCTCCTGAATATCGGGAAAATCAAAGCTCGGGTAATCTATTGCCAGGCCCAATACATCAATGCCGGTTTTATCCCGCCTATCGTATAGCATCTGCACCTCAGGCATTTCCTCAAGGCAAGCCGGGCATTTCGCGCCCCACACAATTACAGTCGTCCAGCGGCCTTTGCCAATAAAATCTTTTAGGTGATAGGTAACACCGTCGCTACCCTCTAAAACCGGGTTTGGTAACCCCACAGCCATTACTAATGGACTAAAGAGCAGCAACATAATGAGCTGGAGAATTTTTGTTCGATAAATCTTAAGCGTAAGGAAGATTTTCACAGATCGTCTCAATTTTTGACTACCTATACGACAGCCGATTTGTAGAAGTTTAAATGCTTTATTGTAACTTGTCACAACAATCATATAAACGCTGAGAAGATAAATGTATGAAACTATGCTGACAAATGAGGGGCACTGTCTAACATTAGATTTACAGCTAAATAAAATCCCCCTAACTCCATCCTCATTACTCACCTTGAGCAAAAACTACAGGCAAGCCTTTAATACAGATAGTTAATGCTATCGGCCTCTTAAATTTTTAATTATTTAGTCCGTTGAAGCAGAGGGTCCTGTCGATAAAACAACATTAATTCTTTGTAAACCTCACGGCAATGTAGCGTTAATTTCTCCGGCGCTGTAAAAAAGTATTCGCTGGCAACTGCAAAAAACTCGGCGGGTGATGTAGCCGCATAGGCGTTTATACCAGACTTATGATGATGCTGTACTCTTTCATTTAATATATTATAGGCGCTGGAAAAAATCGCTTGCCATTCATTAGCACTCATCGTCGCAGGAATCGGCGGTACACCATTAGCAGATTGATTCAGCATATCAATTTTATGCGCAAACTCATGAATAATAACATTATGACCCGCGTGATCATCTAAACACTCTTTTTGCACATCATCCCACGAAATAATCACCGGCCCATGCGACCAGGACTCACCCGAGAGCAGGCGTTTTACATGGTGCACCACGCCAGCTGCATCCATCTCATCTCGCTCAATCCAAAAAGCAGCCGGGTATACACTCACCTGCGTAAAACCCGAATAATAACTTAAGCCAAGCTTTAGTATGGGTACGCTAGCTTGTGCCGCAATAATAAGTTTCATTTCTGCCGTTAACTCAAGGCCCTGCACGCCAATAAATTTCTTTTGCTGCAATAACACAGAAATTAGCAGTCTCAACCGCGCCTTTTCAACAGCAGATAAATATCGAATACAAGACAACTGGCGGATGTTTTTCCACTGAAAAAAGCGTATCTTATTTTTTTGCCACGCATGCAGCACGCGCCAATTTTCAATCTTACGCCGTATATTCAACTTACGACTTATCCCTTATTATTGATTTTAAAAACATAGCTTATCCAGGTAATTAATATAAAATGTAACTAGATTGAAATTTTAATTTCAGACCTTCTTAATGCCTTCAATTAATAAATAAACATCATCTTTTAAAAACCTCTTATTGGTTATCTCAAATTCATCCGATGCTTCAATATGTTCAAGCGTCTTTCTATCAAACCTTGCGCCATATACTTTTTCAACAAAAGCCGAAAACCGTTCCTGTCGTTTTCTTATGGTTTTATTTTTTGAATAAACCATTTCTAATAATCTAAATTTCCCACCGAGCTTCAATACGCGACTAAACTGCTGCAATGCCATAGGCTGAAATTTATCGGGCATTACACAACAAAGGAATGTAGATACAAGCCAATCATATTGATTCGAATTAACCAATCGCATAACACTGGCATCATCATGTAATAACTCTATTTTACATTGCGCTTTATCTGCCTTCTTCATCGCTTTTCTTAACATCACATCACTGAGGTCGACACCGGTTAATTCAACGTCCTGATGATAATATTGAAAATTCCTGCCCGTCCCCACCCCGGCCTCCAACACTTTGCCTCGCAAATCACCGATCAGCCATGGCCGCCATTCTCGGTAAATACGCTCCCATGGATAATCCAATATGTCATAAAACAGGGCCGTAATATTGTATTTGGCACGCAAAGACAGGTTTTCTTCTCTCACGAAAGCGCCTTATTTGTAGTGGGTGTTTTTATTTACATACCAGGTTATAAAGGCTTTTTATGTATAAACCCTGATCCATATCAATCAGCCCTCGAATAGTGTAAAAACAAACAAATGAATATTAGTTATTATTAATAGACAAAGATTTTGAGAAAACAGATTACTCATAAAAAATAACTATATTTCGTTACGCTAATATTAAACAAAAGATCGATACAAACATTCACTTAAAGAATCATTCCTTTGATTCCTCCCTATTCACTTATTTTGACGTTATAATATGAACAGTTAAATTCAGCTCAACAAGCCTCTACTATAATGAAAAAAATTGATAATGAAAAACTCGATCGCGTCGTCGCACAAGCCCGTAAAGATGCCGAAACCCGTGGCCATGGATATCGTGCAAAGGCCTTAAAATTATACCCGCATATTTGTGGCCGCTGCTGCCGTGAGTTTAACCGCAGCAATCTACACGAATTAACGGTACACCATATAAACCACGATCACGACGACAATCCAGATGACGGCAGCAACTGGGAATTGCTCTGCCTGTATTGCCACGACAATGAGCACCAGCGTTTTGAAGAGCAATTAGCCGAACACGGAATTGTAATGGGTAAGGCAGAACAAAAAGAAGCCACCAATAATCCATTTTCTAACTTGAAAGATTTATTGAGTAAATAACCTGATCTGCTGATAACCAGAAAGCCCAACTTTATAACAATTACCCACTCATTCGCCTTTTATAAGATCATTTACGCTCAATAATAGCCTACCTTTGAGGCGCTATAAAATAATCCTGCCCAATAAAGAACGAGCCTGAAGCAATATTTGGGAAATATTCTGTTGTTCAGCGATTTTACTCAGATCCCAAAATATTATGATAAGTATTTTTATAGTTTGTTAATAAAATAAGGTAATTATACAATCCCCTCTTTATCCGCTTTAATAATACACATATCTATTATTCGCTCATCACTTTCCTCTGGAGGTGCATCATGAATATTTCACCGACACTCGTTAACCAGCTAAACAAACACCAGCTTGCATACGAGACCATACATCACCCTTATTCAATTTCCAGCCTGAATACTGCGCATAGCTCACACGTACCCGCACGACAACTGGTTAAGCCCGTAATACTTCATGATCAGCAAGGCTACCTGATGGCGCTGGTGCCCTCAAACAAATATGTATATTTAAATATGCTCAACATGGTACTAAACAGAAATATGGTATTGGCCAATGAAGCCGAAGTAAGCGCCCTGTTTAGCGACTGTGATTTTGGCGCCATACCACCGGTAGGCGATGCCTATGGTATAAAAACCATTGTGGATAACAGACTCAGTGAATGCACTGATATTTATATGGAGGCCGGAAACCACACCGATGTATTACATCTAAGCGGTGATGCATTTCAAACCCTAACGCAAAATATGCAACATGCAGATATTACGGTTCACTAAAGCAAACGCGTAACCAAAAAAGGCATTACATAAAGTGCAATGCCTTTTTTATTTGATTTTTTAATCTGACAAAAAATATTTATATCCGATAATAACAATGACTATCAGTTTTCACTGATCTCTTTAATAGTTCGCAGTTTTTAAAATTTGCCCCCACCTTTAATGCGTCTTTAGTACACCTGACTTTAATTAATTTTTTTCTGTATCAGCCATGGGCGATAGCTAATTAGGTAAAAATTAGCTTCAATCATAGGTAAAAATTTTATAAATATAATCACTGCTGGTCGTTAGCTTTCACAACGGTACCTTTTGATTAATGCTGATCGATCTATTGGTTGGAGGGTCGCCTCTGAGTAATACTATCAACTCTCGTTTCTCAAACAGGTTAAGGTGCAGTAAGCGAAATTCAGGGTTGAGTCAACACGGCATTTTTACTCGTCCCGACAAATGCAGCAATTTGTTTCGACTTATAAAACACAACGTTTTTTAGCATGCCATGGTGTAATTAATAATCACTTTAGGCAGCAGCACCATTTACTTAAAGCCAAACGTTATCATTTTAATGAGATCGAAATTTTCTCAATAGCCTCAGATTACCTACGTGCAAAACTTATAAATCGATTCATGATGTAAACCAAAACCGAAACTGGATATACTTAAAAGATTTAACTGGCAGTACCTGGCTAACTTTCATTGGAGCCTAAGTATTTAACATTTAAATTAATTGATCCAGAGCAGAATTTTTTTAATGCTTTACCTCATGCCCTTTCGAATCCCCAAAATGATGCACGCCACTTTGCATGGCCCCATCATCATAGATAATTTCTGTTTCAGACAGGCAGCTCAAAAAAGCTTTAATAGAAGCCCATGCACATAACACTTCACGTTCATCATTCAGTGCAACTATTTCACCAGTGTCTGCATTAAGACAAAATAGATCATGCCAGTCACCGTAAAAGGGGATTAAGGAACTATCCACTTCCCATTCCTGCCTCAGCCCCAGGCCTTTCTGAATCTCATCCCACGACCAGAACGGCATGGTGAGTGATTCAAGCTCGCAGTTAAAATAGATTGATGCATATACTTTATTTAGGCTTTCCACCTGCTTTAGGAAATCGGTGTAATCTTTCATTCTTTAACCCCTCCGGCACTTGACCTCCGGATTACTAATATATTAGGCAATATTATTTTTAATAAATTGTTTGAATTTATGGCCCATAAAAAATAAATTTTGAGATGACTTATATCCAACAATGGATGCATCTTTTTTGTAAAGTCGCAGTAATATAACGCTAAATAGAATTACATATCTAATATTCATTATTTCTTTAAATCCCAGCTTTAAATGCGCACGCATAGATGATGCGTTTGATCTAGACACATCAGAAAGTAACTTGAGCCCCTCATTCGGCGAGTGCTTGCTAATTATCAAGCCAATAAACTGAGAAAAAACATTCTTCCCTCTATAATCATTGATCACATAAATATCTCTAATCCAGTAAAAATTTTCATTAGGAAGAATAGTAACAGCTACTTCATCAATAAATCGTGGAACGTTTCTAAGTATCCACGTAGATGCAACAAGCTGACCATTAATAGACAACACATAGAAATTCAAACCGTGTTTAAGCCGACAATCAATAATATTTCTATCAACATGCCCCTTACGGCCGATTGTCATATAAATACCTTCAATTAACTGAGAATCAGAATATTGAATCACTTCATACTGCTTCGAATCAACCGACGGCAACTCATTACTCTCGAGAATAACAAGTTCGTCATAATAAAATATTTTAGATAATAGGTACGATGGGATTTTAAATATAAGTTTTAAGAAAACCACAATTATTGCCTCCTTCAATGATATTCCGGGGCAGCCCCGGAATGGGCAAACCTGCTTTAGGCATCATAAAACCGCCTTTAAATAAAGGCGTCGGGTAAATAAAATTTAATCCCTTCGTCACCTTTTTTATCACCTTCTTCTGGATAAAACCGGTTAAATGATCGTTAACCGGTTTTTATGAAAGAGAACAAGCTAATCACCCTGTTTTTTTCGAGCGCCATGAAAAATATAACCTAATAAGAAGCCGATAAGCAACACTGCTAATATTAATATAATGCGTGACATCTCCATCTTCCAGAAGAACAGGTTGACAATTACTGTTTCTGAATTTTGTAGTGTGAAAATTATAATAAAAGATACACCGATTATTCCAAGAATAAGATGGTATTTTTCTAACAGAATTTTTTTATTCATAATAAAGTTACCTCCGTAATAATATTATTCGACCAATAACTTTATATTGGCTTATGTATCATACTAAATTCATTACTTTATATTTACACTGCTTTTAGCTGCCGGATATCACGCAGTGCAATGCCTCGCAATAAACGACCAAGAATATCGGCTCCTGTAATTATGCGCTTTTCATTAGACCATATGAGAATTAGATCATCTTCAATGACATCATCTACCTCAGATTTGGGATAAACCTTCAAGCCAGGCAGCACCTTACCAAGTAGCGTAGAGGCATCTTCAATTATGATGGGTCGATGACAATAAATATATGGATTAACTGGCTCCACACCAAACAGAGCCGCACGTAGAAAAGCATTGGCATTTAATACCATACATGGCTGATCCCCCTCATCAACAATGATTACCCACTTCTTGCCAGAACTGTTAACGTCGAGCAAAAAAGGATCCTGCGCCCTACTCTCAAACTTGGGAACCACGGGCAAATCATCTTTTACTGGTAGCCTGATCACACTATCAGGATCGACATATTCGCCTTCCTGGGTCACGTTAATGTCATCCAGTGCCAGAAAGTTCATGGCACCTATACCCTCCAGTCTATCCACATCCGATTCTTCTGCTTCGATATGTTTACGAATCAAGCTACGTAAATCACGTTCCCTAAAATACTTAATACCCTCTTTACCCAGCCACCAGTCAAGCACTACAGCACTGGGTTTAGCCACTGGAAAAAGAAGGAACTGGTAAAAGCGTAATAAGGGAGACAATAATGCACCCATACGCATGGCATGCCGCGAAAAATAGGCCTGTGGCGTAATTTCTCCCACAAAAGTAATTAGTATGGTAGAGAAGAAAAAAGCAATCACCCCTGACATTACAGATTGAGACAGTAAGGTTAAAAGCACATTAATCGCTACGTTACCCCAGAGTATTGTGGTCAGTAGAAAATTAAAATCTTTACGCAATGCCAGAATCTTAACTGCATTGGCATTTCCGGTGGATGCCTCCACTTCAAGACGCAAACGGCTGATACCCAGTAAGGCCAGATTAAGGCCAGAAAACATAGCCGACTGACTGATACAGAATAAAATACCTATCCATACAAATAAATTTAAAGACAGCGTTTCCATTTATAGACCCCAATTTATTATGCAAATAACATATACTTTATCGCTAACCATAAACTATTTAATAACAAGTTATAAATATGATGGAACACTGGACTGAGTACTCACGCTTTTTAATTGCTCTATTCGTCATCCTTGATCCATTTGCAGCCGTACCAATATTTTTAGTCTTGACTAAAAACTATAGCGCCGATGAACGAGGCAGAATTTCAAATATATCCGCCGTAACAGTATTCATCGTACTCGTCGCGGCATCCCTAACAGGCGAAGCATTATTACAGGGCATGGGTACAAGCCTGGCTTCCTTTCGAGTGGGTGGTGGTGTTGTGCTTCTTCTTATGGCCCTGTCTATGTTGCGCGCACAAACAGATGAGGTAAGAACAACGCCTGCCGAACAAGCCGAAGCGGAAGATAGAAATGCCATAGCTGTAGTGCCACTGGCCATCCCGTTAATGGCAGGGCCCGGTTCCATCAGCAATGTCATTATAGAGATGCACCGCTCAGATACAGAATTTCATGGCATTCTGGTCATTCTCAGCATTGCGATAGTGTGCCTGTTCCTCTGGCTTGTCTTACGTATGGCAGGAACCATAGGCAGAATATTAGGACAGACAGGACTCAATATTATCAATCGTTTATTCGGTCTGATCCTTGCGTCGATTGCCGTAGAGATCATGGCTAATGGCCTCAAGCAGCTGTTTCCAGTTCTCTCCGGTTGACATTATATTTTTAATACGAGGCCTATTCGATTCGCTGCTATTAAGCAGAAAAACTCTTGTTACCTACTGCGCCTTGTTCAGACATTCCCCCCCCCAACTCAATTTATGTTGAATCTTGCCATAATCAATATTATCGCAACATTGAATCCAGCTGATCCACTACCATCGCCCAGTCTGCATCTTCATCTACAGCCTGTTTAAGAAAATCCGCCTGAGAGCGACTCCAGAAATCGGCCTCATGAAGCAAACCATGATACTCGATAGACTTGTGTTTACTTATAAACATGTCGATGGCTTCATCATTACTATCCAGCCCCAATTGTTCAAATAACAAATTGATACTATGAGCGGGCGATTCCATTATCTACTCCTTTATAATTAGTAAATATCAAAAGCAACAGTTTCCAGTGCTTGCCAGTTAATATCTATACCACAAACACACTGATCTATGCTGTACGTTTACTGAGAATTAAGATAAATAAGTAATACGCTACTGCTATCAAAAAAATTAATCAATATTGTATACAACTGCACTCAACTTCCATTTTCTATTTTATCGTTCCCATTCACTCTCTTCACTTCAGGCTCTGACAACAAACCAAGCCATGTCGGCAATTTGTGTTTGCCAAATGGATAAGACGAAATCAGAATTAATAACGACAAAGTAAGTAAATGAGATTCAGGGTAGCGAAGAATCCACCCACCCAACCAGGACAACTGCAGTATAGGCAAAACAGCAAGTGTAAGAATAACAGTCCACACCAGGCGTATAAATGCCGTATGGGAACCCAGTCTTTCAAAGGTAGAATAAAAACGGTCGATCAATGATGTAATGATGACTATTGGAAGCAAAACAAGATGGCCATCAGTCGCCAGGGCGAAGTAGTCCAGAATTGAAATACCCATAACCATGCTGGTAGCGACCAGGGTAAAAATAATAGACAATCGAGGTGTGCGTGATACATCGTGATGAAAGGCCGGTCGGCCAAAATAGACAAGCGTTAGAGTGATTATCATGATCAGCGCCGTGGTTTCTATTTCTGCATAGGTCATCGCCAGTGCCAGTATCGTGGGGGTGAAAACACCATAACTATGAAGTCCACCTATCTGGCGTATTAAACTACACAACAAAGCCCCTAGCGGCAGTAGCATCAATAGAGAAAGCTGCTCTCGTGTATCCGAGGGCAAACGATCCAACATAAAAACCTGGTACCACTTACTACGATTAATATTTGATCCCTGCAAAGTAACCGATAGACGTTCAATCGTGATGTCGTTGCTAAACATATAATCCTCCGCACCAAGAATCGACCCTTCTATAGCCCCCGAGACAATGCCATCACCATGTTTATCAAATGCCACAAAATTAACCGGCAGGCTATCACGGTAACCCAACCCCGGATGATAACTGACCCAGCGATCATCAATATATACTTCGACCCAGTAGTCAGGGCTAGACTGCAGATTATCTTTCAGTTCAAAACCAGTAATTATCCTTGACGGAATATCTGCCTTACGACACAGCGCAACCATAAGTAGAGCCCGTTCTCGATAATTTGCAGCGTGAGAAGCGAGTATGCTCGATACACGACGCAAGGACGAAGGCTTATAATTTGAAAACTGGACTACGAATTTAAAAATGTTCTCGACGATCTTCTCCTGCCCAATATCATATAAACCTATATTTGTGATTGTAGCCTCAAGCACAGGATCATTAAGTTGCAACCATTCATTGTCGGCAAGAAAAAATTGTCGCTGTTGAGTGCTTAGCGTCTTAGGTAGAGCTTCATAAAAATGAGGGACTTTACTGAATTGCAATAAATATTCTATTTCGGCCTGATAAACCCCAGGCTGGTTAGCGCGTAACCGTATGCCGCGTTTAGATATAGCATTCCGCATGGGTGGAATAATACGTAAGCCAGCATGCTTAACATTTCTGCCGATTAGGCGAAGATTTTTAGACTCATATGGAGGCTGAATACTAATAGTAGTACCCGCCTGTTTAATGGTATGGCTCATATCTAGATGAATTAACCAGTTTTCATCACTATGTACCTGCAGATTTCGAAGAAACATATAATGTGAAAATAACAACACAATACCCACAATAAATAGAAAAATTGCGATTCTGCGCCTCTTATATTTATTGTCAGGAGTTTTACTGGTATTCATACAAACCTTAACTCTTTAGTTAAATGTATAGTGTATAAAATAATATTTCTTATCATTGATAAATACGCTTAGCCATTGACTATAATTGTCATCAATTACTTCAATTATTCCCCAGGAACAACCATGCGTTATGCATTAATAGTATTCATTTTATGCTGGTCGAATATCGCTACACCAAACAATACGTTAGTGACTATCGGCTGGATAGAGACCGTGAGAATACTACCCGAAGGCTTTGAACTAAAGGCCAAAATTGATACCGGAGCAGATAATTCCTCTCTGGGTGTTGTTGACTGGCAAAGCTTTACACGAAATGGTCAGGAATGGATTCGTTTTGAGGTGCTGAATAACGAAGGTAAAACTCAATCATTTGAACGACCTCTAGATAGTTACGCCCTGATCAAACGCAAAACATTGGGGTCGCTTAAACGCCCCGTAGTAAAAATGTGGTTATGCATTGGAAATAAAAAATTACTGGTCCCAGTTAATCTGGCTAACCGGAAAAAATTTAAATATCAGGTACTCATTGGCCGCAGTTTTTTAAAAGAACATTTCCTTGTAGACTCGGCCCAAAAACTAACACGGCAAGCAGAATGTAATTGACCTAAATAAATATCAGAATTTTTAATTACTAATTACCAGGGTACCTCTGATATAAAGATGAACTTGCTTAATCAGTTAGCCCTAATCACACATGGCTGCTTTTTGATGCACCAGGCGCTTCAGTTTTATTGACATAAAAAACCCAAAGCAGATGAAATAAATGCGGTCGATTGTTTACTCATTACTAAGCAGTAATAAGAAAGCTGCACAGCATTTTTTTAAACAGCTATTAGGCGAAACTATTGAGTCCTGTCTTATTCATATTGAATAAGAGTAGGCCAAACACAGCAGGCGTTGAACTTGTTAGAGGGATAAAGGCAGGGCAGCCATGTAAACCGTGTGCTGAGATAAAATCCCTTGCTGAACCATTTTATGCATTAGCAGGCTAACGCATAAAAAATTTAATTTTTATGCGATTCTATAAGCTGTTTGCGGCAGAAACGCATAAAATAATAACAATGAACCCGGAGCGTACACCTGTTTCGATTACATCAAACGCTACCCTGTTGCACCACCGCCTCTGCAACCTCTGGCACTCGCATTTCAGCCACTGTATAGAGTTCACTGAGCAAATGCGTGGCCTTGAACATCTGCCGTGCCATGCGTCGAATACGGCTATTCTGCTCAAGGATTTCGATCATCCCAGGGATAGGAATGCGCAACTTCGCACCAGCATGTAACAGCGCCGCTTTCACCGCATCATAGCTTTGCTGCACTCGCTCCAGTTGTGCTTCACATTCTACAATAGAGAATTTTTCTGCTTCAGGGCTGACCATGCCCATTAAATTCACCACTTCCGCACGGTAGTGAGCAATGCCTTGCATCAATTTTGCATCTTCGACAAAATCCAGCTCAAGCTGCACCTTTGCAACCAGCAGTGCCTGATCTGCACTGGCCAAAAGATGTTGCTCTACTCGCAACACCTTCGCCAGCTGCTCAGCGACTTCGCCACTCAGCAAACCTTTTTCCAGCCGGGTAATAAACTCGGCCACAGCATGGGATAACTTCTTCACCACCATATGATCACTCGCTATGCGTCGCCCCTGTGCTGATTCAATACTCAATGCCTCCATCGCCATACGTTTTGCAATACTGGCAATACGCGATAATTCCAGCGCCAGGGCATTCAGTGCCAGCATCGGTGAGACGGCAACCGTCTTATCGAGGTAGCGGGGGCGGGCTTCAATCTCCTCCTGAGTTACAAAACGCTTTTCCAGAAAACGCGTTAGGCGATCCGTCATCGGCCACATCAACAATACACCAAAGACATTAAATGTGGTATGAAACAAGGCCAGGGTAACCGCTGGAATATCTTCCAGCCCCAGTAGCTCCCCGGTTGCTTTCACTATAAGGAATAATAATGGCAACATCAGCAGTGCAGCCAGGCCTGTGACGAAATTGAATATTACATGAGCAGCGGCTACGCGTTTTGCATTTGACGTTGCACCAATAACGGCAAGGGCAGCTGTCGAAGTGGTTCCCAGATTGGCACCGATCACCATTGCCGCTGCAGCATACAGCCCTAATACCCCACCCGTTGCCGCCGTCAGGGTAATGGCGATGGCAGCACTGGATGACTGCGTGAGTACGGTCATGAAAAAACCAATAGCTACATAAAGAAATACGCCGGCAATGCCATCCACGGTAAATTCTTTTAGATCAACAGCCGTTGCCAGCCCTTCAAAAGCATCTTTGAGCACGCCGATACCAATAAAGAACAGACCGAAGCCTACCAGTGCCAGACCCAGCGGTGCACGCCGACTGTCACCGCCAGTGAGACGTAACAGCATGCCAATGCCTATTATTGGCAGGGCAAAGCTTTCCAGTTTGATATTGAAACCGACCATAGCCACCAGCCAGCCCGTCATGGTCGTACCAATGTTGGAACCATAGACAACGCCTAACGCCTGATACATGGTGATCAAACCCGCATTGACAAAGCCGATGGTTGCAACCGTCACCGCACTGGATGACTGCACGATGGCGGTAATGGATAATCCAGCGACGATGCCATGGACAGGTGAACGTGTCCATTTGCCCAGTATGTCGCGCAACGCATAACCGGCCGCCTGCCTGAGGCCGTCGGTAATCATCCCCACGGCCAGCAGAAACAGCCCCAGCCCACCCGCCAGCATACCTATGGTAATCATACTCTGGTACATCGTTCTACAACATTCCGGAAAGCAGCGTTGCTATACCCAGGAAGGCAAAAAAGCCCACCACATCAGTCACCGTAGTGAGGATAATAGAAGACGACTGAGCCGGATCCTGCCCCATCGATGACAGTATGACAGGAATAACAGCCCCTGAAGCAGCCGCCGCCACCATGGCAATTACCATAGACGAGCCAATCACCAACGCTAGCCCCACAGAAGAACTCCATACCAGTACACCCAATGAAGTAAGCAGGGCGATAGCGATACCATTTATGAAGGCCGCACCGACTTCCTTACGCGCGACACGCAGCCATTGGCTGGTGCCTATTTCCCGTAATGCCAGGCCGCGCATGGTGACAGCCAGTGCCTGTGCACCGGTATTGCCAGATTGCCCTGCCACGACTGGCAGTAACACTGCTAACGCCGTAAATTGAGCAATAGTACCCTCGAATAAGGCCACCACCGAGGCCGCCAGAAATGCCGTCAACAAATTAACAGACAGCCATGGCAGGCGCTTACGCACAACAAAACCCACCTGCGACAGGGCACGTTCGTCCCGGCTCGCACCCACCATCTTCAGCATGTCTATACTGCTTTCTTCGCGCACAGCTTCCATCAAAGCATCATAACGAATAATACCAATGAGGCGACCGTCAATATCCACCACAGGCAGGTCTGTGATACGGTATGTTTCCAGCTGCCCCACCACTTCTTCACGGGTTGCAGTCGCCGTCACCATCGCAGGAACAGGCCTGGATAGACTGGCAAGGGTGTCACTGGTTTCAGCGAGGGCCAGCTGGTGAATTTCCACCATGCGCTGCAACCGTCCATCGTCATCGACGGTATACAGTTGCCGGGTAAAAGAGGGTTTGAGCTTGCGTATTTTGCGCACGGCGTCTCTGACGGTATGGCTGTCATGTAACGAGAGAAAACGTGAATCCATCAGTGAGCCAGCACTGTTTTCCGGGTACTCCGCTAGTGAATTTAGCTCTCGTTGTCTGGTGCTATCGATGAGCGTCATCATCTGCTGGCGCTCATCGATAGACAACCTCACCAATACACGGGATGCATGGATCGGATCACCACGTTGCAGAATTTGCCTTGCGCTGGCTTCGGGTAGCTGTTGCAGTACGCTTGTGGCTACATCCAGCATTAATCCGTCCCACAATCTGACCATATCAGCCGCAGGCTGCGCCTGTAACAGTGCGAGTAAATCATCCACGGATAACTGGTTTAAAATCTGTTGGGCCGGTAGCGGATGAAGGCGCAGAAAGGCCTGGTTCAGGGCATTCACCACATGCATGGCATTGGCAGTCATGATCGTTTACCTTTATCAGAACTAACTATACTCAATACGCTATCCAACAGCTGCGCCAGGCTGAGCCAGTAGAGTCCTGCCAGGGACAGAAGGTTTTCCAGCGGATCACGCGAAATAACCGTGTCCATTTCACTCAGCGAAGCCTGCAAAGTGCTGTAATCCAGCGCACCTAGCAGCGTATTGTCCCGTTCCACCACTGGCAGCCTGCGCCGCGTCATCCAGCCCGGGTGCGATAATAATGAAGCTGCCGTCGCATGTACCGCTATTGGCTGCGTCTTGCGACTCATAATATCGCGTAATCGGGCATGATGGCTGGATGTAATTAACCGGCCAAGATCGATAAGCCCCACCAGATGGTAGGCATTGTCGATAATATAGATATCACAACTGATGGCATGACCAAGATTTTCAAGGTAGCGGATGGCCTCGGCCACGGTCATAGCCTCCGGCAATATATCAATTTCGCTTTCCAGCAGGGCACCTGCTGATGCGGCCGGATACGTCAGGTAACGCTGGATTTTGCGACGGATTTTATCGCTCAGATGAGCCGACAGTTCAACCTGCTTTACAGGCGGGAACAGGCGATAAATACGTACTGCAGACGATACCGGCAATTCACCCATGAGTTTTGCTGCCGACATCATCGGCATTGCCAGCTGACAGGCAGCCGCCTTTTCCGCCAGCATTGAGGCCATCACCGGCACCGCCGTCTGCACCGGCAACTCGGTCAGTAGCGCCGCTACGTGTTCAGCCGACACCTGCTCCATAACCCGCGCCGCCTCCGCGGGATAGTGCAGCAGGAATTCCCGGGAGAGTGGATTATCAACCTTCATCTCAGGCACCCTTCTCAATGATGGTCGTTACTTGTTCATCAAATATCTTTGCCGGCATATCCACCGTGCCTGATGCCGTTTCGATAATGACCCGCGACACCATAATATCCACCACGCGCCCCTCAATATCACCAATACGCACTATGTCACCGACCTGGTAAATTTGGCGCAACTGATTGGCGGCAATAATATTACTCACATGGGTTCGTGCACCCAGACCAAACGCCAGCGAGATACCGCCGAGCGTGGTGGCAAGGAAAATCCCCGCCACCACGGAAATAAACGCAATATCGATACCGATTTGATCAACACCAATCACAATGGCAATAAACAGGATAATGAACTGGCTTGTACGTGCCAGCAACCCTCCATGCGACAGCCCTGCCGAAGCCGCGGCAGAGACCACCAGGTCACGCACCAGCGAACTGACCACGAAACCCACCAGCACAATCAGCAGGCCAGCTACAGCCAAAGGCAGATAAGTAACGATTTCTTTTAACCATGTGCCGAAAATACCCAGGCCCAGGATATCAGTGGCCAGAGTGACAAAAATGAGCATCAATAACCAGAACACCAACTCACCCACAATACGCGTCGGCGGATGGCGCGGTTGCAGTTGCTCGAGGCCCCGTTTCGAAATCAACCGCTGCCATAATTGATCCAGACGGCCAATAGCCTTCACCACCACAAGACGCATTAATCGCGCCAGTAGCCAGCCGAGCACCAGCACCAGCACCGCCGCCACAACTTTGGGCAGGTACGCCATTATCTGCGCGCTGATGCCTTGAAAACTAACCACCAGACCTTCCAGAGTAGAAACCGACTCAGCCATTATTTTTCTCCGCCACCTTTGGAAACCGCCGGCACCTTTACTGGCGCTTGCAGTAACAAACAGGTTGATTAATTATTATTCAAGCCTGACAAACTCATTGTTGGTGCCAGCAAGTAGATATAAATCAATATACAACATAATCTATAACTGGTATCTATAGTTGTAAATTTATAATAATAAACACAGCGGCAGCGGCTGAGTGGCTATGCGTTACAGCCATCAACTGTTGTTGTCAGATGGCACAAATACAGACATAGTGTGATTGTGCAAATATCCACCTGCGGTGAGATAACAGGGTCAGTATCCAATCGGTGAAATGCAGCCCATTAAGGAAAAACAGATAATGGTTGATCATGATTCCACTACGTCACCCGCCTGGCACAGCTATGATACCGCCAGCGTATTCCAGCAGGTTTCTTCGACTGTGGATGGCCTGTCACAGCAGGCGGCGGAGCAGCAACTGCAGAAGCACGGTGCCAATCGCCTGAGGCCGGCGAAGAAAAAAGGCCCGCTGGCTCGCTTTCTGGCGCAGTTCCATAACGTGCTGATCTATGTGCTGCTGGCATCCGGCGGCATCACCGCTCTGTTAGGCCACTGGGTAGACAGCGGCGTCATTATGGGCGTGGTGATCCTCAACGCCATTATCGGTTTTATTCAGGAAGGCAAAGCGGAAAAAGCGCTGGACGCGATTAGCAATATGCTCTCTCAGCAGGCCATGGTGAAACGGGATGGCAAGTTCATCGGCCTTGCCGCCGAACAGCTGGTACCTGGTGACGTTGTGCTACTCCAGTCCGGCGACAAAGTCCCGGCAGACCTGCGCCTGTTCAAGGCCCGTGAACTGCGAATCGATGAGGCGATGCTCACTGGTGAATCAGTGCCCACAGAAAAATTTACCCAGACGGTCGCCGAGCATGCCACCATCGGTGACCGTAAGTGCCTTGCCTACTCGGGCACCCTGGTCACCTATGGACAGGGACAGGGCGTTGTCATTGCCACCGGCGACCGCACCGAAATCGGCCGTATCAGTAGTATGTTGCGCCATGTGCAGGTACTTACCACACCTCTTCTACGACAGATGGACACCTTTGCCAGGTGGCTCACCCTCACCATCGGCATCATCGCCGCTGCGACCTTTGCCTATGGCGTGTTGCTACAAAATTATACGCCCGGTGAGATGTTCCTTGCCGCCGTGGGTCTGGCGGTAGCGGGTATCCCGGAAGGACTGCCCGCCATTATGACCATTACCCTGGCCATCGGCGTACAGCGTATGGCAAAAAAACACGCCATCATTCGCCGCCTGCCCGCAGTAGAAACCCTGGGTTCGGTCACCGTCATTTGCTCAGATAAGACCGGCACCCTCACGCGCAACGAAATGACAGTGCAAGCCGTAGCCACGGGTGTCGGCACCTGCGAGGTCAGCGGCGCTGGCTATGATCCACACGGTGCCTTCAACCTCGATGGCAACGACGTCACAACGGAAGGCTTTCCGCTGCTACGAGAAGTAGCTCAGGCAGCCCTGCTATGCAACGACGCCTCCCTGAATGAAGTCGACGGGCAGTGGTTTATGCAGGGTGATCCCACCGAAGGTGCCCTGGTAACCCTGGCACTTAAAACAGGCCTGGAACATAACTACTGCCAGACCCAGTATCCACGCACCGATGCCATTCCCTTTGAATCGCAACACCGCTTCATGGCGACGCTGCACCATGACCACGCCGGTCATGGCTTTATCTACCTCAAGGGCGCGCCGGAGCAGGTACTGGAAATGTGCTACCAACAACGTATGCGCGGTGAGGATGTTCCCCTGGATAAGGCCTACTGGGAAGCCTGCATGCACGCTATGGCTACGCGGGGCCAACGGCTGCTGGCTGTTGCCTTCAAGCCAGCAATTGCAGAGCAGCAAAGCCTTGCCTTCACTGATGTGGAAGACGGCCTTACCCTGCTGGGCGTGGTTGGCATCATCGATCCGCCCCGTGAGGAAGCAACGGCGGCGGTGCATACCTGTCAGGTAGCTGGCATTCGCGTAAAGATGATCACCGGTGACCACGCCATCACCGCTCGCGCCATTGGTACCTCAATGGGCATAGGTGATGACGTCACTGTGATTAAAGGTAGCGAACTGGAAACTTATAACGCAGCGCAGTTGCAGGAAGCCGTACAGCGTTGTGATATTTTTGCCCGGGTATCGCCTGAACAGAAGCTGCAACTGGTGACCGTACTACAGGCTGCTGGAGAAGTGGTGTCCATGACCGGTGACGGTGTCAACGATGCACCGGCACTAAAACGCGCCGACGTGGGCGTTGCCATGGGGCTCAAGGGCACCGAGGTGGCCAAGGAGTCGGCGGAGATGGTGCTTGCCGATGACAACTTTGCCTCCATCGCCCATGCTGTGGAAGAAGGCCGAACCGTTTACGATAATCTGAAAAAATCCATCCTGTTTGTGCTGCCCACCAACGGCGGCGAAGCACTGATCATTATCGCAGCTATTGTGATGGGCCGTATGCTGCCCATTACCCCGGTGCAGATTTTATGGATCAACATGATCACCGCGGTGACCCTGGCACTAACCCTGGCCTTCGAACCCGCTGAAGCCAACGTTATGCAACGGCCGCCGCGAAATCCCAAGGAACCTATCCTCTCCGGCTTCCTCATCTGGCGCATCATCTTTGTTTCGCTAATCATCGTCACCGGTACCTTCGGGTTGTTTTTGTGGGAACGTGATCACGGTGCCTCCATCGAGCTGGCACGCACCGTGGCCGTCAACACTTTGGTGATGTTCGAGATATTTTACCTGTTCAGTGTCCGCTATCTGCTGGCACCCGCATTGACTTTTGAGGGGCTATTTGGCAACCGTTACGTGCTCTATGCCATTGGCCTGCTGTTACTAATCCAGCTGGGCTTTACCTACTTCAGCCCAATGCAGATGCTGTTTGCCACCACCGACATGAGCCTCGTCGCCTGGCTGCGAGTCATCGCGGTGGCATCTTCGGTGCTGGTGCTGGTGGAGATAGAGAAGCTGTTGCTGCGCAAATTCACAAAATTTGGCCAGCGAACATGACAATGTTTCGTCCTGCAACCCAGGTCTTGCTGCAACAGGCTAATTAATTCAATGCGCGTCCTTGTTATCAATGCAGGCAGTTCCTCCATCAAGTTCCGTCTCTATGAGATGGAGCAGGAAGCGCTGCTGGTATCGGGCGCAGTGGACCGCATAGGCGAAGCCGAGGCCAGCAGTATTTACCGCCAGTATTCTGCCAGCGGTGCCGTGCAGGAACACAAACAGAATCTGCCCGTGACGGATCATGCCGCTGGCCTGCAACAGATCTTTACTTGGCTGCAAAGCAGCACGGTGGATGCGATGAAGTCACTCGTCGCCATCGGCCATCGCGTGGTTCACGGTGGCGAGACCTTCCAGGCCCCGGTACTCATTGATGAAGCCGTGCTTAAGGGGTTAGCTAAAATGATACCGCTGGCACCACTACACAACCCGGCGAATCTGGCGGGTATTGAGGCCACGCGCAGGTTGTTCCCACAACTGCCTCAGGTCGCCATATTTGATACCGCCTTCTTCAGCACGCTGCCACCCCATGCCTATCGCTATGCCCTGCCAGATGATTTGTATCACCAGCATCATCTACGCCGTTATGGGTTTCATGGTACCTCACACCAGCATGTTGCCCAACAGGCGGCCAATTTTTTGCAGCCGCCACTGAATAGATTACGCCTGATCACACTGCACCTGGGCAATGGTGCCAGTGCCGCCGCGATCCAAGATGGCATCTGCATCGACACCTCCATGGGCATGACACCACTGGCGGGCCTCGTCATGGGGACACGCTGTGGTGACCTCGACCCATCGGTACATTTTTATCTGGCGCGTGCGCTGGGTATGACACTCGATGAGATTGAAAGCCTGCTCAACCATGACAGCGGCATGAAAGGCCTGTGCGGTGTCAGCGACATGCGCGAAGTGCATCAGTTAGCCAACCGGGGTGATGCACAGGCTTGCCTTGCCATTGATATTTACTGTTACCGCATAAGCCAATACATTGGAGCCTATAGCGTTGCCCTCGGTGGCCTGGATGCGCTGGTATTTACCGGTGGCATTGGTGAAAACGATGCAATGATTCGCCAGGCTGTGTGCGATAAACTGGCGTTTTTGGGTATTACACTCGATCAGCAGCGAAACCAGTCGGGCACCGGCGAAATCTTTAATATCAGCCAGGATATCAGCGGGACAAATAACAGGGTAAAAGTACTGGTAGTGGCGGCCAACGAGGAACTGGAAATCGCCCGCCAGACCGTGACGGCCATCCAGTCACCGGCGTGATGGGATAATCACGCATTGGCCGTTTACAAGGCTTACCTGGTAGACCATCATACCAACGACATACAGGCAGTGAACAGATAGTACGAGGCGGCGGTGCTATCCGCATAAAGTATGGACAAAGGGCATCAGTGAAAATAACAACTAACGGTTTTATGAGTATTGTATCGCGTACCGGCATGCTACTTCTCATCTGGTGGATTCTCACCGATGGCGCTGCCTCGTCCTGGTGGATTGGTGTACCGGCGGTCGTGCTTGCTGTTATGGCTAGCGTCGCACTGCTACCGCCTGTACATCTGGTCTGGTACGAGTGCCTGAGGTTCGTGCCTTTTTTCCTTATGCGCTCCCTGATTGGCGGTACAGATGTGGCCTGGCGCGCCTTCCATCCTCGCATGCCCATCGACCCCGATCTCATCGAATACCCGCTGCGACTGCCGCCGGGGCTATCACGGGTATTCATGAGCAACACGGTGAATCTACTACCAGGCACACTGAGTGCTGCACTTGACCAGAACATCATGAAAGTACACGTACTGGACAGGAAGAAAGATTTCCTCGCAGAACTTGAGGCCGTGGAACAAAACGTGGCCCGATTGTTCGGCATATCACTGAATACTCATTGAAGAGGTGAATTAAAATGCAACGATTCAAACATATTCTTTGCGTGATAGAAACAGGGAAGGTAAGCAAACCCGCCCTGGAACGCGCCGTCATGCTGGCGGAAAATAATCAGGCCAGCCTGACGGTGGTCGAGGTCATTGCGCCTGTCACGGCCGGCATCGGCATACCGGCAGGTGGCCCGATCTCCGCTGATCTGCAGGCTGCGATAACGAATACCCATACTCAGGAACTGGAAAGCCTGGTTGATCCCTACCGCCAACGATTCGATATCAACACCAAAGTGTTAGCAGGCATACCTTTTCTGGAAATCATCCGCGAAGTATTGCGCAGCGGGCATGATCTGGTCATCAAAATCCCCGAAAAACAGGACTGGCTGGATCGGTTATTCGGCAGTGATGATATGCACCTGTTACGCAAATGCCCCTGCCCGGTCTGGCTCATCAAGCCTCAGGCGTCGAAATCCTACCGACGCATCCTCGCAGCGGTTGATGTAGACGATGCCTGCCCGCCAGAAGAACTGGCAGTTCATCACGTGCTGAACCGGCAGATTCTTGAAATGGCCAGCTCTCTGGCGCTATCCGACTTTGCCGAACTGCACATCGGACATGCCTGGGATGCGATTGGCGAGAGTGTCATGCGCGGTGCCTTTATGCATACACCGGAGGAGGAGATCATTGCCTATGTCGAACAGGTAAGGGAACAGCGCGCAAACAGCCTGGATGCGTTGGTGCGCGAGGTCTCCAGCCATCCGAAACACGACGGACTGGATTATCTCAAGCCCCACACGCATCTGGTGAAGGGCTGGGCCAGCAAAGAGATTCCAGCGCTGGCCAAACAGATCGAGGCCGATCTTGTTGTCATGGGCACGGTGGCCCGCACCGGCATTCCCGGATTTTTCATGGGCAATACAGCGGAGACGATTTTGAATCAGATAAATTGTTCCGTGCTTACGATCAAACCACCGGGTTTCGTCACACCCGTCACCCTGGAAGATTGAACACACATGCAGACCCTTTACATTGCATTGGCACTGTTTCTGCTGCTCAATCTCGGTGTTGGCATATGGCGCGTACTTCGCGGCCCGAGCATCGCTGATCGTATGCTGGCCGCACAGCTATTCGGCACCACCGCAGTGGCTGTGCTACTGCTGCTGGCTCAGGCGACTGAAAACGCAGCCATGCGCGATGTGGCACTGCTGCTGGCTCTGTTGGCCGCAGTGACCGCGGTGGCCTTTGTACGGCGAGCCTGGCCTGACCAGCAGGAAGACCATGACGACAATTGATTACCTCTCCGCGGCGCTGCTGATCGCCGGTGCCACCTTCTTTCTCGCCGGCACCCTGGGCCTGCTGCGTTTCCCTGATGTTTATACCCGCCTTCACGCCCTCACCAAGGCCGATAACCTTGGGCTCGGCCTGACGGTGATGGGTCTGGCCCTGCAGGCAGAGTCGTGGGCTGCAGCTGGCAAATTGTTACTGATCTGGTTGCTGGTTTTGCTTGCCGGGGCCAGCATTGCCCATTTAATCGCCAGTGGGGCATTGCAAAGAGGGATCCGTTTATGGAAGCGATGACGCTATTGGCATGGGGATTCGACAGTTTACTGGGTTTGGCACTGTTGTGGCTAGCCTGGCTGGCGCTTAGCTGCGAGGATTTGTTCAGGGCCATTGTATTATTTGTTGTCTTTGGCCTGCTAATGGCCCTGGCCTGGATGAGGCTGGATGCGCCGGATGTCGCGCTTGCCGAAGCAGCCATTGGTGCTGGCCTGACCGGTGCCCTGTTACTGGCGGGGTTAGCGAAATTAGGTGTCGATGACACGGGTGAAAAAGAAAGGCCAGAAAACCGATCCGTGCAGTGGTTACCGATGGTGGCGCTACTGCCGGTGGCTGTCGGACTCGGCTACACTATTTTTTCACTGCCGACTAATGCGCCGGGGCTGAATGCCGCAGTCACCGCAAACCTCGAGGCCAGTGGAGTAAGCAATCCGGTGACTGCGGTACTACTCAACTTCCGCGGTTACGACACCTTGCTGGAGATGGTCGTGTTATTGCTGGCTCTGCTGGGCGTCTGGTCGTTGGGTGGTACAGCCCTGCGCCGCGAGGCTGCAGCCGGTCCAGTACTGGATACGCTGACTCGCCTCCTGATACCTGTATTGATCCTGGTGTCTGCGTATCTACTGTGGGTAGGAGCCCATGCACCCGGCGGCGCTTTTCAGGCGGGATCGGTCCTCGCTGCGACCGGAGTACTGGGATTACTGACCGGCTGGCGTCCACGTTCTACGCTTAGCGCTCTGCCACTGAGACTGGTGCTGATTATAGGCCCTGCTGCGTTCATTATAATGGCCTTATTCACCCTGCTGATTGAAGGCCAGTTGATGAAATTTCCGCCTGGGAAAGCCGGCGTACTAATCCTGATTCTCGAGGCCGGAGCAACGCTTTCTATCGGTGCGACACTGGCCGCACTGTTTCTTGGTGAGCACCCCCAGAATAAGGCACGCAAATGAGCACCGTATACCTGTACGCACTAGTTGGCGTGGGCCTGTTTTGCCTTGGATTGTACGCGCTGATTGTACATAGCCACCTGCTACGTAAAATCCTTGCCATTAACGTCATGGGCAGTGGCGTCTTCCTGGTGCTGGTAGCATTGGCAAAGCGGACTGGAGATATGCCACCTGATCCGGTACCCCACGCCATGGTAATTACCGGCATCGTTGTTGCCATCTCGGCTACAGCACTCGCACTCACCTTAATGCTGAGAGTGCATGAAGAAACCGGACGCGCCGAGCTTGCCGATGAGGACAGAGGATAATGCCTATGGGGTCACCATGTTGACGGAATTTCCCTGGGCTACCGCTCTGATTCTGCTGCCGTTAACGGGTGGCATGGCCTGCTTCCTTTTGCCACGGATGGCGAAAATAATCGGTCTGATTACAGTACTTGGCGTCACCCTGTCGGTTGCGGGTCTGGGCAGGCAAATGCTGCAAAATGGCGTCTACCGTCACGCCGTGGGTGGCTGGGGCGCGCCACTGGGTATAGAGCTGTATGCGGATGGGCTGAGCCTGTTGATGATCGCTATCACGGCCCTGGTAGGATTAGGCATTAGCATCTATTCTGTGGCTTATTTCAAGGCCGAAGTGGCTGTGCGATTCTGGCCCATCTGGCTGTTCCTGCTGGCTGCACTGAACGCCCTGTTTCTATCCGCCGATATATTTAATCTGTATGTCACCCTGGAGCTAATGGGGCTGGCGGCGGTGGCACTAACCGCGCTAACTGGCAGTAGGGATGCTCTCAACGGTGCCATGCGTTATCTACTGGCCACCCTGCTGGCTTCGCTGGCCTACCTGCTGGGTGTCGCCCTGCTCTATCATAGCTTCGGCAGCGTGGACATCGCGGTACTTGCGCAGCGCATTGATGCCTCACCTGCGGCCTGGGCCGCGATGGGCCTGATGATTGTCGGCCTGCTGCTAAAAACTGCGCTTTTCCCATTACATTTCTGGCTACCGCCTGCCCACGGCAGCGCCCCGGCACCGGTCAGTGCGCTGCTCTCGGCGCTGGTGGTGAAAGCCTCTTTTTATATCCTGCTACGTCTATGGCTCAGCCTCTTCGGCCCGCTTGGTGGCAGCGAGGGTGTCGACGCGCTGCTCGGCCTGCTCGGTGCCGCGGCAGTACTCTGGGGCTCCGTGCAGGCTTTGCGCCAGACCCGACTGAAATTACTTGTTGCCTATTCCACGGTGGCCCAGATTGGCTACCTTTTCCTCGCATTTCCACTCGCCGCGAGCGTCGGCGGCGTGGTCTGGAACGCGGTCGCCTACCTGATGCTGTCTCACGCACTGGCAAAGGCCGCCATGTTTCTCGCGGCCGGCAATCTGCTGTGCTTCGGCGGTCATGACCGCATCGCGGATCTGGATCGAGTGGTACAGCGCCTGCCGCTCACCGCCGCTGCCTTCGCACTGGCCGGTGTGAGTATCATGGGGCTGCCACCGAGCGGTGGTTTTATCGGCAAGTGGCTACTGCTTGAGGCAGCGCTGTCACAGGGACGATGGGATCTTGCGCTCATCATACTCCTCGGCGGCCTACTAGCAGCCGCTTATGTGTTCAAGGTGGTGGGACACGCGTTCACCCAGGCACCCGTCACGCACGAGGCAGGGGCGGTGCCCGCCAGCATGCAATGGACTGCACTACTGCTCGCCTTAATGGCGATACTACTGGGGTTTCTAGCACCGCCGGTATTAGCGCTGATTAGCATCGGTGATGTGTTTGCTGCCAGTGAGATGAGACCATGAACCACTGGGATGAGTGGATTCCACTGTTAATGATCGCCAGCTCACTCGTGCCTGGTTTAATTATCTTTGGTCTACCCGAAGAGAGGGTGCGACTGCGTACTGCGCTCAATCTGGCTGGTGCGCTGGTCAAACTGGTACTGGTCGGCTGGATGTTGTGGGGTGTCTATCAGGGGCACCATTACGAAACCCGGCTGGCGCTGTTACCAAATCTGGAACTGGTTCTGCGTGCTGGCCCCCTGGCACTGTTATTCGTCTCCCTCTCCACAGTATTATGGCTGGTCACTACCGTTTATGCCATCGGCTATCTAGAACACTCGCCGCACCGTAGCCGTTTCTTTGGCTTTTTCAGCCTCTGCGTCACCGCAACCGTTGGCGTGGCTCTGGCAGGTAACCTGATCACCTTCCTGTTGTTTTACGAGCTATTGACACTAGCCACCTACCCACTGATTGTACATCGCGGTACGGAGGAGGCTCATCGAGCAGGGCAAACCTATCTTCGTTATACAATATCCGGCGGCACCCTATTACTGCTAGGTACAGTGTGGCTATACAGCTTAACAGGCACCCTTGAGTTCACCCCACGCGGTTTTCTTAATGACCTGGGCGAACAGCATCACCCTGCCCTGATCATCATCTTTACCCTGCTAATCACCGGGCTGGGGGTGAAGGCAGCGTTGGTGCCACTGCATGGCTGGCTGCCACAGGCGATGGTTGCGCCTGCACCGGTCAGCGCCCTGTTGCATGCAGTTGCTGTGGTCAAGGCCGGCGCGTTCGGCATTATACGCGTGGTGTATGAAGTGTTCGGCGTCGAATTTTCTGCCGATTTAGGTGTGCTGGCGCCCCTGGCATGGCTGGCGGCATTCACGATTATCTATGGTTCTTTGCGCGCGCTGTTTCAGGATGATCTCAAGCGTCGCCTGGCCTACTCCACCATCAGTCAGGTATCGTACATTACACTGGGCGTTGCCATCGCCGGCCCCATCGCCACCATCGGTGGCGTGGTGCATCTGGTGCATCAGGGCCTGATGAAAATCACCCTGTTTTTCTGCGCTGGTAACCTGGCAGAAACGCTGGGGATTCACAAAGTGAGCGAGATGAACGGTGTCGGCCGACGCATGCCCTGGACGATGGCCGCCTTCACCATTGGTGCCTTCGGCATGATCGGTATGCCACCGATCGCCGGATTTGTCAGCAAGTGGTATCTGGGGCTGGGCGCACTGGATGCCGATCAGACCTGGGTCATCATTGTGCTGGCCGGTAGTAGTCTGCTCAACGCGGCTTATTTCCTGCCGATACTACACCGTGCCTGGTTCCGACAGCCTACTGAGGAGTGGCCGGAAGATCACCACTTCGGTCGCAAGGAAACCGCCTGGGCCTTGTTGCTGCCACCGTTAGTGACAGCAGCCATGGCACTGGCGGCTGGTCTGCTGGTGACCTTGCCGTTCAGCCCACTGGAGTGGGCAAAACTGATTTCGGTGCGGGAGTTCTATCAGCCATGAATACTGATTTCTATACGATGATACTGTGGATGGCTGTGGTCTGGCCGCTGTTGCTGGCCATCCCGGCACTGCACTCACGCCTGCCCTGGCCGCGTCATCTGGCCATTTTGCCCGCTGCGGTGCTGGCTGTATTACCTGGCGATGCTCTGCTGGAACTGCCCTGGCTACTTTTCGGTACGGGCTTTGCCATCGATACTGGTATCCGCTGGATACTGGCCATGTCGGTTGTGATCTGGCTCACCGCCGCCACTGTAGCGATGCCAGCGAGACGTGATCCCTCATATCACCATACCACCACGCTCTTTCTACTAACCCTGAGTGGAAATTTGGGTGCCATTTTAACCACCGAACTGGTTGGTTTTTTTAGCTTTTCTACCCTCATGGGTTATGGCTTCTATGGGCTGTTAATCAACAATGGCGATACAGCAGTACGACGCGCCGGGCGCCTCTACCTTATCTTTCTCATTGTGGCTGATCTTGCCCTGTTCGAAGCGCTACTGCTTGCTGCAGCAACCACAGACGATTATCGATATGAGATAGTGCGTCAGGCCATGGCGGACAATACGGCGTCGCTTACGTATCTCAGCATGGTACTGCTCAGCTTCGCATTCAAGGCGGCCATCTGGCCATGCCACCTGTGGTTATTGGCCACGTTCAGGTCGGCACCGCTATCAAGGACTGTATTATTGGGCGGTGTGCCGGTGGCGATGGGATTGCTTGGCGCGATACGCTGGTTACCGCTCGGCGAGCATGCCTTTTATCTTACCGGGGTGGTTACCCAGCTCGTCGGTGTGGCGGCCGTACTCTATGCCGGGCTAAGGCTATTCAGGCATGTCCCGCTGAAACTATTGCCCGCCATGGTAACTATTCTTGCTACCGGGTTGTTTATCCTGGCGCTCGGCACGGGGCTGGCCTATCCATTACTAAGCCTGCAGTTCGGGTACCTTGGCTATCCCTTTATAGCCACCCTGGGTACTTTGCTGACAGCCATCAACGTCACCGTAAAGCGCTGGCAGGACACACACCCGCAGCCCGGCATCGAAACACAGCAAGACAATACCCTGGACTTGCGGACTGAGCGCTGGATTAAAGCGTTCTGGCAATGCACGTCGGGGCGATTGCTCAAACGCCAGTCTCACTGGCATGCCTTGTGGCTGAAGGTAGAAACAAAATTTCAGGGCATCTTACACTGGAAAATAGCAGAATTTTTTGTTGCCGGGTGGAGCCTCAGAATCACTTTGTTTACACTGTTAGGCCTGGCGTTGGCCTGGCTGGCTGGATAACCTCGAACGCATTTTTAATATGCCAGGTTGCGCTACGCTCCCCGTCTCTCATAAACACGACCGGGGCTTTTAATAACGATACATTAACCATTTACAGATCTGGCAGAGAGGAGGATCATAGTTCTAACTGACAAGGTGTACGTTAACGCAACGTAAGGAAAGCATCATGAGCGATACAGTAACAATAACGCCTCCGGCGCTTGACGCAGATCAGCTACACAAGATAGATGCCTACTGGCGCGCCGCCAACTATCTGTCCGTCGGCCAGATCTACCTGCTCGACAACCCATTGCTGCAAGAACCACTGAAAAAAGAACATATTAAACCCCGGCTGCTCGGGCACTGGGGCACCACACCCGGCCTGAACTTTATCTATGCCCACTGCAACCGCATCATCAAAGACCATGATCTGGACATGATCTACGTTGCCGGCCCCGGCCACGGTGGCCCCGGCCTGGTCGCCAATACCTGGCTGGAGGGAAGTTACAGCGAGTTCTACTCCAATATTTCCACCGATGCCGATGGCATGAAAAAGCTGTTCAAGCAGTTCTCTTTCCCCGGCGGCATTGGTAGCCACGTTACTGCTGAAACCCCGGGATCAATTCATGAAGGCGGTGAACTCGGCTACGCACTGTCCCATGCCTATGGCGCGGCCTTCGACAATCCAGACCTGCTGGTGTGCTGCGTGGTTGGTGATGGTGAGGCAGAAACCGGCCCGCTGGCCACCTCCTGGCATTCCAACAAGTTTCTTAATCCGGCACATGATGGCGCGGTGCTGCCCATCCTTCACCTCAATGGCTACAAAATCGCCAACCCCACATTGCTCGCCCGTCTGGGTCACGAGGAACTGAAAAGCCTGTTTGTTGGCTACGGCTACAAGCCCTACTTTGTTGAGGGCTCAGACCCGCTAGAAATGCACCAGAAGATGGCCGCCACATTCGATACGATCGTCGCTGAAATAAAGGCAATCCAGCATGAAGCACGCGTCAACGGCAATCGGCAACGGCCCTTCTGGCCGATGATCATCCTGCGCAGCCCAAAAGGCTGGACCGGGCCAAAAGAGGTGGATGGCAACAAGACCGAAGGCACCTGGCGTTCACACCAGGTGCCGTTCTCTGAGGTGATTGGCAATCCGAAACACCTCAGGCTACTGGAAAACTGGCTGAAAAGTTATCGGCCCGACGAGCTGTTCGATGACAGCGGTTACCTCAAACAGGAACTGCGTGAACTGGCGCCTGAGGGCCAGCGACGTATGGGCAGCAATCCACACGCCAATGGTGGCCAGCTACTCCGCGACCTGAAACTGCCAGACTATCGTGACTACGCCGTTAAAGTAAGCAAACCCGGCCACACCACAGCCGAATCCACACGGGTAATGGGGCAGTTCCTGCGTGACGTGATGAAGCGCAACATGGACAAACGCAATTTCCGTGTGATGGGGCCAGACGAGACTGCATCCAACCGATTAGGCGCGTTGTTCGAAGTCACCGATCGTGCCTGGATGGCAGAAACCCTGCCGGAAGATGACCACCTCTCGCCTGATGGCCGGGTGATGGAAATCCTTTCCGAACATACCTGCCAGGGCTGGCTCGAAGGCTACCTGCTAACCGGGCGTCACGGCCTGTTTTCATGCTACGAGGCCTTTATCCATATCGTGGACTCGATGTTTAACCAACATGCGAAATGGATCAAGGTCAGCAAGGAGATCCCCTGGCGGCGCCCGGTTGCCTCGTTGAATTACCTGCTCACATCACACGTATGGCGCCAGGATCACAACGGGTTTTCGCACCAGGACCCCGGTTTTATTGACCTGGTGGTTAACAAAAAAGCCAATATCATTCGCGTGTTTCTGGCACCGGATGCCAACACCCTGTTATACATTACCGATAAGTGCCTGCGCAGCCGTGATTTCATCAACGTCATCATCGCCGGCAAACAGCACCAGCCGCAATGGCTGGATATGGACGCCGCCATCAAGCACTGCAGCGTCGGCATCGGCATGTGGGAATGGGCCAGTAATGACAGGGATAGCGAACCGGATGTAGTGATGGCCTGTGCCGGTGACGTGCCGACACTGGAAACCCTGGCGGCGGTGGATCTGCTGCGCCAGCATGTACCGGAACTCAAGGTGCGCGTCATCAATGTGGTCGATCTGATGACCCTGCAACCCCGGGAAGAACACCCCCAGGGCCTGACCGACAAGGACTTTGATACTTTGTTCACCACCGACAAGCCGATCATCTTCGCCTTTCATGGTTACCCTTACCTCATTCACCGCCTCTGCTACCGCCGTAACAATCATAAGAACCTGCACGTGCGTGGCTATAAAGAAGAAGGCACCACGACAACACCGTTTGATATGGCAGTACTCAATGATATGGATCGATTCCACCTGGTCGGTGATGTGATCGACCGGGTTCCCAGGCTAGGCTACAAGGCGGCCTACCTGAAACAGTTAGTGCGCGACAAACTGACCGAACACAAACAATATATCCACCAGAAGGGTCAGGATATGCCGGAAATTATCGACTGGAAATGGCCCTATTCGTAATATTTTTAGTCGATAAAACCCTCACCAATATAACGTGAGTAGTGAGGTCTGAGCGCAAATGAATAACGCTATATCCATCGCCTACTTTTCCATGGAAATCGGTCTCGAATCCGCCATCCCGACCTATTCCGGCGGGCTCGGGGTGCTCGCCGGTGATACCCTGCGATCTGCCGCAGATGCTAGCCTGTCCATGGTCGGCATCACCCTGTTATCCCGCAAGGGTTATTTTCGACAGCGCCTGAATGAACAGGGGCAACAAACCGAAGAACCGATCCACTGGCCCGTTGATGATTACCTGCTGCCCGCCGAGGTGCAGGCGACGGTGGAGATTGAAGATCGACAGGTCACCGTACGTGCCTGGCGCTATGATATCAAAGGGTTCAGTGGCCACATCGTGCCCGTGTATCTTCTCGATACGGATGTGGAAGGCAATTCTGATTATGACCGCTCGTTAACTGACCAGCTCTATGGTGGAGATACTTACTATCGACTCTGCCAGGAGGTAATACTGGGCATCGGCGGCATCCGAATTTTGCGCGCCCTTGGGCACACAGATATCGAGCGTTATCACATGAATGAAGGGCATTCCAGCCTGCTGGTGTTCGAACTTATGGCGGAACTGACACAAAAACTGGGGGACAGCAAAACAACCGCTGAACATATTGACCAGGTCAGGCGTGAATGCGTTTTTACCACCCACACACCGGTTGCAGCCGGGCACGATCGTTTTCCGGCATCGCTGGCCTACCGGGTGCTGAAACAATGCAAGCCGTTCAAGGATTGTGCTAAAGAGCTGTGCGGTGATGACGAACTCAATCTCACCCACCTCGCACTGTCGGCCAGCTATTACATCAACGGTGTCGCGAAGAAGCACCGCGAGACGTCGAGGAAGATGTTCGAGGGCTACCAGATCAGTTCTATTACCAATGGCGTGCACGCTTACACCTGGGCATCCAGTGCCATGCGTGAGTTGTTCGACAAAAAAATTCCCGACTGGCGAGAAGACAACCTGAGTCTTCGCTATGCAATGAGTATTGACTACGATGATATCTGGCAGGCCCATCAGCTGGCCAAGCGCCCGCTGATTGAATACGTCAACAAGACCAGCAATACTGGCATGGACCAGAGCGTAATGACGCTAGGATTTGCGCGCCGCGCCACCCCCTACAAACGTACCACGCTGTTGTTTACAGACACTGATCAACTGCGCACGATTGCCCGCCATTGTGGGCCATTACAGATAATATTTTCGGGCAAGGCGCATCCCCAAGACATGCAGGGCAAGGTACTCATCCATGAAATTTTCAAAATAAAAAATGCCCTGAATAATGATATTCGCATTGCCTATCTTGCTGACTACGACATGGAGATTGGCCGCTTAATGACCAGTGGAGTAGACCTGTGGCTGAACACACCCTTGCCACCGATGGAGGCCTCTGGCACCAGCGGCATGAAGGCCGCCATTAATGGCGTGCCTTCACTCAGCGTACTGGATGGCTGGTGGATAGAGGGCTGTATCGAAGGTGTTACCGGATGGGCGATAAGTGATGCTGAACTACAAACAAAAAGTACACCAGCAATGCCAGGCAGTGAAGCCGATATACTCTATTCCAAACTGGAAAATATTATTATCCCCATGTACTACCATAACCGCGATGCGTATATAGACATCATGCGCAATGCGATTGCCATCAACGGTTCATTTTTTAATACCGAGCGCATGATCAGCCAGTACGTGACCAAGGCCTATTTCAGGTAAATAATCCGTACCCATCTCACCCGTATCAATGCGCAGGCGTCCAGCATCTGCGCGCTCGCTATTCTTAGCCGACACGCTCCGCGCGCAAAGTTAGAATACCTCGGTCACTCACACTCTCTACGCTGAAGCAATAACCTGACAAAACCACAGATTCTCCCTGTTGCGGGATATGGCGTAAATGGGCAATCACCAACCCGCCAACCGTATGTGCTTGCTCTGTGGGTAGCATCACTTCAAGCACATTATCCACTTCACTGACAGGTACTCGCCCATCCATCAAATAGTCTCCGTTCTCAAGCACCTCTATGCTGTATTTATGCCGAGGCAGGTGACCTTCAAAGCCATAGCCAACGTTCATTACCTCGCCGACGATTTCCTGCATAATATCTTCTATGGTGATCATACCGATAGCCGAACCAAACTCATCTATCACCACCGCCATGTGATCATGCCGCTGCTGCAGCACAGGCAACAACTCATCCAGAAGCTCATCTGCCGGTACGTAGTATGCGGGCTTAATGAGTTCAGATAAGGCTCTCTCGCTGAGTTTCGGATCCATCAAATCCCACAGGGTAAACCCCACAATACCAATAACCTGATTATGCTCACCCTCATACACAGGTAGACGAAAATGAGCGCGCTTGCGCGCCAGGCGAATGGCATCCCGGGTGGTTTTTTCAATACTCAGCGCCGTCATCTCGGAGACGGGGATCATCGCTTCACCCACGGTGGTATCCGCAAAACGTGTCACCCGCATAATGCGGTCTCGGTCAAACACATCAATATCTGCACCCTGTTCTGCCATTTCAATCACTGAACGTATCTGCTCACGATTGGTAAAGAGTTCCATGGGTGATATTTCTACGCCTACCAGGTGCCCAACCATGCGTGCCACCCACGAGAACACAAACACCAGTGGGTAAAATAACCATGAAAAAAATTGCAGCGGATAGATAATAATGGGGCCCAGCACATCGGCCTTTTGCTGGTACACACTCTTCGGCACCACTTCACCAAAGATAAGAAACAGTGGGGTATAAATTAGAAAAGCGTATAAGTCACCGTAGTCTCCAAAAAAACGGATCATCAATACAGTACCCAGTGTAGTGAGCACCACCACCGATATGTTGGTGCCTACCAGGGTTGTGCCGAGCAGCACCTCGGGCTTTCGAAATAGTTTCAAAACCAGCGCGGCCCCTTTATGCCCCTTATTCGCACTGTGCTGTAACTTCAGGCGATCCGCATGTACCAGCGCAATCTCCGAACCGGAAAAGAACCCCTGCAGCAGGATCAGCGCCAGCATGGCCAGAATAATCAGTACTATATCCATTGACAGTTCTCCGTGACTTAGTGGTTATCACTTTGTTCATCAGGAATCGGCTGCTGAGGCTCTACTGACTCCGTTTTCTCAGCGCCCTTACTGGCACGCAAGCGCGCAACCCGATGCCCTTTCATTTCGAGTACCGTCAACACCACCCCCTCGATGCTAATGTCATCGCCCACCTGAGGCAGCCGATCCAGTGCTCTTAGTAAAACACCGCCAACGGTGGTCATGCGCTGATCCGTTATGCCGAAGTTAGTTATCTTCTCAAACGCTGTGAGCTTCATATCACCCGCCAGCTCAAATATATTTTCCGCAAGCTGCGTATAAAATAACTGCGACTCGGTTTCAGGTGTGATTTTGCCAAACACAAAGCTGAGCACACTCTTCAGGGTTACCAGCCCATCAATACCTCCGAACTCATTCAGTATTGCCGCGGCCTGGACTTTATGGTCGAGGAAGAAATCAAACATCTCGTCCACCTTTTTGGTGGGTGGCACGATGACAGGAGGCCTTAAAATATTTTCTATTTTCATGCTGCCGAAGTCAGCATCATCCAGAACATGCCGCATAATATCCTCAGCATGAATAAACCCCACCAGGTTATCACGAGTCCCTCGAAAAACCGGCAAGCGGGTGTAGCGCAGAGTACGAACTTGCTCAACTAATTCCACAACCGGCATTTGCGCATCAATGAAGGCGGTTTGGGTACGCGGGATCATGATTTCAATGACTTCTGTGGTACCGGCTTCCAGCAGGTTATAAATAAGGCTTCGCTCACTTACACTAAGCTCCCCTCCCTTAACCACTTCATCCACCAATGTGCGAAACTCATCTACCTGGAGGATGTTTTCTGCTGCGGTCTCCTCTCCCACAATCTTCGTGGTGATCTGGTCGGCGACCAGTCGAATTGCCCAGCGAAATGGCGCAATAAATTTCACCCAGATGCTCAGCGGCAGCGCAATAATCCGCGTACTGATTTTCACCGGATCGGAAACTGCAATGGTCTTGGGCGTCACTTCACCAAACAGTAAAAGCAACGGCACCATTAACAGGATGCTTATCAGCCCTCCCTGCTCGGCCCCATACAGGGCCACCATAATACCGGCCATATTGGCCGTTGCCGCCACATTAATGATTTCGTTGCCGCAGAGAATGGAAATAATCAACTGCCGAGGTCGCTCCAACAGCGAATGCACTAATTCAAAACGTGGATTATGGTCTCGCCTCATCTGCTGCAGATCGAGGCGGGACAGCGAAAACAGTGCCGTCTCCGAACTGGAAAAAAACGCCGAGGCAATCAGTAAGAATATTTGTAAGCCAATGCGGACGAGCATATCCAACTGCAATAGCCGCTGAGGGTCAATAGCGATAAAGGTACTCAAGTCCATCCAGATTCCGTCCCTAAGTTGGTGTCCACCTGCGCCTCTCTAATTAAGAATTTACCGTCTTTGGACTACGTTTACTAGCCGCACCGCTGGCGAACGCAGGCAGTTAAAATCATCTGCACAGAGAGTCGTACGAACACCTTAAATTAACTGTTGTTATAAATGACACCCCGGCGCACCAACCACTTTTCTATCTCTACCGCGAACAAAACCAGTGAAGACAGCGCCAGGCAGACGGCCAGGTCGAACATCGGCAAGGGTTGAGTATAAAAGATAACATTTAAAGCTGGTGTGTAGATCACCGCCACCTGCAATAGTAGCGCAAACATGACCGCCCCTAGCATTGGTAGGTTACTGAATAAGCCGATGCGAAACAGCGATGCACTTTCACTGCGCACGGCCAGTGAGTGAAACAACTGGGATACGGTCAGCACGGTAAATACTACGGTCTGCCAGTGGGCCGCTTCACGTGAAATTGCCCATGCCATGGCCGCAATGGAAATACCGCCTACAAACAAGCCTACCCAAATAATATGCTGCCACATACCGTGAGCAAATATATTTTGATCCGGTGGCCGAGGTGGCCGACTCATGGTGCCTGGCTCAGCAGGCTCTGCCGCAAACGCCAGTCCCGGCAGACCATCGGTGACCAGATTGATCCACAGGATATGAATAGGTAACAGTGGGATAGGCAGGCCGAGAAACGGCGCCAGAAACAGCGTCCAGATTTCACCCGAATTGGAGCTCATCGTATCCTTGATGAACTTGCGAATGTTATCGAAGATGCGGCGCCCAGCCTGCACTGCCTGAACAATGGTGGCAAAATTATCATCAAGCAATACCATATCGGATGCTTCGCGCGCCACATCTGTGCCTTTTTTACCCATGGCGATACCAATGCCAGCCCGCTTCAATGCCGGTGCATCATTCACGCCATCACCTGTCATCGCAACAAATTCACCATTTTCCTGTAAAGCCTTAACAATGCGCAATTTCTGTTCGGGTGAGACGCGCGCATAAACCCGAATAGTTTCAACTATGCGGGTAAATTTTTCATCGGATAATTGTGCTAATTCATCACCGCTCAGCGCCGCCTGATCATCATCCGTAATACCCAGCCTTCGGGCAATAGCCATCGCCGTGCCCGGGTGATCCCCGGTGATCATCACTGGGGTAATGCCTGCCGCCAGGCAATCCGCCACGGCCTGTGGTACTTCTGGTCGTGGCGGGTCGATCAACGCCACCAGCCCAAGAAATATCAAGTCCTTTTCAATTCCCTCTGGTTCCACCGATTCTGGTAGCGCCGCAAATTCACGCTTTGCATACGCCAACACGCGATAACCTTCATTGGCTAACTGATCCGCTTCTGCCAGCACTACCTCAAGCTCAAACGCTAGATCACCTTCCGCCTTACTGCATTGTGCGAATACGGCCTCCGGTGCACCCTTAATATAGGCCGTCACACCATTAGGCGACTGATGCAATGTAGTCATCAGCTTACGTTCACTGTCAAATGGAATGGCTGCCAATCGTGGTTGCAACTGTTCCAGTGCAAGCTTATCAAAACCGGCTTTATGCGCTGCTTCAAACAACGCCAGCTCAGTCGGTTCACCCGCATGTTTACCGTCTTTCTCCGCCACATCGTTATTCAGGGCCAGCGCCTGCCCCAACTCGGCTAACGCCCCAGCGGTCTGAGCACTCGATAATGTCGCCTGTCGTTCACCATTGGCAAAGAACAGCTCAACCGTCATACGATTTTGAGTTAATGTGCCGGTCTTATCCGTACAGATATAGGTGACAGAGCCAAGGGTCTCCACCGCGGGTAAATTGCGCACCAGGGCATTGTGTCGAATCAACTTACGTGCACCTAATGCAAGTGAGATGGTCACCACGGCGGGCAGTGCCTCTGGTATCGCGGCTACCGCCAGGCTCACGGCGGTTAAAAACATTAGCATCACTGGCTGGCCTTGCAATAAGCCAGCAATAAACACCACCACACATATTGCCAGCACCGCCAGGGCAAGGTAACGGCTAAAGCGCATCAGCCTAACTTGCAGTGGCGTTTTCACCCCGGCCTCACCCTGGATCAATTCGGCAATACGGCCAATTTCGGTTTCAAGCGCAGTGGCCACCACCACTCCCTTACCGCGCCCACGTGTCACCAGGCTGCTCTTGAAAGCCAGATTATGACGATCACCGATGGATAGGTCGGCTTCACTTAAGCAGTCCGATTGCTTTTCAACAACCTGGGATTCACCGGTCAGGGCAGATTCATCAACCTGCATTTCCTCTTCTTCCAGCAGTCGCAAATCAGCAGGTACAACGTTGCCCGCTTCCAGCAACACCACATCCCCCGGCACCAGCTCTACTGCCGCCAGGGTTATCGCCTGGCCATCCCGTAATACATGCGCCTCTGGTGCCGACATTGCACGCAAGGCCGCCACAGCGCGTTCGGCTCTGAATTCCTGCACTGTACCAATAATGGCATTGAGCAACACGATGACTAATATGGCAATCGTGTCCTGAAGCTCTCCAATGAAGCCGGATATAAGCGCGGCCATCAACAGCACAATGATCATAAAATCGGCAAACTGTCCCAGCAATATAATTAACAGAGAGCGTTGTCGCTTTTCAGGAATCGCATTCGGACCATGCTCGATTAAACGTTTTTGAGCGTCAGCATTGCTCAAACCCGTTATCGAAGACTCGAGTTGTTGCAACACATCATCAGACTCAAGGCTGTGCCAGACAGGCTGTGACATTTTAATGCCCTGCCAATAGATAAATAAGGATTGCGGTCAGCACTGCGACGAATAAGGTCTGAATTCCACTGCGAAACCATGAGATCCCTGCGATACGCCCGAGAAAGACACCGAGTAAAAAGGTAAGTAGTAGTGCAATCATAATAGCGGCATAGAGAGGAGGCACAGGAAGTGCAACACCTGCATTTGATAGCCACAGTGGCATCAGGATTAACAGCGAAATAATCAGCGGAGCCGCACCATTCACCAGCGCAATAAACAGCGGCATCCAACGGGCCGCCTCACCGTGCACGCTTTGCTGGAGATCACTGCTCATTGCTTCTTCCAGTTTCCCAAGCGCATGCTTTCTTTCTGCCGATTCACTGACATAAGCACTGCTCAAACCGCTCATGCCCAGAGCAATGGCCGCTGCCAAACAGACATTAATAACCAAAGCGATATCTGCGGGGGTACTGACAACAAAACCGATAATCAGCCCCAGCATGGTGAGGGCACCATCAAACCCGTTGACGACGAAATAGCGCCGCGCAATACCGTGAGTCTGGGTGACACGCAGTAAAAGTCTTATCTGACTTAACAGGCTCATGGAACTTTAACCAGCATCCTCTTCACTATGCACCTCAACTTCATCAATACTGTGAAGTGAGCCCCCCATATTGCTGATGGCAGACTGAATGGCTGCAAAATCGATGGCACTCCCTTCTACTTCTATTTGCAGAGTTTCAGTATTTTCATCCATCTCAATAACGGACAAACGCACCCGATAATCGTCACCCACTTTGGCAATAGCCTGAGAAAATTCAATGGCACTCGGTTGATGAGGTTTAAGCACATCAAGAACTATTCTTTTGACTGAACCCATGGTGCTTATCCTCGTCTGTATGTTTTATTTAAATCAAAGATAACCGTATAAATACTCAGTTAAAAAATTTCATCTACGATAAACTTTTTGTTTTTTATACTGTATATGTCTCGTTTCCCATACACATAGATATAGCTCAATATTAATAGACTTAGGTTAACACTAGCAACTTGTACAACAGTGTTCAGCCCGCATAAAAATATAATGCAACAATTGGCAACCATGAGCTGGCGTGAATGAGCATCACTAGTTAAGTTAAGTTTATCCTGGCACAAGGCTAAACTTGATACGCGCCAGAAGAACTCAATACGAGATCGAAACATTGTTAATCATTGAATGGCTACAGTGGCTAGCCAAATTACTTTTAACTAAACCCGACAATTTAAATTTTTGACTGGTGCTTGACTGCACCACGCCATATTATACCGGAAGCATGTCGGATAGCTTTCCTATTAAGACGGTAACCAACAGTCATATTAAATTTAGCCAGTTTAAGGAATCACGATGTATAAAATGCAGCATATGCTGCCAGGGTACCTCTGATCAAATCTATGATACTTCTGGCTTACAGGTTTGTTCGTGATCAAGACAGGTTTTTGAAAGCATGTAGGTACCTGGTGAAAAAAGCTAACGCAGAGCACGGGCAAACCTGTAAGCCCCTTCGGGCGAGTTCTGAAGGGCACACTTGCCGTGTTACAAAGCTTGCAAAGGAGCGGGCCATTCACTTCGCTTTGCGCCTTGCAATTGCACCCTTCAGATCACGCAGAAGCATTATAGATTTGATCAGAGGTACCCTGGCTATTTTAGCCTGTTTTTATTCTGCAAGCCTGTTTGCGCAAGTTGACGTAAACGTGGTGGTCATTGGTATCAACAAGAAGCTAGAAGATAATGTTCGCTTGTCGCTTAGTATAGAGCAACAAAAAAGCCATGTTTTGATGAGCGAAGGTCGCCTGCGTCGACTGCACAAAAAAGCACCTCTGGAAATTTCAAATGCCCTGCAGCCCTTCGGTTATTATCAGGCTGTTGTTAAACCAGAGTTGACCCAGTCAAACCCCAATCAATGGACCGCAACTTATACAGTTGACCCAGGCCCGCCATTAACGGTTGATGAATTTAACTTCATTGTAAGTTCGGAAGTGGGTAATGATGCTGAATTTCAGCCCCTGATAAAAAAGCCACCTTTCAATAAGGGCGATGCATTCAACCATATCGAATATGAAGAATTCAAAGCCCGCCTGGCAAAGCTTGCATCAGAACGAGGTTACTTTAACGCGCATTTTATTAAACACCGCATTGAGATTGATCTTAATAAATATACAGCCCGTATCTATTTAAACTATGACGGTGGTGTGCGCTACCGCTTCGGCGAGGTTTTATTAAAACAGAATGTACTCGATACCAAACTTTTAAAGCGCTATATTCCCTTTGAAAAAGGCATGCCTTACACACTTAACCAGATGATCGATCTGCAACAGGCACTGAATGACAGTGATTACTTCCAATCGGTTGAGGTTTCACATGAACAACCACAAATAAACAGTCATGAAATCCCTGTGACGGTAAAACTGTCACCTCGCAAACCCCATCGTTTTAGTTTAGGGCTGGGTTATGGCAGTGACACAGGCGCGCGCGCCAAATTTGGCTGGCAAATGCCACGTTTGAATACCAGTGGCCATCGTTTAGACACCGAAACCAGGGTATCGCAACTCGGTTACAGTCTGGGCGCCTATTATCGCGTACCGGTATTTAATCCCCGAACAGACCAGATGATCTACAGTGCAGGTGTCGTGAATGAAACAACTGACAGCAGTGAAAGCACCATACGCAGCGTTGGTGCCAGCCTCAAACATAGCCGTGGAGACTGGCGAGAAGCTATTTCACTTAACTATCAGCAGGAAGATTTTATTGTTGCCGATATCAGCGATGACTCCACCCTGCTTCTGCCCAGCATCAACTGGAGCCGCACCTGGGGGGGAAATTTTATCTACGCAGTTGACGGCCTTCGTTTTGATATTACCTTGCGTGGTGCCAACAAAAAATTAATTTCGGATACCAATTTCACACAACTTCAGGGTGGCATTAAAGCCATTAGCTCGCTAAATCCGCGCAATAGAATCATCGCCCGTGGCAGGCTCGGCAGCACCTGGACGCAGGAATTTGAGCAGCTGCCCTCCTCAGTTCGTTTCTTTGCCGGGGGCGCCCAAAGTGTGCGCGGTTATGCCTATCAGTCACTCGGCCCGGTGGATGTAAATGGCAAGGTGGTGGGTGGCAAGCTGCTCATGGTGGGTAGCCTCGAATATGAGCACAGCCTCAATGGCCAATGGGGTATAGCGTTATTTTATGATGGTGGAAACGCGATCGACAATATCAATGACAAACTGGAACGCGGAGCCGGTTTCGGCTTACGCTGGAAATCACCCGTGGGGCCTGTACGAATTGATTTTGCAAGTGCGGTTACCAAGGAAGGAAGCCCCTGGCGTATCCACATTAATATTGGCCCAGACTTATGAAACAGGTGCGCCGACTTATTGTCGTGCTACTACTAATACTGTTTAGTGGGCTGGCATGGCTAACATTAACAACAAGTGGTTTGCATTGGGTATATCAACAATCCACAGCCTACTTGCCTGGCAAGCTAGTGGCTGCAAAAGTGCAAGGGCGATTAATTGGCCCTATTACACTAACAAAAATAGAATATCGTCAGCATAATGCCGTTATTCAAGCTGATCAGATCATTCTCGACTGGCAGTTAAGCGCATTGTTATCGAGCCATATTAATATCAGCCGTCTACATATACAGTCGCTCAGCATTGTTCTGCCCAACGCGGACAAAACAACGTCATCTCAAACTCAGTCACTGCCCGAACTTAAACTGCCGTGGCGTGTCGCGTTAAACGATGTGAAAATAAATGACCTTCGCTTTAAACAAAACGAACAGCTCACTAAGCTCAAGCAGATCAGACTCAATGCCTCCAGCCTGCTTAATCAAATTAATATCAAATCACTCGCTATCAATACCGAAACGTTCAAGCTGGATATAAAAGGCAAACTTCAGCCCAATAGAAATTATCAGCATAAGTTGCAACTTAACTGGCAAGCTGAGCTTCCCTCTCATGTCACACTCAAAGGAAACGGCCAGCTGCTAGGAAACATGCAGGCAACTCAGTTAAAGCAAACCCTCAGTGGCCCACTGCAGGCAACACTGGATGCCGGGTTCAATGACTTACTTAACCAGCTTAACTGGCAGTGCAAAATAAACATCAGTCAATTTGACACCTCAAAATTGCATACCAACTTACCTGCCTGGGCTGGAAAATTTGAGCTGGATGGCAAAGGTGATCTGAACACGGCCTCTGTGTCTGGCAAACTTAAAACAGACTCTGTGGTTGCTCCTCCCTTAACTAATCTCTTAGACGCTAAATTAAACCTGCGGATGAGCTGGCATGATAAAAGTTTTGATATAGAGCAGTTTGATTACAGCTCAAGCCATTCTCAATTCAACGTTAAAGGCCGGGTAACAGACACACTCGAACTCGACTGGTCAGTGGCTGTTGCCAATCTGGCAGAATTTCACCCTCAGGCCAGTGGCCAATTCGAGGCTCAGGGTAAAATTTCTGGCTCAGCCGATGCACCAATAATTCATGCCGCTGTCAACGGCAAAGCCTTGAACCTGCCTGACTACAAAATTGCTTCTATCAACGCAAATTTTAATGCCGATCTGTTCCACTGGCAGCAATTGGAGTTCAGCGTTGCGGCACAGGCACTTGAGTTAAAAAATGTTGTTTTGCAATCACTGGACATTAAAGCTGACTCACATCGTGTACACATAAAAACCATTTCTGAAGACCAGGTGACAGCACTGATTGAGGCCAGGGGTGAAGTCAGTAATAAAACCTGGCGTGGTCATATTGTACGTGCCGATATTCAGCATAAGCGTTTTAGCAACTGGCAACTCAAAGCCCCCGTTGCCCTGAGCATTAGTAACCAACTGTTTGCTGTTGATTTAATCTGCTGGAACAATAAACAGAATAGCAGTGCCTGTATATCTTTAGAGGAAAAAAATAAAACCTGGCAATCTCATCTTGAGATAAAAAAAATCCCCCTGCAATTGCTTAGCCGATGGCTACCACCCGACCTGAAATTTGAAGGCGTAGCCAACGCAAAAGTCGAGTTTAACTTTCAAGCCCCTGACAAATTACTGGGTTATGGGGATATCAATTTACCAGCCGGTATTGTGAGCTACCCACTGCTCGAAGGGGAACAGGACAGCTGGGCTTATAATGGCGGCATAATAACCTTCTCACTTGATGAGCAGGGGATAAAATTAAAATCCGATATTACGATAAGTAAGGCTGAGCAGTTCCAGTTAGACGTTGAATTACCGGGTGCGCAACTGCTTGCTATGGATTATCAAAAACAGGCCATATCAGGCCAGGCAAAACTAACCGTTACCGAGCTGGGACTGGCTGAAGCATTAATACCTGAAATACAGAATTTTAACGGCGAGGCTGGATTAGAACTGTCTATTTCAGGCAGCCTTGGCCAGCCTCAAATCAGTGGCCAGGCTGAACTGAGAAATGCAGAATTTAAAATTCCTCGCCTCGGGCTGATCATCGAGCGAGTTAGTCTGAAGGCTCAAACAGATCAACAGCAGAATTTAAATATGCTTCTTGAAGCACACTCTGGTGAAGGTAAGCTGAGTGTTCAGGCGCATACCATTTTAGATAGTGCTTCCGGCTGGCCGAGTGAAATCCATATTAAAGGTGAGCAGTTCAAAGTATCACAGATCCCGGAAGCTCAGGTATTGATCTCACCTGAGCTACAGATCAAACTACAAAAAAATACAATTGATATTAAGGGCAATATTCATATCCCTTATGCAAAATTGCAAGCTAAAGACATTACGTCAGTTGCGCGTGTTTCTGACGATGCCGTGATCGTGGGTGACACACAAGCAAAAGAACAGAAGTGGTCAATTTTTAGCAAAACTCGTATAACCCTGGGCGACCGTGTCAGCTTTTTCGGATATGGCTTTGAAGGTCGATTCGCTGGCAGCCTGTTACTGGAAGAAAGCCCGGGACAACTCACCAAAGCCACAGGTGAAATTAATATCCCTGAAGGCCGCTACCGAGCATATGGTCAACGCCTGGATGTCGAGCACGGCCGTCTACTTTACACCGGTGGCCCGCCAACCAATCCAGGCCTGGATCTACGAGCGGTGCGGCACATTAACAATGTGACGGCGGGTATTAAGGTGAGAGGCAGCCTTAATCAGCCTCAAATGGAATTGTTTTCTATTCCTTCTATGGGCCAAACCGATACCCTTTCTTACCTGTTACTGGGTCGCCCCATGGAAAACGCCTCCGGTGAGGAAGGTGCCATGATGGCCAAAGCAGCACTGGCACTGGGTTTAAGCGGTGGCGATAAACTTGCCCGTGTGCTGGGTGATCGGTTTGGTCTGGATGAGATGCGCGTCGAAAGCAGCGACAGTGGTGACCAGGCATCGCTGGTTATGGGACGCTATCTATCCCCCAGGCTTTACGTCAGTTACGGTGTCGGCCTGATCGAAGCGTTCAATACATTTACAGTGCGCTACCAGATCGCTGATAAATGGCAACTCAAAGCTGAAAGTGGTGAACATCAGGGCGCGGATATTATATACACTATTGATCGTTAAGCTTTCGTTAGACAAAATCCTGTTAATATAAATTAAAGTTTATTGTAAATTTGAAATCCATATGAAAATTATTGAAGTCATTGTTCATACTGATCACATCGACACCGTAGAAAATATTGGCGACGTATACGGCGTTGTCGACCAATGGAGCATCGATTCATCAGATACTGATCAGCGTAAGGTGATGCGGTTATTGGTCGACGACAAACACCGGCAGGCAATAATGGATGCACTGCAAAATCAGCTTGGGCGATATGAGACAACTCGTATCGTGGTTCAGCCGGTAGAGGTCACCTTACCCCCAGTAGAAATTGATGATAAAGATAAAGAAACTGAAAAAGAAAATACCAGTAAAAGCGGTGCTACTCGAGAAGAACTGTATGAATCCGTTTCAAAAAATGCAGAATTAAATAGCAACTTTCTGCTACTGGTTTTTTTGTCCACCATTGTTACCGCTATTGGTCTGGTTGAAAATAACATCGCGGTAGTTATCGGCGCCATGGTTATCGCGCCATTGCTGGGACCCAATATTGCTTTTGCTCTGGGCGCAACGCTGGGTGACAACGAGCTGATTTTGACTTCATTAAAAACCAACCTGGCTGGCATGGGGCTGGCCTTATGCCTTGCACTCATTACTGGCCTGATATTACCTATGGATTTAAACAGCGAAGAAGTCATCTCTCGCACCTATGTTGGCATCGACTCTGTCGTACTCGCCCTGGCTTCCGGTGCCGCTGCCGTTTTATCCTTAACGACGGGCTTATCAAGTGTACTGGTAGGTGTCATGGTCGCCGTGGCATTAATGCCGCCAACAGTAACGGTTGGTTTGATGCTGGGATCAGGCCAGATAGAACTGGCCTTTGGTGCCGCGCTGCTACTGGCTGTGAATGTTGTTTGCGTTAATCTGGCAGCAAAAATTGTTTTCCTGGCACGTGGCGTAAAACCTCGCACATGGCTGGAAATACGCAAAGCAAAACAATCGACCATCACCTATATGGCTTTCTGGATTATTTCACTTCTGATCTTGTTGATTGCAATATATTTACGTGGTCGTTACTAAGCTCGTGTAAAATTAAAACGAAACCATCTAAAACGTTTACGCTGAATAAACTCTTATGAATTGTAATACTTTTTGATTATTTTCCAGACCTCCTCTGCACAGTCCACAAATTCGAAAAGCTGAAAATCATCCTCGCCTCTGGCGCCCTCTTCAACTCGCGCAACAAAATTTACAACACGTCGCCAATACTCACTGCCAAATTTAGGTTTTCTACCGGCTTTAGAAAGTCGGTAGAATTTTCATTGCTTTGTAAATCCTGAGATACCGAAAATCAGCCTGCACAATTAAGTGGGGCGGCGGTCTGTTATTCAATCAGGTGCATTTACTGCTAAGCCAGTTATTGCCTTTATCTCTATCTTGAAATACGCAGAACTCCGAACACAGGCTACTGAAAAAGTACGCAAATTTATTTGCCAATTCACCGTTTGAGCGGGTAACCACTGCATTTTCAATGTTGCCGTTAGATAATGCAGCCGCTTTATGCAAGCCTACAATTTCAGCCTCTTCCTCTTGGCTTAGTTTGATGGAATCGATATCAAGAAAATCGACCAGTTTGTATTTTATTTTAGCAAAACGTGGATCATCATAAATAAGCTGGCTGACCTCAATAATTTCTCTACCCGAAATATCACCATAATATTTCCAGTAAACCCCATTATCAGCCCATTCTATTTTGTACAAATCACATAACACCTTTCATATAAGCTGCCCTGCTAGTTATTGTTTAAGTGTTAATAATTGTAGAAGAGGAAATAATTTAGTAAATCACCCGTTAGAGTGAAACGCAGGTGGTTTATGAGCTAGATTAACTCAACTACTATGGACTGAAAGTCCATAGGTTGACGACAGAGGACTAAAAGTCCTCTCTTATACAATACCACTCACAATACATTTTATTAACTGCACTAAAATTTAATCAATTTGTAGGGTGGATCAAGCGCAGCGGATCCACCAGAATTGAGTCGTGATATAGGTGGATCCGCTACGCTTGATCCACCCTACTTTTCTTAAAAAGAGTTCAACTATCATTAATACATGTGTAGCAGCTAAAGCCTTGCACTAAAGTGCATAGTTTTAACTAGCGCCTTGGGACAATAAACAACAGGATAGGAAAAGGTCTAGTTTGGGCTGAGCCGACCCCCCTTAAATTTATGGGGGTAAAAACAAAGCTGTAGTTTGTACTGTTCATCGCTTGAGCGTTTTACAGGCTGGCTTCGCTCTTTTGTTTCTTGTTAGTAAGCAGCGACAGGCTCAGTATAACCAGTCCCGCGATAATGCCCGCCATACCTTCATACACGGCGCTGTGCCAGCCCAGGTAACGCCAGGCCATGGCGACAGACAAGCCGGTGATAACCGCCAATATACTTGATTTCTGATCCGGTTTGCCACCCAGGCTTAACACGATGAGCAGAGGTGCAAAGGCGCTGGCAAGCCCGGACCAGGCCAGAATAACCAGGCTAAATACGCTCTGCCCGTTAACTAAAGCCCATAACAAGGCTACCAGTGTAATTAGCAGTGTGGCCGCTTTAAGTAAAAAAGTGTTTTCAATTTTGTGTGGTAACAGGTCATGCGTGAGAGCCGCTGAACAGCTTAGCACCAGTGAATCAGCAGTAGACATGGTGGCAGCAAATATACCGGCAAGTATCAGGCCGACAAATACCGGCGATAGCAGCTCAAGCGCCATGGTCGGCAATGCCAGTTCGGCATCGAAGCCGCCGTCATTGGCCAGGTAAATGCGCGACAGCAGGCCAACGCCGGTTGCCATCGCATAAAACGCGGTAAACCACAGGTAGTACCAGAGCCTTGCCTGATTCATTTTTTGATTATTTGCCAGCGTCATAAAACGCACCATGATATGGGGCTGGCCGATGACAGAGAAGCCGGCAAAGGCCCAGCTAATAGCAAACAGCACACCGCCTGCCAGGCCGGGAAGTGCCAGATCTTTGGGGAACCAGTCGAGAAAACCGTGCACCGTACTCATCTGTGAAATACTGGCATCGATGCCGCCGAGGGAGCCGATGGCAACAAAAAGCAGTATTGCCATGGCAACGATCATCACTACCGACTGTGCAACATCCGTCCAGATAGACGCGCGAATGCCGCCGACGATGCAATATAGCGCGACCAGTATTGCGCCTATAACCGCACCCGCCCATATCGGCCAGTCGAATAACACGTGCAGTGCCTTACCGCCAGCGACGAGCTGGGCGCTGGCATAGGCCAGCAGAAAGATAAGTGAGATAAGCCCGATGATGCGCTGCAGATTGTCCTGCTTGCCATTGTTATACCAGTTGCTGAGCACCCCGGCATAACTGACTTCTCTGGATAATTCTGTGGCTGACCGCAGGCGGCGATGGACAAATGTTGATGCCAGAAAATCACCCAAGATCCATCCTAGCATCAGCCATATTGAGGCGAGGCCGGTGGCATAGGTGTAACCGATAACGCCGATAAACATGTATCCGCTGTTGTTAGTGGCAACAGCGGATAAACCCACTAGCCCCGGTGAAACCGAACTGCTGGCTAAATAATAATCCTGCTTGGTGCCACGGCTCTTGCGTGCTGAAGAAACGCCGATGAGAACAAACAGAAGTAAAAAAAACAGAAAAGAAATTATCATAAGTTCTTGTATAAGTTCGCCATCAGTTTGAGAGCAGGCTGCAGGTAATTGCGCTTTCGTCTGTAGGCTCAATTTTTAGGCTGGCTAACAGTTCCTTAAGCTTTCCGTGGCGGCTATTCTCATGGTTCCTAACGGTTTACCTATGTAACGGTAGCCTCTATGTTAAACGTTATTACTCACGCTTTTACTCTGCTTCCAGTTCATATGCACCGTCAGCGTTATGCACTTCTTTGCCGGTAACCGGCGGATTAAATACACAGGCCATCTTCATTTCTTTAAAGGCGCGCAGGATGTGTTTATCATGTTTATCCAGCACATAAACAATACCCGGTTTTATCGGGTATTTTTTGTTGCCCTCCGGGCCATCATCCAGGGTTTCGACTTCACCTTCGCCTGACATGCAATACACCGATTCCAGGTGGTTTTGATAGTGCATTTGAAAATCGGCACCCTCGTAGATGGTTGTGATGTGAAAGGAAAAGCCCATATTGTCATCTTTCAGTAACAGTCGAACGCTGTCCCAGTTACCGTTGGGGTCTTCAACTCGGCGTTCTGTCTTTTCCGCTTCCTGTAGGCTTCTAACAATCATTGCTACTTTTTCTCTTAGGTGTTATTCGGCGTTATGCTCTGCTTAAAAATGTTCGTCGACGATTAATCGTCGACGCGTACATCATCAAAGTAATCAGATTCTTCGGGAATACCGTCTTCTTTTGCACACACTTCTTTTACAGCCTGTTCTACGATGTCGATGCCTTTTTTCAGGTTTTCATCGCTGGTTACCAGAGGGCATAAAAACTTAACCACCTGGTCATCGGCACCACTGGTTTCTATAATCAGGCCCTGTTGAAAACAGGCACGCGTAATTTTTCCGGCAATATCACCGTTAACGCAATTCATACCTAAAAACATACCGCGACCGCGGCAAGTGAAGTTACCTTCACCATATTGCTCGGCAATCGAATTGAGGCGTTCAAGCACGTATTTGCCTTTGCGTTTTATCTCTTTGGAAAAGGCATCATCGGACCAGTAATGATCAATCGCCGCTTTGGCCGTAACAAAGGCAAAGTTATTGCCGCGGAAGGTACCGTTATGTTCGCCCGGTTTCCACTGGTCTAATTCGGGTTTGATGAGCACCACGGCAAAAGGTGTACCGTAACCACCGAGTGATTTTGACAGGGTGATGATGTCGGGTTTGATACCCGCTTCTTCAAAGCTGAAATAGGTACCTGTGCGTCCGCAACCGGCCTGAATATCATCAATGATCAATAAAATATCATGCTTTCTGCAGATTGCCTCAAGGCTTCTTAACCACTCAAAACTGGCGACATTAATACCGCCTTCACCCTGCACGGTTTCAACGATAACGGCAGCAGGCAAATCAACACCGCTGCTCGAATCGGAGAGAACTTTTTCAAGGTACGCAGTGGTATCGACATCGTCTCCGAGGTAACCGTCATAGGGCATACGAAACGTACCGCTTAAACTGACGCCCGCCGCACCCCGGTGATGCGAGTTGCCGGTTGCGGCAAGCGCACCCAGGCTGACACCATGAAAACCGTTGGTGAAAGCGATGATATGTTCACGCCCGGTAACGTTTCTTGCCAGTTTTAATGCCGCTTCCACGGCGTTAGTGCCGGTTGGCCCAGTAAACTGCATCACGTAATCATACGCGCGGGGTTTAAGGATTTTTTCATTAAAGGTATTCAGAAACGCTTCTTTGGCCTTGGTATGTAGATCCAGGCCATGGGTGATGCCATCTTCCTGTATATATGCCAGCAGTTTTTCTTTGAACAGTGGATTATTATGCCCGTAGTTCAGCGTACCGGCACCTGCGAGAAAATCAAGATACTGGTTACCGTCTTCGTCATACATGTACTCTCCCTGTGCTTTATGAAAAACGCGGGGGAAAGCACGTGCATAACTTTGTACTTCTGATTCTATTTCATTAAAAATTTTCATATGGATATCCCGGCGCAATCCTTAGCACCTATTGTGTAATTAAATGTAACGTCAGGTTGGAGCTAACTTGAACGGGCCGACGCGTGCAAGGCACTCAGTATCGTGCTCACCCGCCAGGTGTTTGTCGCGGTCAAACATAACTGATTTGTGCAGCGTGGTTCCCAGCTTGTTGGCGAGGCTTTCGAACAGCGCCCAAGAAGCCTTATTTGATTCAGTAATGGTAGTTTCCAGATGTGTGATCTGGCTACACTGCGGGCGATCGAGAATATGCCTCAGCATGCTGCCTGCCAGGCCAATGCCACGTGCGCGTTCATCAACGGCTACCTGCCAGATAAAGAGAGTGTCTTCACGCTCAGGTATCAGGTAAGCAGAAATAAAGCCGACCAGCTCTTCGTTTGTGTTGGTTGTTTGCACGGCAGCCACCGAAGTGCCCGCAAAGTGCGTACACTGCAACAGATTGCAGTACATGGAGTTGCCATCAAGAGGTGGGCAGCGAGCAATCAGGCGAAATACAGACGCACCATCATGGGGAGTCGGGGGGCGCAGCACTGTTTGGGGTTTAGATAAGCTCATAAATTAACTGACGCATTATACATTATCCAGCGTAAATTCTCTAGTTTGGCATCGCACCTGTCCCTATATACCGATCACGCTGTTTACGCATACCGGCCAGAATTGGTGCCGCAATCGCCTGTGGAAAATCTTTGGGTATTTGTGTCCCAACCTGTTTGATAACATCATCAACCGCAGCCATCATATCTCTAACGATTTTTTGCGCTATCTTTTCATTAAACCCCACCTGCCTGGCCGTACTAATAAAATGCCGAGGCTGGATATTGCTCCAAAGGTAATGGCGATTCGTTCCATTCATTGCCATAGCCATCTTAATTTTCTTAGCTTCTAACTGTCTACTCACTAATAATGGATGTGCCGACATAATGTCATAGAGCGGTGTCATTCTATAGCGCCCTTCAGGCTCAATGAAAATACTAAAGTTCTTTGCATGACCATCAATCGCTGCTAGCAACCAAAACAATACCTGTGCTTTAAAAAAAAGCTCACGATCATGTTTTGACTCTCTAGATTGCAGTAAAAACCGCATGATAGGTTCAATACCAGGTCCACCATCACTCCTAATTCCTGGCATTGAACATCCAATCCAGCCAACTAAGAAACACGAGTCCGAATCCCCAGAGCAATGCACTGCAATATTACATAATGGAAATCAGGCAAATAACAACTGTAATTTTCAGATCACAATAGGAACATCCTCACCTAAAGCACTTACCCAGGTTGAAACAGTTGACTCAAATCCGCATTAAAGCCAGGTATGAAGACCCTGTCATTGTAGAGATTTATCATTTGACTAAAGATCTTCGCAGGGTACCCAGTCCTATTCCTGATATCGAATTCGTCAGACTGATTACAGATGATTCCGCTAATCAGCTACAGCTCTTACCACTCGACCACAGCAGTTAAAGACTGAGAGGCTAATATTTTGACCCATTATTCGCTTATTCTGCTGTCTTATATTTCGCTTATTGTGTCATTTTACCAGTTTCACATGTGAAACTGGCTAGCCAATCAACACAATTATTTCCATATCGGGAATATTTTTCCTGCCGCAAGCATGAAATCCCATTATTTTCCATATCGGGAATATTATTTGCAATTTTCCTATATATCACACTATAATTTCCATATCGGGAATGAATACATCTCCAAGTGCTATACTTAGCTATATTTTCCATATCGGGAATATTAATGACGCAAACTATCAGCAAAACCAGGGCAAATCACATACAGAGCACGACTGAGCTAGGTCGCTGTCTACGAGACCGCCGTCGCGAACAGGCCTCCACGATCAGTGATGTCAGCAGTTTTGCCTCCCTGGGGGAGCGCTTTATCTCGGAGATTGAGCGCGGAAAAGAAACCGCTTCTTTTAATAAGTCCCTGCAATACATTAATCTGCTTGGCCTGAGTTTACATATCTATCCAAGAAATGTGCTCAACATCCAGTCTCCCTATGGGACTTTTACCGATCTAAAAGCGCTTGGCGCACTGGCACGTCATCACCGGAAAACCCAAAAAGCCACATTAGACATAGTAAAAGAACTCTCGGACTTAAGCCTTCGCTTTTTATCCGATTTTGAACGGGGCAAGAATTGCCAGATTGGCAAAGCCCTTTCTGCACTTAGGCACTATGGCCTGGAAGTGGCAATTGCCCCCAGGAACTACCGACTCAGTAAGGGAGATCTGTTAAATGTATGATGACGAACTCAATGTTTGGACCAATGGTCACCATGTCGGCTATCTGTGGCGTAATGAGCGTAATGAAATGGGCTTCCAGTACTCAGCGGAATGGCTAGAAAATCCTGTTCGCTTTCCCGTCTCAAAAACACTGCCTTTGAGAGCCGAATCCTATGAACCTGGATCAGAGAATCGGGTAGCCCATCACTACTTTGCCAATCTCCTGCCTGAAGCCAATAGCCGCATGCGGATTTGCAGAGAGAAGAAAATCAGCGTTGATAATGATTTTGAGTTACTCCGCGCGATTGGCGGCGAGTGCGCAGGGGCATTATCCATTCTGGGCGATGAGTCACAGGATGTCGCCCCCAAATACCGTCTACTCAGTGATGAAAATCTCACTGAACTCCTGATTAAACGCAATCCATCAGTGGTCGTAGAAGCAGGCGATAATCCCCCCCGCCTTTCTCTGGCCGGTGCTCAGGATAAGGCACCTGTAAAATATGAAAACGGTAAATTCTATATTCCCCTGGATAACGCCATATCAACACACATTTTGAAATACCGATTACGCGATATCAATCATGTCCCAGCCTATGAAACAATCACCATGTGGACAGCCGCTGAACTGAAACTCGATGTCAGTGAAATTGACTATTGCACACACGAAGATGAATCCTTTACGCTGGGTAAACGCTATGATCGCCTCGTAACGGCCGATGGTCTTGTCCGACTACACCAGGAAGACTTCTGTCAGGCGAGCGGGAGATCCAGCAGCAGTAAATACGAACATGAAGGTGGTCCCACGTTTGCCGAATGCTTGCGACTAGTAAAGGAACATTCGACTCAGCCCTTAAAAGACATCCCAAGACTCATCCAATGGCAGGTGTTTAATTATCTGGTTGGTAATTCGGATGCGCACGCAAAAAACCTTTCGTTTTTATACGGCCAGGACAACGCCACTCGATTAAGTCCTTTCTATGATCTCATTGCTATTCATGCCTGGCCGAGCCATGTGTTTAATCATGAATTGGCGTTATCCATTGGCGGTGAAATGAATATCAATAATATAAAACGCGCCCATTGGGAGAAACTTGCCGATGAATGCGACACATCCTTCAAATTATTCGACATTGCAATCAAAGATTTATCTGGCGGCATTATTGATGCCTTTGATCGTGCCGAACAGCGATTTGAAGAAGCGCACGGCAAATACCCTGCTTATCAACAAGTCCGGCAAGCCTTAATTAAAAACCAACGGATATTAAAAAAAGCATTTGAATGAATACAGGTAGATGCCACGCAATAAAAAAGTTAGATCTATTGACAGTGAGAGGCTTAGGGGTGACCCCAAAATATTTGTTCGCGTATTCAATAAATCTGCGTCAATGTGCAAAATCGCATCATCCGCCAGTGCAATATGGCGTTCGACTATATTGCGTAATTCGCGGATATTGTCCGGCCAGCTATAGTGTTTTAAGCGCTCTAAAGAAGGCGCATCAAAACCAGTGACTCGACGGTTATAACGTTGTGAAAATTCAGTAATAAAATAATTTATCAGGTTTTCAATATCTTCTGTGCGAAGTATTTCGGTGACAGTATACTCATTTATTTTCAGAGCAGAGAAATAGGTATACTGTCCCCGGAATTGCGCTCCAGATCCTGAATGGTTATACGGTTGCGGATCGCTCATGATCTAATCAACCATAACTTCGGCAGTAAATTTGCCGCCTGCCATTGCTGTAACAACGTCGTCGTGCTCGTGTTGCCCAATAACTGTTAACGTATTGTTCTTTAAATTAAACTTCGCATCTTCTACTCCAGTCAGTGGTTTTACGATATTTTGTATTTTTAAAATACAGGCACCGCAGCCTGCACCACCAACTTTATATATTGTTTCAGACATTATTCCTCCAAATTGTTTTAGTGACTAACCCGCACAGCAGGACAATTGTTTTACGTCTTTATTAAACGTTTGCGCTGTCAGCTTTAATCCTTCAACCATTGTTAAGTAGGGAAATAGCTGATTAGCTAGATTCTCTATTGTCATGTTATTACTTATTGCCAATGTTGCTGTCTGTATGATTTCACCGCCTTCATTGGCCAGTACCTGACAACCAACAATACGGCCACTATCTTTCTCAGCCACCAGTTTGATAAAACCACGGGTATCCATATTGGCCAAAGCACGGGGGACATTTTCCAGATCCAGTGTTCGGCTCTCGACCTCCAGACCCTGATCGCTGGCCTGTCGTTCAGAGAGACCTACGGTGCCCACTTGCGGATCGGTAAACACAACGGCTGGCATCGCCGATAAGTCAATGGCAACATCGTCGCCCATCATATTCCGTGCAGCACGCGTACCGGCAGCGGCCGCAACATAAACAAACTGCGGTTGATTGGTGCAATCACCGGCGGCATAAATGTTTTCAACATTGGTGCGCATGTGATCATCAATCACAACATTTCCATTTCTGCTTGTTTCGATACCTGTATTTTCAAGGGCCAGAGTATCTGCATTTGACTGACGACCTGTGGCAACCAGTAATTGATCACAGCTGACATCTCCACGTTTAGTTGAAAGTACAAATTCCTTACCATTATGACTAACTGCATCTGGAACGGTATGCAATTGAACAGCAATACCTTCACCTTCAAAGGCCGATTTCAAGCCTTCGCCAATTTCGGGATCTTCTTTCGATAAAAATGTACTACGTGCCATCACCGTTACTTCTGAGCCCAGGTGACGAAATGCTTGTGCAAGCTCTAGTGCAACTACGGAGCCACCTAAAACGACCAGATGTTTTGGTATGTCTTCTGCAATTAACGCCTCGGTTGATGTCCAGTAGGGTGTATCAGCAAGCCCCTGGATTGCAGGAATCATTGGGCGAGCGCCGACGGCCAATAGAAAACCGGTCGAGTAGACGGACTCTTCCAACATACAAAGCATAATAATCAGACAATACTTTCACTAACACCTCGCTGCAAGCAGCTACTATGTGATTTCTGTTTATAGCTTTATATATCAGTTGCTATCACG